>Ga0118677_10011735_pt1 | contig 13042 bp, 5 predicted proteins | sample AliMusrvi5mmetaG_FD_86154 | JGI IMG/M metagenome (GOLD analysis project Ga0118677, IMG submission 86154)
ATCTTGCCCACCCCGTACCCCGTCACGATCGTGAACGGCAGGCCGATGGAGGCAGAGTCCTTGTAGCCGTTCCCGTCGGTGTCGATGTCGCCGCAATCGCTGGGGCCGCTGCACAGGCGGTTGTCGGCCTTGATGATGACCTGATCCCGGGTATACGGGCTGAACTGGGCATCGGTCAGCGACGAGGATTGCAGGGCCAGCAGGAAGTCCTTGACGTTGATCGCGCCGGCCAGGATGCCCGAACCGCCGACGACCTTCCCCGAACCGTCGAGGGTCACGGTGGCCTTGACCTGGGCCCACTTCAGGGTCTGGGGCAGCATCACGCACTGGTTCGTCCCGCCGCAGAAGGCGAAGTAGACGACCGCCTGGAACTCCTTTCCGCCCGCGGTCAGCGTGTTGCCGACGATCGTGGCGTTGGACAGCACGTAGCGCGGCGAGCACTGGCCGACAAGGTTGTCCGAGAATGCCAGGTAGTTGCAGCCTGCCGTCGCCGGGTCGCAGGAGGTCGGGTCGGTGAGCTTGCCGAACATCACGTTCAGTCCATACGGGCCCGTGCCGGGGCCCGGCGACTCGTGCTCCAGGAGCAGCGACAGGCGACCATCCACCACCACCCGGTGCAGGTCCGGCGCGAACTGGTCGTCGATGAAGTTGTCCATGCGGCCGAAGTAGTTGTCGATCCCGTCGCCGCAATCCCCGGCCGGGGAGCAGGTCGAGGGGGTACCGTCCACGTCCAGGCCATAGCCGGCGGTGCCATGCCGGGTGAACTGGAGGGTCGCCGCCTTGGACAGCGGGTTCGCGAAGACGCTGATTCCGGCGCAGGAACCGCCATTGCACTGGTCCAGGATCGTGCAGGGCTGGGCGTCGTCGCACACGGCGGTGTTGTTCTGATGGTAGCAGCCCGTGTTCACGCTGCAGAGATCGTCGGTGCACGGGTTCCCGTCGCTGCAATCCAGCGGGGTCCCCACGCAGATGCCGTTCGAGCAATGGTCGCCCGTGGTGCAGGCCGTGTGGTCGTCGCAAGTGCCCGCGATGGGCGTGTACACGCAGCCGACCGCGGGGTCGCACGAGTCCTTCGTGCAGTCCTGGAGGTCGTTGCAGGTCAGGATCGTGCCGCCCTGGCAGATGCCGTTGAAGCACTTTTCACCCACGGTGCACGCGTTGCCGTCGTCGCACGCGCCGTAGTTCGGAAGGTGCACGCAGGTACCGGCAACGCACGAGTCGTTGGTGCACGGGTCGCTGTCCTTGCAGTCCTTCTGCGTGCCCTTGCAGGAACCCGCGCTGCACGCGTCGTTCAGGGTGCACGGGTCGCCGTCGTCGCAGGCGACGGCGTTCGGCGTGTGCACGCAACCGGTCGTCGAATTGCAGGTATCGTCGGTGCAGAGGTTGTTGTCGTCGCAGGACGCCGTCGAATGGACGCACCCCACGCCCTTCTGGCAGGCATCCAGGGTGCAGGCGTCGCCGTCGTCGCACGACTTCGTGCCCGTGGCGACACAGTAGGAATTGAGGCACCGATCGCCGGTGGTGCACTCGTTGCCGTCATCGCACCCCGTGTCGTTGGGCAGCGACAGGTTCAGGCAGGAACCGTTCACGCACGAATCGACCGTGCACGGGTTCCCGTCGTCGCACGAGCGCTTCGTTCCATGGCAGCCCGCCGGGCTGCAGACGTCGTTGATCGTGCAGGGGTCGCCGTCGTCGCATCCCCGGGTGTGGGGCGTATAGACGCATCCGATTGCCGGGTCGCACGAGTCGTCCGTGCACGCGTTGTTGTCGTTGCAGACGCGCGCTGCGCCCGGCCGGCAGATGTTGGACATGTCGCACATGTCGTTCGCGGTGCACAGGTTCCCGTCCTCGCACGGCTGGCCGGGAGTCGGCGTGTGCGTGCACGCACCGACGTTCACGCCCGACGCGGTGCAGGTGTCCCGGGTGCACGGGTCGGTATCCGAGCAGTCCCGATCGCGGCCCGTGCAGACGCCGTTCTGGCAGGCGTCGTCCTGGGTGCACCAGTTGAGGTCGTCACATCCGTTGGTGTTGTAGGTCGTGGCGCACCGGCCAGTGGCCGGGTCGCACGCCTCGTCCGTGCAGGGGTTGTGGTCGTCCACGCAGGTCACCGGGGTGCCCTTGCACACGCCGTTCACACAGGTGTCGAACTGGGTGCACTTGTCGCCGTCGTCGCAGGTGCTGACGAAGGGCTTGTGATCGCAGACCCCGTTGAGGCAGCGGTCCACGGTGCACATGTTGCCGTCGTCGCAGGGCTTCACGGCCGGCACGCACGTCGCGTCCGCCGTGCACACGCCGCCCAGCGAGCAGGGGGTCGTGTCCGTGCAGGCATCGCCCACCGCAGCAACGTAGGCATCCTGGTTCACGTCCGGCTGGCAGGTCCTGCACGGATTCGCCGGGTCCCTCGAATACCGGAGGAAACAGACCCCGTCGATGAGGCAGGAACCGGCCTTCACGACCACCACGCAGGCGCCGTCATCCCCGCCGTGGACCGAATCGGTGCATTCCAGGCCGTCGTCGGGACACGGGACGCACTCGGGCCCCTCGCACGGGTCTCCCGGTTCGGGCGGAACGTCGGTCGGCACGATCTCGGAGGGCAGATCGCCGGTGACCCCTTCGTCCATCGGAGGGACGTCCGGCTCGGGTTCGGGAGGAAGGTCCTCGATCGTGACTTCCTCGGCGCCGATGGAGTCCGGCGGAACGTCCGGCACATCCCGTCCGATCGTGTCGTCCACGCCCGTTTCGGAAGCACCGGCTTCGTCCAACGCCAGGTCGTTCACGGACGGGATGTCCGCCCCCGGATCGGCGCCCAGGTCCTTGCCGGAGCTGCCGCCACAGGCCGCAATTCCAGCGAGGGCCAGGGAGAGGAGCGAGCCGCGGATGTATGCCTTCATGCACAGCCCCGATGCGGGTCGCCGGTATTGTACACGGTTCGCGCCTTCGACGCCCCTTCAGGGCTTTCCGGGCGCGGGAACCAGGTCATCGACGGAAACCGCCCTCCGCGCCTGGTCCGCCGGAAGCCACCGGACCGCGAAGCCCCGGACCTCGGTCGAACCGCCAGACGCCTCGACGACCCGGACCACCTCGGCCATCGTGCGGGCCACGGCGCTGTCGCCCGCGGGTCCCAGCACCGCGATTTCGATCCGGGTGCCCACCGCAGGCACGGAACGGCTGGCAAAGAACGCCCCGCCGCGCCCGACGTCCGTCGATGTCGCCTTGTGATCGACGCCGTCCACGCGGAACCGCACCTTCATCATGCGCAACTCCCGCCCGTTCGCGCGGCGGTCGGCAGGACGTTCGGGCGACGGCGGTGGCTGTTCCGGCTCGGCGGGCTTCGGTCGCGTGGCGTACCGGGTGTTCCGGGTCCTGGGCGCGGGTTCGATCGCCAGCAGCGTGGCCGGATCGGGTTCGTGGCCCTCGATCGCCAGCGCCAGCAGGTTGCGGAACTCGGTGGCGGTCGCGAACCGGTCGTCGGGAAGCGTCGCGAGGGCCCGATCCAGGAACATCTGGATCTCGTCGGGAACCTCGACCGCGGGGTTCAACTGGCGCAGGGACGGCGCGGGCTCGCGGAGCTTCTTCAGGCCCAGGGCCAGCGGCGTGGACGCCTCGAACGGCGGATGCCCGCTCAGCATCTCGAACAGCACGGTCGCCAGCGAGTACAGGTCCGACCGGGCATCCAGCGGCTTGCCCGACATCTGCTCCGGGCTCATGTACCGCGGCGTGCCGACGACCATGCCCCGGGGCTGGGTCTCCACGGCCGCCTCGTCGCCCAGTTGGGCGATGCCGAAATCCAGCACCTTCGCGAACTCCTTGGCCGCCGTCCCCTCGATGACGAAGATGTTTTCGGGCTTGAGGTCGCGATGCAACACGCCGCTGGCGTGGGCCTCGGCCAGGCTTTCCAGCACCTGGTCCACGATCTGGACGGCGCGCCACGGGGACATGGGCCCCGGTTCGTCGGACATCACCTGGAACAGGGAACGGCCGCGCAACAGTTCCATCGCGATGAACAGCAGCCCTTCCGGAGTGCGGCCGACGTCGTAGACCGACACCGTGTGAGGGCTGCTCAGGCGACTGATGGCGCGGACCTCGCGAACGAACCGGTCCGTGGCCTGCTCGCGGGTGATCAATTCCGACCGCAGGATCTTGAGGGCGACCTCGCGGCCCATCGACGTCTGCTCGGCGATGTACACGGCCGAGGTGCCGCCGATGCCCAGCAGCCCCTTCACGGCGAACCGGCCGTCGACGACCACCCCCTCCCCGAGGGTGAGCGCAGTCGGTCCCAGGGGCCCCTTCGCCCCACCCCGCAAACGGCTCCACAGGTTGGTGAACCGGTCTCCCACGTGCCGACAGACCTCGATGCCGCCCGATGATTGTCCGGTGAGGCAATCGGGCCGTCAAGGCAGGCAGGGAAATGACATCCGTTCGGCGTGCGATTCAGGGGAGGGGCTGGTATTCCGGGTCGGCGACGCCCTGGGTCACCAGGATCCGGTAGTTGGCCCGGACGCCGGTGAAGGTCTGCGTGGTCAACGCCCCGTCCGGCCAGCGGACCTCCACCTTGTCGACATCGCAGCTCGCGCCCAGCCCGAAGGTCAGCATGAGGTCGTGCTGGATCCCGAAGTGCCCGTACCCGCCGCCGACCTCCTGCGTCTGGGTCACGCCGCCGGCCGTGACGCGCACCCGGGCGCCGATCGCAGAGCGGTTCGAACCCGGTCCCCCCACCAGCCGGATCTGCAGGCGGTTGGACGCTTGCCCGATTTCGTTGCGGAACATGTGAACCTCGGCGGTCGGGTAGCACGACGGATCGCCGCTGCAGCGCGCGGTACCGTGCCCCAGCGCCACGTCCACGTCGCCGTCGCCGTCGAAGTCGGCCACCGCGACGCCGTGCGACCGCGGGTGGTTGATCCCGTCGGTGATCGCCACCTCCTCGAAGGTGCCGTCGGTCTTCTGGTGGAACAGGAACGCCCGCGTGCCCGGGTAGTCCGACGACCCGATGAGGATGTCAAGCCGGCCGTCCATGTCGAAATCCAGGAACGCGCCGGTCATGTCGCCGGCGTTCCAGTCGATGCGCTTGAAGTCCCGCACCAGGCCCATCTTGTCGTTCCCGGGCCGGTCGAAAACAGGCTCGGCTTCGCCGCGATTGATCAGCAGTTCGGTCGGGTCGGACGACGAGCCAACGTCCCAGTGGACGATGGTCAGGACCAGCAGGTCCATGTTCCCGTCGTTGTTCACGTCGCCGCACACCGTGGAGAAGTGGTTGCCCGCAAGCCGCATGTCCTCGCGATCGCCGCCGTGGTCCCAGCGCAGGTCGGTCACCTTCGTGGTGGCGGGGTCGCACGCGAAGTACGCCGGCGGCGCAGGGACACCCGTGCACTGGTCCCCGGTGGGAACCAGCTTGCAATAGCACTGGGCGTTCAGGTTCGTGGTCCAGTCCTTCCTGTCGTCGCAGGCGAACCCCGACTGGAACGAACGGTCCTGGTAGTGCCCGCCGGGGCCTCCCATCCACAGGGCGCTGAAGTACCGGCCGTAGACCGACGACAGCAGGTCCGGCCACCCGTCGCCGTTGAGGTCGCAGGCCGTGACGCCCCAGGTGTTGCGATGGGCGAGGCCGTTCTTTTCGTCCGCGATCATGATCCACGGGCGCGTCATCACGCCCGCCGACTGGGTCACGTCCGAGAAGCTGGCCGTGCCGTCCCCCCGGAACAGGCGGTCGGGGTCGGGAGCCGCGTTTCCCATCGCCGTGCCCACCCACACGTCGAGGTTCCCGTCCCGGTCGATGTCCGTGAGGGTGGCCGCGTACGCGGGGATCCGATCGTTCGCGGTGCCCGCGAGTGCGCTGACGGGACCCAGCGTGAACTTCCCGTGTCCGTCGTTCAGCATCACCTCGGTCCGGTCGCCGGTGTCGGCGTGGGCGGGATTGGGATCCACGTTGACCAGCGTCAGCGCGTCCAGGTCGCCGTCGTTGTCGATGTCGCCCCACACGACGGCGCCGACCACCCGGCCTTCCCCCCCGTCCCGGGTGGCCAGGAATCCCGACGAGCGGGTCACGTCCTCGAACTGGAACCCTCCCTTGTTGCGCAGCAGGAACGTGTTGCGGATGGTGTTGCCGACCAGGTCGTCGCGACGGTTGTCGTACCCGCGGACCGACAGGTCGGGGCGACCATCGCCGTCGTAGTCGACGGCCCCCAGGCGGACGCCGTTGACGTTCATCGTGCGCAGGCCCGCCTCGACCGACACGTCCGTGAACACCTTCGTCCCGGGGGTCCAGGGCGTCGGCGTCTTGCAGACACGCGGCGGGAGTTCCGGGCCGGGGTCGGAGGCGACGTCCGCGACGACGTCGTCGAAGGCGGTTTCGTCGCGGGACGCATCCGCGTCGTCGATCGCGTCATCGGTCGCGAGGTCCGGCGAGCCGAGGTCGTCGATCGTCCCCGGGTCCATCGTCGCGTCGCGGCCGCTTCCGCCACTCCCGCACGATGCCAGCATCGCCACGCAAGCCAGGAACCCCAGCGCCCGTCCACCGCCTCGCATCGTCGCCTCCAAGAAAGGCCGCGCATAGTGTGCGAGTGCGGTCCCTCCGTGTCAACGACGGTTCCCATCCGCGGTGCGGGTTTCCGGGAGGCGCCGGCTGCGGCCGGCCGGGGCGGATCGAATCAGCCCTGCCGGGAAGACCTTCGCGGCACGTTCAGCGCGCGGATGCGGTTGCGGAGCCGGGCCAACCCCTCGACGGGATTCCGGCCGACCTGGTACTTGCGACGCAGCCGCCCCAACTGGCCCTCCAGGAAGTCGGCCAGCGGCGCGAACCGCGTGTCCGCGAGGTAGGCCAGCGCGCGGGCGCGCTCCTCCATCTGCTCGACCAGCTGGTGCTTCAGGAAGTCGTAGGCCGAAATGAAGGTGACGTCGGGCGCCTCCATCCCGTGCAAGTGGTCGTGGAGATAGAACGTGGCGTCCAGGAACATCTCGCTCTTCAGCAGGATGCGGTCCAGGGCCCGCCAGGACACGACCTCCGCGGTCCGCAGGTTGTCCACCAGGTCCATGCACTTGACGACCAGGGGCGTTTCGCAGAACACGCCCGAGGAAGGGCCCGACCGCGACCGGGCATCGTCGGCCATGTCTTCCGAAAACACCCGGTAGGTCTGGAGGGCCAGTTCCGCGAACACGCTGTGGCCCCGGTCGACCAGGGCACGGGGAGCGCCGCGGGCCACGTCCGCACGGGGCAGGAAGTAGTCCAGCAACTGGTGAAATTCGAAAGCATAGGCCGCGGACACCTCGGGCGGCATCCGGTCGCGAAGGCCGCGCAACGCCCCGGCCACGATTTCCCGCGACCCGTCCACGAACGGCAGGTTCAGCGGCACCTCGCGCCGCACCGCGTCCATCAGCGCCGAGTAGCGGTTCGTCAGCACGCGGACGTCGCGGCCGGTGTCGGCGCCGAACCGGCGCACGACCTCGCCCAGCAGGGCCGCCATGGCCTCGGGTTCCGGGGCCGCCTCCTCCACGACGTCGTGGAGCAGACCGGCCATCACCGTCCGGGGACCATACCCCAGGTCCAGGGCCCGCATCGCGATGTCGGCGGAGTGGCAGAACACGGGTTCGTCCGTGGTTCGACGACGTCTTCCCCGCAGGCGTTCCTCGGCGAAGCGGAAGGCGGCGACGGGCTCATGCCCCAGCACCGCGGCGACGTCCGCATCGGGAATCTCGGCGGCTTCGCCCCGCATCAGGCGCATCGACAATCGCTGGGCATCGCCGGTCCCGGCGAACAGGTCCACCCGCCGGTTGAGGCGGAGCTGCGGCCGAACCGACCGACGACAGATGCACCGGAATTCGCGCATGCGCCGCACGCCGCCCTCCCGCCAAGACGCGTCAGCCTTCATTCTACCTTGAAGTGCGCCCGAGTCGACTCCGGCTGCGGCAAGAGATTGCATCCGCAATCCCTCGCCTCCGCCTCCGTGCTCGGCCGGGAAAGTGCGCCCGAGTCGACTCCGGCTGCGGCAAGAGATTGCATCCGCAATCCCTCGCCTCCGCCTCCGTGCTCGGCCGGAACGCGAGGATCGGAGGATTCAGTCCCGGTGGAAGCCCAGGTCCGCGGGATTCTGCCCGCCGGGAACGTGCGACAGGGTGCCGCCGCCCGCTTCGAACGCGATCCGTTCCCGGGCCGTCATGGCGGCGAGCCGGGCCAGGTCCGGATCGTTCGCCCGCTTTTCCGCGCTGAGGTGGTCCTTCGACCAGTAGTCCAGGACCAGGGCGGAGTCGCCCAGCACGCGTTTCACGCCCAGGCGCCGCGCGATCTTCAGGGCATAGTAGCAGCCCATCAGCTCCCCGAAGTTGTTCGTGCGCCCCTGCGACAGCTGGATCGTCCCGAAGGGTGTCAGGACGTGCTCGGGCGCCTCCAGGTGCGCCAGCGGCGTGCCATCGCGATCGGTGACGTTCGCCTCGGTACCGTTTCCGCGGCCGGTCCCGGCATCGAAGAACACGGCGTCCTCGGGCAGGTCCATGCGATCACGCGCCTTCTTCGCACCCCGATCCTCGTACCGGGCGCCCGCGTCCAGCCACGCCCTGGCATCCTGGCGCGTGGCGAATCCCCGGTACCGTGCGCCCTTTCGGCCGACGACCCGGGCCTCGCACTCGGGCCAGGAGGCGGCGATGCCCTCCTCGTCCCCTGCCGTCCACGCGTACACGTTCTTCGCGGCCTTCGATCCCACGTCATCCTCGGGAACGGGTTCAAGCCGCCTGGCGGGAACCGGCACGCCCGTCCGCGGCCCGGGACCGGAGTCGCCGAACGACCGTGAACCCCAGCACGAACACCGCCAGCAGCGCCGCGGGAAGCGGCCCGCCCGATCCGCCGACCCCCGACGCGCAGCCGCCGCCAGACTTGCCGACATGCGGTTCCTCGACCACGCCGCACGCGTCGTCGTCGCCGCAGGCCTCGCAGGTTTCATCCGTCAGGCCGTTGCAGTCGTCATCGATGCCGTTGCCGCAGATCTCTTCCGCCCCGGGGTGCACGTTCGGGTCGTGATCGTCGCAGTCGACGTCGGCGCAGTACCCGTCGCCGTCCTCGTCCACGCAGGGCCGGCACCCTTCGTCCGTCAATCCGTTGCAGTTGTCGTCACGACCGTTGCCGCAAAGCTCGTTGGCGCCCGGGAACACGAACGGATCGTTGTCGTCGCAGTCGACGTTGGCGCAGTAGCCGTCGCCGTCGGCATCGATGCAGTTGTCGCAGCCCTCGTCGGTCTGGCCGTCGCAGTTGTCGTCACGACCGTTGCCGCACCGCTCGACCGCGCCCGGATGGACCAGCGGATCGTTGTCGTCGCAGTCCTCGGGCTGGCAGATGCCGTCCTTGTCGTTGTCGATGCACGTGTCGCACCCTTCGTCGGTCCGGCCGTCGCAGTTGTCGTCACGACCGTTGCCGCACTTTTCGATCGCACCCGGATGGATCGTCGGGTCGTTGTCGTCGCAGTCCTCGGGCGCGCAGACGCCGTCCTTGTCGTTGTCGACACACGGGACGGCCTGGCAGAAGCCGACGTCGGCCCAGTCGGCGACCAGCGGGATCCTGCACGCTTCATGCGCCTTGCAGTCCGCGTCGGCCTTGCAGATCCGACGGCAGACGGTCGCCGTGCCGTCCAGCGCGCACCCCAGCCCGTCGGCGCACGGGAGGACATCGGTCTTCGTCGCGTCGCACGCGGCACCATCGGTCAGGCCGCTGCTGGGCCGGCAGTCGGTGTGGGTGCCCAGCCAGCGCCAGCACGCCTGGCCGGCGGGACAGGTCCCCGGGCCGACCACGGGGCATTCCGCGGGAGGCATGCACTCCACCAGCTGGGATTCGCATTTCGACAGGGCGCAGTCCCGGTACAGCGTCTTGTCCTGGATCGTCCCGCACTGCGTCTGGAAGCACTGGAACAGGTTCCCCAACTGCCCCTGGGCCGACGTCGAACCCTCGCTGTAGCAGCCGCTGCTGCAGGTCTGATCCCCGTTGCACTTCACCATGCAGTCGTAGGCCTGCGCGCACGTCAGGGCGCCCGCCTGGCTGGGGAAGCACGCGTCGATCTCGGCACTGCACTTCGACGTGGCGCATTCCTGGAACTGGGCGTCGGGGACGCTGCACAGGTCCTGGAAGCACTTCGACATCGCGTCGAAGATCGTCTTGGCATCGGGCGTGGCCCGCCCGTAGCAGGCCTGCTGGCACGCAGCGTCGCCTTGCGCGCAGCTCGTAATGCAGTTGTACGCCGCCTCGCAACTGAAGTTCTGGCACACGTCGTTGTTGCACGTCCCGTCGGCCTGGCAGGCGGTGGCACAATCGCAGTTGCCGGCGTCCTTGCGGCAGTCCGGGGGCGGCTGGTCGGTGATGCCGGTGATGAAGGCCGCGTACACGTCGACACGCATGTCGTTCGACATGCCCATGCAGGGGTCCTTGTTGGGGTCGTTGCCGACGGTCGAGTTGACGCCGATGACCTTCCACTCGCCGTCCACCTGGTACAGCCCGGGACCGCCCGAGTCGCCGAAACAGATGCCCTGCCCGCCGAACAGGCTCACGTACCAGTGGGGATCCACCTCGACCAGTTCCATCGTGCCCGAACGCTTGCTGCCGGATCCCGTCTGGTTGAGGCCCTCGGTGGCGCCGAAGCCGACGTAGTTCACCTTCTGGTTCAGGAAGGACCCGTCCAGCGCCTTCGTGTTGACGGGCAGCGGCGTGACGCCCGTGACGGCCTTGGCCAGGTGGACCAGCGCCACGTCGTTGTCCACCGCGGTCGCCGTGGTGGTGTAGTCGGGGTTCGGATAGAACTTGTCGGCCTGGTAGAACGTGCCGGACGCCGGGGGCTGGGGATTCTGCTGGGTGCCGGTCGCCAGCGCGTCGCTGCCGATCATGAACCGGGTGATCGCGGCCGACACCGGGAAGTCCTGGGTCGGCGTGACGCAGTGCGCTGCGGTCAGCACCCACTGTGGGGCGATCAGCGTGCCCGTGCAGAACTCGCCCGCGTACATCCCGCCCATGCTGACGGTCAGCGCGCCCACCGCCGGCCACCCGCTTTCGGCGGTGCCGCCCACGATGAACGAGGCCTGCCGCCCGGAAGCGAGAGGCACCGGGACCCTGCCGGGCAGCGGCGCGCACGCGAACCCCAGCACGACGAGCGCCGGAAGGAGGCTGCACCCTGGCACGAAACGCTTGTTCATTCGATTCACGGGGCAGACCTCCACGGGACCCGGCGACCGGCCGGGAAAGAATGGTGTATTCAACGGCGCGACCTCGCGGGTGTCAAACGAATCTGAGGCGGCGCAGGTTCCGCCTTGCGATCGGCGGCCTCGTCGCGGCCGCCGTCCTTGCCGACGCGCCCGCCGCCGCGTTCCCGGTCCCGGTGGACGCGGACCTGCACGACGAGGCGGACCTGGACCAGGCCCTGGAGGACGGTGAACTGACCCGGGACCAGCACGATGACCTGCTGGATCGGCTCTTCAACCCCGTCGATCTGAACGTCGCCGACCGGGACGCCCTCTACGGGCTCCCGGGAGTGACCTGGGCCGTCGCCGACGCGATCGTCGCGGCACGGGCGGCCGCCGTGCGCATCGAGGGCGTCGAGGACCTGGCGAGCGTCCCCGGCCTGCCCCGGGATGTGTACCAGCGGCTCCTTCCCTACGTGACCGTCCTGCCCGCCATCGACCCGCGCACCTGGTCCGCCGAAGCCTCGGTGGCCGCCACCTGGGGCACCGCGGTCGAGCATCCCGACCACCGGCTGCCGGGCCTGTCCCTGTCGGCCCGCACCACCTTCCTGAAGCACGGGTCCGCGGGCTTCCTGGTGACCGCCCGCCCCCGCCTCGGGACGGTGCACGACGCGGCGCCGGGCGAGTCGCTGTCGGCGTCGGGGACCGCCTTCCGGCTGGACCCCGGAGCGTTCTGGATCGCCTGGGACGGCCCCCGCTGGTCCGTGATCGGGGGGGCGTTCCGCCTGGGCTTCGGCCTCGGGTTGACCGTCGGCGACGGGCGTCATGCGCAACCTCGTGCCTGGTCCGCAGCGGGCGAGGTCGACTGGGACCTTCGAAACGGCGGGTTGGCCCCCCGGAAGGCCTTCCACGGCTTCGCGCTGCGCGTCCGGGGGATCGAGCTTCCCCTCGGCTCGCTGGACCTCGCCGTGTTCGCCTCGGCGCGACTCCGGGACCTCCCGGCCGACGAGGTCACCTATGATCGCTGCCCCCCCGGCCAGCCCGGATGCCCCGATTCCCGCAAAGTGCCGCTGCTGGTGGACGCATGCGCCGCCCTCGACCCGGCCACCGGCGAGGTGGAGCACCGCAGCCTCGCCTGCCAACAACCCACACTCCCGTTCGTCCTGTGGGACGTCCAGGGGGGCGCCAACCTCACGTGGCGACGCGACGATCGCACCGGCGTGGGCGTCACCGGCTACGCGGAATGGCTGCACTTCGTGCCCCGGGCCTCCGGCCTGCGCCTCGCACCGTCCTCCCCCTACCCGGAAGACCGGATGCTCCTCGGCGCGGCGGGCCTGGACGTCCGGTTCGGGCGCGGCATCCTGGACCTGGCCGGCGAGGCGACCGTGACCGATCGGGGCCACCCTGCGGTGCTCCTGACGGGCCGCCTGACGCCCGTGACGGACCTCGAGATCCGGCCGTCGGCCCGGTACTTCTCGCCGGGGTTCGACAACCCCTGGGCCCGCACCGAGGCGGACGCCGAGGAGGTGCTGGGCAACCGGGCACGCGACGAACTCGGCGGACGCGTGGAGGTCGAGTGGCGGCCGCACCCGATGGTGCGCACGCGGGTGGACGTGGACGTGACGCACCACCAGCGCCTGGTCACCGTGTGCCCCCCCGCGGCTGCAGACTCCGATGCCGCCGCACCCTGTGTGTCGTCGCCCCTCACCGGGCCGTTCCGCCGGGCGACGGACCTGCAGTCGCTGGTGACCCTGCAGATCCTGCCGACGCGCCACGAGCGCCTGGCCGTGACGGCGACCTGCAACGACCGCGACCTGGCCCGTTCCGGGCGGCGCCTGTCGTACGCGCCGTATCGGAACATCGACGGCGACTTCTCGGGGGGCATGAAGGTCACCTGGAC
>Ga0118677_10004921_pt2 | contig 13041 bp, 13 predicted proteins | sample AliMusrvi5mmetaG_FD_86154 | JGI IMG/M metagenome (GOLD analysis project Ga0118677, IMG submission 86154)
ATATTCGACCGTCAGCCGATAGCGGGTCACGAGAATTGCGTGCCGGGCGGCAGCGCGAAACCCTTGAGCAGATCATCGGCTGCCATGGCCTTACCGCCGGCACGCTGGACTTTCAACAGGCGCAGCGCGCCGCTGCCGCAAGCGATGGTGAGATCATCGCCGATTACAGCGCCGGGAGCGCCGTTGCCGGGAACAGGTTCAGCGAGAAGAATTTTCAGTCTTTCGCCTTTCACTTCGGTGAAAGCGCCGGGCGCCGGCGTCAGGCCGCGGATCAGGCAATCAATTTCGGCGGCGCTCTTGGTCCAGTCAATGCGCGCTTCGTCTTTGAGGATTTTCTTGGCGTAAGTTACGCCGTCCTCGCTTTGCTTCTGTTCGCTGACCTGGCCGCGTTCCAGACCACCCAGGGCGCGCACCATCAGATCAGCGCCAAGACGGGAAAGCTGATCGGCCAGTTCGCCCGAGCTTTTGCGCCCAATGGTAACGCGTTCGGCCATCAGGACGGGACCGGTATCGAGCCCCTCATCCATATGCATCACCATCACGCCGGTCTGGGCATCACCAGCTATGACAGCGCGCTGGATGGGCGCGGCGCCGCGCCAGCGCGGCAGCAAGGAGCCATGCAGATTGAAGCAGCCCAGCCGGGGCGCATCCAGAATGGCTTTGGGCAGCAGCAGGCCGTAAGCAACCACCACCGCGGCATCGAGACCCAGCGCCGCAAAGGCGGCCTGTTCGTCCGGGCTTTTCAGGGAAAGCGGAGTGCGAACGTCCAGGCCCGCCGTCTGGGCAAATTTGTGCACCGGGCCGGGGGTGGTCTCCATGCCGCGGCCGCTGGGGCGCGGCGGCTGGGAATAGACGGCGGCGATGTCATGACCCTGGGCGATCAGTTCGGCCAGCGCCGGAACCGCGAAGTCCGGCGTGCCCATGAATGCCAAGCGCAATGTCATCAGACAGCGGCTTTCTTCGCCTTGGTCAGCTTCTTGAGCAGCATGGCGCGCTTGAGCTTGGAGAGATGGTCTATGAAAAGCACGCCGTCGAGATGATCCATCTCATGCTGCAGGCAGGTGGCGAGCATGCCATCGGCTTCGATTTCAATGCGCTTGCCGTCGAGATCGAGATATTCCGCGCGGATGCGGGCGGGGCGTTCGACATCGTCGTAAATCTCTGGCACCGAAAGGCAACCTTCTTCATAGGTCGCCAATTCGTCCGAGGCCCAAAGGATTTTGGGGTTGATGAAGACGCGCCAGTCTTTCTTGGCGGGTTTTCCCTCTTCTTCTTTCTGATCCAGATCCATCACGATGACGCGCTGGGGCACGCCAATCTGCACGGCGGCCAGGCCGATGCCGTCGGCGGCATACATGGAATCGGCCATGTCTTGCGCCAGCTTGCGGATATCCCCATCCACCTTTTTGACGTCGGTGGAGACGGCTTTCAGGCGCGGGTCTGGCGCGGTAAGGATGGGGCGTGCGGTCATGCCTTGGAGATAAGGCGGCGGACCAGAAGGGTCAAGAAGCATGGAAATCGGGCTTATTGTTCTGGCGGTGGCAGTGGTGGCGGCGGCGGCGATTTTCGCCTTTGCCCGCCCCAAAGCGGCAGCCGACGCCCGCCCCGATCCGAGGCTGGACGCGGTGATTTCCGGCCAGGGCAGCATTGCCGGGCAGTTCCAGGCAAATTTGGAGGCACAGGCGCAACTGTCGCGCTTTCTGGCCGAGCGTATCGAAGCGCTGGACAAGCGGCTGGGCGAAAATCTGAAGGAAAGCGCCAGCAAGACCGGCGAGACCTTGGGCGGCATCCAGGCGCGGCTGACGGTGATTGACGAAGCGCAGAAGAACATTTCGGACCTGTCGGGCCAGGTGGTCAGCCTGCAACATGTACTGTCGAACAAACAGGCGCGCGGCGCCTTTGCCCAGACCCAGATGGAAAATATCGTGCGCGACGGCTTGCCGCCCTCGCTGTTTGATTTTCAGTTCACCCTGACCAACCGCAACCGGCCCGATTGCGTCATCCGCATTCCCGGCAACAAGGCGCTGCTGGTGATTGACGCCAAATTTCCGCTGGAAGCCTTTACCCTGCTGCGCAATGCGGCCAATGACGAAGAAAAGAAAATCGCCCAGGCGCGGGTAAAAGGCGATGTGTCCAAGCATGTCAGCGACATTGCCGAGAAATATCTGATCCCCGGCGAAGTGCAGACCCCGGCCATCATGTTCGTGCCGTCAGAAGCGATCTATGCCGATCTGCATGCCGAGTTCGAGGATTTGATCACCAAGGCGCATCGCAGCAATGTGATGGTGGTGTCGCCCAACATCCTGATGCTGGCAATCAGCACCATTCAGACCCTGATGAAAGACGCCCGGATGCGCGAGCAGGCCGACCTGATCAAGAAGGAAGTGGGCACGCTTTTGAATGATGTGCGGCTGCTGGGCGAGCGGGTGGGCAAGCTGCAAAGTCATTTCAGCCAGGCCGATGCCGACATCAAAAATATCCTGATCTCCACCGACAAGGTGATCGGCCGTGCCGAACGGATCGAAAATGTGGATCTGACGCCCGGCGAACCCAAGGTCCTGAACTAAAGCGCGCGGCGGGCCTTGAAGGCGGCGCTCAGCGTGCCTTCGTCGAGGTAGTCGAGTTCGCCGCCCACCGGCACGCCATGCGCCAAACGGGTGACTTTCATGTCGCCCAGCATGTCCATCAGATAGTGCGCCGTGGTCTGGCCTTCGACAGTGGCGTTCATTGCCAGGATGACTTCGTCGATGCCACTCTTCACACGTTCCAGCAGCGGCGCGACGCTGAGGCGCTCCGGCGTGATGCCGTCCAGCGCCGACAGGGCGCCGCCCAGGACATGATAGCGGCCGCGAAACACCCCCGCCCGCTCCAGCGCCCACAGATCAGCGACGTCTTCCACCACGCACAACAGATGGGGGTCGCGGCGCGGATCGCGGCAGATGGCGCAGGGACTGATGGTATCGAGATTGCCGCAAATTTCGCAGTCGCGGGTGGCGGCGGCAGCATCCTGCATGGCGGTCGCCAGCGGTTCCAGCAGCAGGTCGCGTTTTTTCAGCAAAACCAAAGCGGCACGGCGCGCCGAGCGGGGCCCAAGGCCAGGCAGCTTGGCGAGCAATTGGATCAGGCGCTCGATTTCGGTGCCGGATGCCATTTAGTCTTGCGCGTCCGGGGCCGCTTCGGGGGCGGCATCATCGCCCGCCACATCGCGCACGGCGACGATTTCAGCGCCCGGGAAACGGTCCAGCACGGCGCGCACCATGGGATCCTGCAGCACGCTTTCGATGCGGGCGGCCTTGGCGCTTTTTTTCTGTTCGGCCAGAGTGAGCGCACCGCCGCTGTTGGTGACGGAAACGCTCCAGCGCTGGCCGGTCCAGTCGCGCAGCTTCTGTTGCAGGTCGCCCGCCAAGGTGCGCGGGGCGCGCGGGCCGGGGCGGAATTCCAGATGACCCGGCTCCAGCTTCACCAGATGAATATCGTTTTCGATATGCACTTTGAGCACCGGCGCATGATTGGCCGAAGCCAGCAGGGCGATGTCTTCCAGGCTTTTGAGCACAGGCGCATTGTCAGGCTGCGGTGCCGGATTGAGCCGCGGCGCGGCGGAGGCGGAAGGAGCGGAAGAGGAGCTTGAGCGTGGTGCCACGCCGCTCGGCGGGGTGACGCCCTGCCGGGCGTCCCCTGATCCGCCTCGCTCCAGCACATCGCGCACCAGCTTGTCGGTGGGCGGCAGTTCGGCGGCATAGGCCAGACGGATCAGCGCCATTTCGCAGGCCAGGATGGGGCGGGTGGCGTCGCGCACCTCGAACAGGCCCTTGAGCAGCATCTGCCAGGCGCGGGTGAGCGAAGCGACGGTGAGCTTGGCCGCCAACTCGCCGGCGCGCTTGGCCTCGCCCGAGCCGCCGTCGAAAAAGCCTTGCGAGGCGGGCGCGACTTTGACGCGGGTGAGAAAATGGGTGATTTCCAGCAGGTCCTGCATCACCGCCAGCGGATCGGCGCCGGAATCGTAAAGCCCTTGCAGATCGTTGAGCCCGTCCGCGATCTTGCCGCCCATGACTTTTTCAAACAGGTCGAGCACGCGGCCGCGATCGGCCAGGCCCAGCATGTTGCGAATCATGTCACCAGCGATCGTATCGCCGCCTTCGCCATGCGCCATGGCCTGGTCCAGCAGGGAGAGGGCATCACGGGCGGAGCCTTCGGCGGCGCGGGCGATCAGGGCCAGGGCGCCGACCTCGATTTTCACATTTTCTTTTTCCGCGATCGCGCCGAGATACAAGGCCAATTCGCCGCTGTCTATGCGGCGCAGATCGAAGCGCTGACAGCGCGACAATACCGTCACCGGCACTTTGCGGATTTCCGTGGTTGCGAAAATGAATTTCACATGCGGCGGCGGTTCTTCCAAGGTCTTGAGCAGGCCGTTGAAGGCCTGCTTGGACAGCATGTGCACTTCGTCAATGATATAGACCTTGTAGCGGGCGCTGGCCGGAGCATAGCGCACGCCTTCGATGATCTCGCGGATATCGTCAATGCCGGTGCGGCTGGCGGCGTCCATCTCCTGCACATCCATGTTGCGGGATTCGGCGATGGTGATGCAGGGATCGCACTGGCCGCAGGGGTGGATGGTGGGCTGGGTAGCCTTGCCGTCCGGGCCGATGCAGTTGAGGGCGCGGGCGATGATGCGCGCCGTGGTGGTCTTGCCCACGCCGCGCACGCCCGTGAGCATGAAGGCATGGGCGATGCGGCCCGACGCAAACGCGTTGGACAAGGTGCGCACCAGCGCCTCCTGCCCGATCAGGCCGGTGAAGTCGGAGGGGCGGTATTTGCGCGCCAGAACACGGTACGGCTCGGGCGCGGCGCCCAGATCAAAAGAGAGGTCTTCGGCCATGGTCCAACTATAACAAGGACCGCGCCTTGTGGCGGGAAGATTCAGACGCGGCTGTGGGTAAGGTGAGAGCCCGGCGACCCGAAGCAAATTCGTTACGGCTGCTTCGTTCCCGACCTGACCGGGTTGGCGACAGCTTCGTCCACCGAACTCTCGGGCACAAATATAGGGATTTTGCCGGAAAATGCGAGTCGCAACCCGGCCGGTTCCTAGGGCATGTCTTCCCGGAACGGGTGTGCGGGGTAGGCCCCCAATATGGTCAGGCGCTTGGTGTAGAAGGCCAGTTCTTCCAGGGCGCGCGCCACCGGGGCGTCTTCAGGATGGCCCTGGATATCGGCATAGAATTGCGTGGCGTTGAAGGACCCGCCGAGCTGGTAGGATTCCAGCTTGGTCATGTTGACGCCATTGGTGGCGAAGCCGCCCATCGCCTTGTAGAGCGCTGCCGGAACATTCCTCACCTGGAAGACAAAAGTGGTCACCACCTTGCCACCCGGCGGGGCATCGTCGCGCTGGCGCGACATGATGAGAAAGCGCGTCATGTTGTGGTGTTCGTCTTCCACATCGGTTTTCAGCACTTTGAGGCCGTACAATTCGCCTGCCAGCGTGGACGCAATGGCGGCGGCGCTTTTGTCGCCCAGTTCGGCGATGTGCTTGGCTGAGCCCGCCGTGTCGTACCAATTGTGAATCACCGGCTTCATTTCGGCGATCAGCTTGCGGCATTGCGCCAGCGCCGGGGCCTGGCTGTAAAGATTTTTGATGTCGGAAAGCTGCGCGCTTTTCAGGCCCAGCAACTGATGGCGGATGGGCAGGAAATGCTCGCCCACAATGTGCAGACCCGAATCCGGCAGCAGATGATGGATGTCGGCGATGCGGCCCATCAGCGAATTTTCCACCGGAATGATGCACAAATCGCAATCGCCGCTTTTCACCGCATCAATCGCATCTTCAAAGCTGGGCTTGGGGATGGCTGCTGCATGCTCCACCGCTTCGCGCGCCGCCAGATTGGCATAGGCGCCCGGCTCGCCCTGAAAAGCGATGCGTTTGGCCGCTCGGACGGCGGTGGAAGGAGACTGGCTCATGGGGCGTTCTTCAAAAGTAGATTGGCGCGTTCAAGATCGGCCGGAGTATCAACAGACAAAGGCACTGTGTCCACGCGCGCCACGGCAATGCTCATATTCGCTTCCAGCGCCCGCAGCTGTTCCAGCTTTTCGCGCTGTTCCAGCGGCGATGGCGGCAGGGCGACAAAGCGGGTCAGGGCATCGCGGGTGTAAGCGTAGATTCCCACATGATGAAACAGCGGGCCGTCGCCCGATGGCGCAGGGCTGCGGGTGAAATAAAGCGCGAGGCCTTTTTTACCGTCCGCGTCCCAGGCCACCACCGCTTTGACCACGGCGGGATTGCTACGCTCTGCCGGGTCGGTGATTTGCGCCGCCAAGGTGGCGATATCGGCGCCCGGCAGGGCCGCCACCACGGCCCGGATAATGTCAGGCGCCAGGGCCGGCAGGTCGCCCTGCAGATTGACCACCACATCATGGCGGCCCTGCGGGTCGGCGATTTTCAAGGCGGCAAAGATGCGGTCGGAGCCGGAAGCCAGGCCCGGATCGGTGAGAATCGCCCGTCCCCCGGCGGCTTCAATGGCCGCCACGATCTCAGGCTCCGCCGCCGCCACCACCACAGGGCCCAGATTGGCCGCCATGGCGCGCTCCCAGACCCGCACAATCATGGGGCGGCCCGCGATAGCGGCCAGAGGCTTGCCTGGCAGCCGGGTCGAAGCCATGCGGGCGGGGATCAACAGGATCGGATTCATTGGGGCTCCCTGGACGGGAGGTATTTAGGCCCTGTTTTCCGCTAAAGCCAGCAGCGGGCTGGATTTTATGCGACGCTTCGCCGCAATGATTTGCGGGTTCGGGCGGGTAATGTCGCCCCGTATTCGCTGGGTCTAACAGGACCCGGACTTAATTTGTTGATGCGCGGTCATCGCCTGTGGCGGCCCGCGCTTCTGGGGAGCTTGCCGTATGGATTCCTTCGAGTGGAACAAAGTCGCCGGAGCAGTCCTTGGCACCCTGATTTTCATTTTCGTCATCCGCCTGGTGGCCGAAACGGTCTATGAGCCGGAAATTCCCGCCAAGCCCGGCTTTGCCGTGCAGGGCGTGGTGGAAGCCGCCGGCGGCGCCGCTTCCGCACCGGTTGAAGAAGCAATGCCGGATTGGGGTACCGTGCTGCCGACCGCCGATGCCGCTGCCGGCAAGACCGTTTCGGTGAAGTGCGAACAGTGCCACGACACCAGCAGCGCCAAGACCAACAAGATCGGCCCGGCGCTGTTCAGCGTCGTAGACCGCGCCCGCGCGACCGTCCCCGGTTTCGATTATTCCAGCGCCATGAAGGCCAAGGGCGGCACCTGGACCTATGACGAGCTGTTCAAATTCATCAAATCGCCTGGCGCCTATATCCCCGGCACCAAGATGAGCTTTGCTGGTCTTTCCAGCGCCAAGGACCGCATCAATCTGATCGCCTTCCTGCGCACCAATGCCGACAGCCCGGCTGCTATTCCGGCGCCCGCGCCGGCCAAGGCGGCAGACGCTCCGGCGGCGGCCACCGCGGCAGCTCCGGCAGCGGGCGGCGCGACGCCAGCGGCTCCGGCCGGTAATCTGGCGCCGGGCAAAGCCGGCGCGCCGTAAGGGCGTTGAAGCCCAAAATTCTGATCCTGCTGCCGCCGGCCTGGAAAGTCCTGGGGAAGGAAACATTCGCCGGCCCCGACTATGACGTGCTGATGCACGGCACGGATGATTATCAGCCGGATGACGTGACGTATTTCGTCGGCTTCCGCCCGCCGCATGGCTTTCTGAAAAGCCTGACCAATCTCAAGCTGGTGATTTCGCTGGGTGCCGGTGTGGACGGCTTCCTGGGCGATCCGCAATTCCAAAAACATGTGCCGCTGGTGCGCTTCCGCGACACTTCGCTGGCGCTGGAGATGGCGCAATATGTCCTGCTGCAGGTGCTGATGATCCATCGCCAGCAGCGTTATTTCGACAAGGCGCAGACAGAGCATGCCTGGCGGCAATTGCTGCCGCCGCGCCCCACCGACATGACGCGCATCGGCATTCTGGGCCTGGGCGATATTGGCGGCACTATTGCGGTGCAGCTGGCGGGATTGGGCTTTGCGGTATCGGGCTGGAGCCGCAGCCGCAAAAATCTTCCCGGCATCACAAGCTTTGCCGGAAGCAGCGAACGGCGCACTTTCCTGGAGCAATGCGACATGCTGGTCTGCGTGCTGCCGCTGACGCCGGAAACCCGAAACCTGCTCAACGCCGAATTCTTCGCAGCGCTGCCGCGCGGTGCCTGGGTGATCAATGTGGCGCGCGGCGCCATGCTGGTGGAAGGCGATCTGATCGCGGCGCTGGATAGCGGCCATCTGGCAGGCGCGGTGCTGGATGTTTTTCAGGCCGAGCCTTTGCCGCCGGACAGTCCGATCTGGCGCCATCCCAAGATCACGGCGACGCCGCATATCGCCGGCATCACCGATCCCCGGGTGGCGCAGCAACACATCCAGATGTGTGTACGTGAGATGGAAGCGGGCCGCCTGCCGCCGGATATTGTTGCAGTGGATCGCGGCTATTAAAGCCGGCGGATGGACGTGACCGGCCCAGCGGTCTGTTCAATACGCGCAATCGCCTGATCGAGCGGCTCTTCAAACACTTCCATGTGAAACGCATTGGCGTGCAGCAGGCGCTGGCCATCCAGCATCACGCCCATATGGCCTTTCCAGAACACCAGATCGCCGCGCTGAATTTCGGGGCTGTCCACTGGCAGGCCCAGCGCCTTTTCCATCATGTCCGTGTCGCGCGGCGCCGATATGCCCGCCGCCTGCAGCGCGGTTTGAACGAGACCTGAACAGTCCAGCCCAGCCGCCGTCTTGCCACCCCAGACATAAGGCACGCCGCGAAACTGTTCGGCGACAGCGACAAAATCAACGGCATGCTCGGCGAGGGGCGCAAGATGGCGGTAGAACAGAAATCCGGCATTGGTCTGAAAAAAATCGCCGGACTTTTCCAGCCGCACCACAGAATTCATCGGCAGGGCGTTGCAAACTGCCGCCTTGATGTCGGGCCGCACATAGACCGGCGCCCAAAGCGCGGTGACGCGGTGCGTTGCGTCCACCATCGGCTGCAGCGACAAAGCATGGACATAGCCGACATAGCCATCCGTGCCGATCTGGCCCCAGGCCCAGCCATCTTTGTGCTCATAGACGGTGAACAGCTCGCCGCACAGAAGTTCACTTTCTTGCGCGGCATAGGATTCCGGCGTTGCGCGCAGTGAAACATGACCGCGCAGCGACAGAAGTTTTTCGCCTTCGACAAAACGGGCCGCTTCCACCTTGCCTTTCAGATGCGCGGCGGCGAGGTCGGGACGGGCGGGCGTTATTCTTTTATCGGCCATAACGCTCGCTCAACAAGGCATAGAGCGTGCGGGCGCTGTTGGCTTCGCCGCCCAGTTTGCGGCCGGGCCTGGGCCGGTCGGTCCAGCCGGGAATATCCAGATGCACCCAGCTTTTGGCTTTCTCCACAAAACGGTTCAAGAACAACGCCGCCGTGATGGCGCCGGCATAGCCGTAATTGGGATTGTTGGTGAGGTCGGCAACGGTGCTGGAAAGCGTCGGCTCATAGCCGCGCCACAATGGCAACCGCCACAGCGGATCGGCGGTGACGGCGGCATGACGCATCAGATCGGCGGCCAATATCTCGTCATCCGTGAAGAAAGGCGGCAGCTCCATGCCGGTGGCGATGCGCGCAGCCCCGGTGAGGGTGGCGAAGTCAATCAGCAATTCCGGCGCTTCTTCATCGGCGTCGGCCAGCGCATCGGCCAGCACCAACCGGCCTTCGGCATCGGTGTTGCCGATCTCGACCGTCAGGCCCTTGCGGCTTTTGAAAACATCGGAGGGACGATAGGCAGTGCCCGACACGGAATTTTCCACCGCCGGTATCAGCACCCGCAGGCGCAGCTTGAGTTCGGCGTCCATCACCATGCCCGCCACCGCCAACGCAACCGCCGCGCCGCCCATGTCTTTTTTCATGGTCGCCATGCCGCTGGCGGGCTTGAGGTCATAGCCGCCGGTATCAAAGCAGACGCCCTTGCCCACCAATGTCACCTTGGGACCGTTGCCCGCCAAATTTTTTGGAGACCAAGTCAATTCGATCAGGCGTGGGGCGCGGGCCGAGCCTTCGCCCACGGCATGGATCAGCGGATAGTCTTTTTTCAGCACCGCGCCGCTGACGATGCGGAATTTGGCGCCATGCTGTTTGGCAAGCGCGGCGGCTGCGTCGGCCAGCTCTTGCGGTCCCATGTCATTTGGGGGCGTGTTGATGAGATCGCGGGCGAGAAAAACATTTTCGGCAATGCGGCTGATTTCTTCGCCATCCACGCCCGGCGGCAGCACAAGTTTGGGCGCGCGTTTGGACGGCTTTTTGTAGCGGCTGAATTGATAAAGACCCAAGGCCCAGGCCAGTACGGCCTGCGCCCCGCCGCAGAAAGCCGGCACCTCGCCCAGCTTGTAAACGCCATCCGGCAGGCTTTCGGAAAAAGCCGCCAGGGCCAGCGCATCGGTGCTTTTGCCCAGCCCCAATACCGCCGCCGACAGGCCGCTTTTGCCGGGCAGCAGACGCAGCTCGCCTTCCCGGGCCGTAAAGCCGCTGGCTTTCAGATAGGGGAAGCGAGCCAGAAAGCTCTTTAAATCCTTGGCCGCCACCGCATGCAGAGGAATGGAGCCTTTTGCGGATTTCACAAAGCTTGCATGCATGATCGGGTCTTACTCAAAAGCGCAGGGGACTTTATGAATGCGGGAGCCGCTTGCCAAGGAGCCCCGTATGTACACCCTGATTGTCGGTACCCAGGACTGGTCGAGCTGGAGTCTGCGGCCTTACCTCGCTTTGATGGCCACCGGCGCGCCCTTCGAGATGGAAGTGATCCGCTTGCGGCTGGAAGAGACCAGCCGTGAGGCCATCGCGAAACATTCCCCGGCGGGCAAGGTGCCCGTGCTGAAATATGACGGCATCACGGTATGGGACAGCCTGGCCATCTGCGAGACCCTGGCAGAACGGCACCCGGAAGCACAGTTATGGCCGGCGGATGCGGCTTTGCGGGCAAAGGCGCGGGCCTATGCCAGCGAAATGCATTCCGGCTTCCCCGCCGTGCGCGACCAGTTGAACATGGATATGGTCCGCAGGCTGAAGCTGCCGGAATTGCGGCCCGAAACCCAAAGCCAGCTCGCCCGCATTATCGCCGCCTGGGAAGAAGCGCTGGCGGCGCACAAGGGCGATTTCCTGTTCGGAACATTCTCCGTCGCCGATTGCATGTATGCGCCGGTGGTATCGCGCTTTACCACCTACGGCGTCGCGGTGCCCGAGCGGACAAAAACCTATATGGAAAAAATCTGGGCCCTGCCCGGCATGCAAAACTGGCTGGCGGCGGCGCAGAAGGAAGTGGATGCCGGAATCGCCTGAGCGTCGGCCCGGAAAAGTGTGGGTCGCTAGCAGCAGCGTAGCGCCACGGTTTTCCGTGGCGCCGCAGGCGCCCATTCAACAATAGGGCGCGTCCGCGCCCGGGCCGCGCGACCAATAATCAGCGCTTGGCGGATTCGCTGTAGAAGCGCGCGGCACCGGGATGCAGCGGCGCGGGCGGCGCCAGCGCGGCGGTGGCGATGCCGATCTCGCGCGCGGAAGGATGGCTGGCGGCCAGCGCATTGCTGTTGCCCGGATTGAACAGTGCGCGGGTGATGCCATAGACCAGCGCATCAGGCTGGCTGTCGCGCACCACCCATAAGGCGCGCGCCGACACCGTTTGCACGGCGGCGTTGCTGCCATAAGCGCCCGCGGCGATAACGGCGGACGAAAGCGACGGCTCTGTCTTCAGCAGCCGGTCGCGGCCAGGACCGTCAATCGGCATCAACCGGGCCTGACCCTGGGCGACAAGCGTGCCGACCGGGTCCAGGGGCACGCCACCCACCGCGAAGAAAGCGTCCAGCTTGCCGGCTTTCATCAGGGTGGCGGCATTGAAAATATCTTCATGCGCCGTTTTCATGGCGCTTTCAGGAACATGATAGGCGTTCAGTATTTCGCGCGCTGTGATGCCGACACCCGAACCGTCGCTGCCCAGCGAGACCCGCTTGCCCTTGAGATCGGCGACGCTGCGGATTTTGGATTTGGCGGAAACCACCAGATGCACCTGTTCGGAAAACAGCGAAGCGATCACCCGCACATGTTTTTGTGGGCCGAGGCGGTGAAAGGGGCCGTCGCCCTTGACGGCGGCGGCGATCACATCGCTTTGCGCCAGACCGGATTCCACATCGCCGCGATCCACCGCCATCAGATTGTCCACCGCCCCTTCCGAAGTGCGGGCGCTGACGATCAGCCCGGCGGGGCCGCAGATATTGGCGGCATCGCAGCGATCCACGCCGCGCGGATGACTGATCAGGCCGGCAATGGCCTCGCCAACGGGAAAGAAGGTGCCCGCCGTGGAGCCAGTGGCGATCTGGAAGGAAATCCGCCCCGCGCCCATGCCGGCAGGCGCGGTATCCGCGGCGATGCGGCTGGCGCTCCACACCAGGGCAGCCAGAACCAGGGCCGAAAATCCGGCCATACTGATCAGGGCTGCGAAGCGGTATTTCATAGGTTGTTAACCAACTCCCCCATTGCGTCGGATTTTGGGCTATCCCTTGGCGACAGCGTAAAGGGACGATGGGGCTCAAATCCCTTTAATCCATATAACTCAACATGTTTAAGGGTTTGTTGACCGGGGTCTTGGCACACTGGCGGGGAAGAGTGGCTAAGGGCCCCATCCATGCTGCGTATCGCCCCCCGTATGATTTTCATTCTGCTGTGCGGAACTGTACTCGCCGGTTGCGCCACCACGGCGCATCCCGATGTCGCCAGGCTGACGGGCGGCGATACCGCGGCCGGTCATGCCAAGAAAGAAGTGAGCGCGATTGACAAGACCGCGCCCACCGATCTGGAAGGCGGCGTGCGCCAGGCCCAGCTGATGCGCCTGGCCGGTCATTATGACGATGCCATTCACACCCTGTCCCAGCTGATGCTGGTGGCGTCGGATGATCCGCGCGTCGTTTCCGAATATGGCAAAACGCTTGCCGAAAAAGGCCGCGCCCAGGATGCGGT
>Ga0118677_10011736_pt1 | contig 13041 bp, 20 predicted proteins | sample AliMusrvi5mmetaG_FD_86154 | JGI IMG/M metagenome (GOLD analysis project Ga0118677, IMG submission 86154)
AAATTGACTATCAGAAAAGCCTATGGTTTCCGCACCTATGAAGCCATCGAAATCGCCCTATATCACACGCTGGGCGATCTTCCAGAGCCAAATTTCACCCATGAATTCTGTTGAGGAGGCAACAAACAAAGAGAAGAAGTCTTGTCCAACTTGAACAAACAAAAGGGGGTAAAAGCCCTACCAACGAAGTTTGTTCACTTGGCGGAATGGGACCGGGAGCTATACGAAGAAGCCCAACCGCTGATTGAATTGTATTTTTTTAAGCAGTATGAAGAGAAGGCAAACGATTACGTTGCAAGAACGGGAGTTTCCCCAGAGTTGTTTGCCGTACAACGTCCCGAGTTGAAAGAGCAGATACGGAAACTGGCGTTGCAATTCTGCAAAGAGACAAACGCAACGACAACGTACAACCTAAACGAAGCCCTTTCCAAGTTGCGCAACGAGTTGGAAGAAGGGTTGGTTGCCGGGGATCGTATGACAGAGTTGGTTGACCGGGTTCAATCGGTCTTTACCAACGCAAGCGATGATCGGGCGGAATTGATTGCACAATCCGAAGCTTCCCGATCCCACCATGAAGCGCAGTTGCAAGCCGCAAGAGATAGCGGGGTTGTCTCGGGTACGAAGCTTTTACCGTCAACCGATGCTTGCGAACTATGCGTAAGCCTAGCCGAAGAAGAGGTTGCACTTGGCGACATTTATTATACCGACGATAAAGCCCCCGAAGCGTATCAAACAAAGAACGCCCCGCCGATTCATCCCGGTTGCCAATGCGCCCTAGAAGAAGTCTTGATTGACACAAAGGAAGGCGAGTAATGGAAGAAAAACAGCTTGACCAGATATTGACCATGTTGAAACAAATCAACGACCGTTTGCAGCGGTTTGAAGATCAACTTGAAGACCGTATTGCCAAACTAGAAAAGCGGGTTGCGGCACTTGAAAACGTCGTGGGGGTGGCATGAGTTTTTCATGGTACGGGGAAAAGTATTACGAAAGGGTCAAGAAGGAAGAATCCAACCGATTGAAACGGGCGGCAATTGACCTTCAAAACGAAATTAAAAAGAAACTGGGGACCAAATCCCCGCCCCCGTCCGATCCTGGCGAGCCGCCCCACCTTGTAACCGGGGAGTTGCGACGATCCATTGCCAATGTTGTTGACGCGGACGCATTGGTTGCACGGATCGGGACCAACAAGATTTATGGGCGGTATCTGGAAATGGGTACAAACAAGATGGAACCCCGCGAATTTTTGGAAGCAACCTTGAAAGAACGCTCCCCAGTAACCCGCCGCATTCTGCTTGGAAAGAAGATTTGAAGAAGGATAAATACGTTTATGAATACGAAGACTTTTGAAAGCGATTTACAGATTGACCCCGAATCCCGAGAAGTTGTCGCCGTGATTTCAACCGACACGGTTGACCGGGACGGGGAAGTTGTCTTGCCTTCGGGTTTGCAACGCAAGCAATACGGCGGCAATCCAATTGTTCTATACGGGCATGATTCCAATTCCTTGCCGATAGGCAACGCGCTATGGATCAAGTCCGATAAGAACAAATTGATTGCCAAATACCGAATCAGCGACAAGACCCAACTTGCCCGCGATGTTTTCGGCTTGATGCAAGATGGGGTCTTGCGGGCGCATAGTATCGGCTTCCTTGATTCGGAATCCTCCCCGCCGACAACCAAAGAACTAGAAGAAAGACCCGATTGGAAATCCGCAAGGCGGGTTGTCCGTCAATGGGAGTTGCTGGAATTCTCCGTTGTCCCGATCCCCTGCAATCCTGATTGCTTGGCAATGGCGGTTGCGAAGTGCGCCCCCGAGACGCGGCAATTTCTCGGGAAGGCATGGGAACCCCGCGCTTTTTGTTGCCAATGGGATGAAGAAGATAGACGGCAAACGGAAGAAAATGTTGAAGTTGCATGTAATCCCGAAGAAAATCTTGCCGTAAAGGAAGTTTCCCAGCCCCGTTACTCCCGATCCTTGAAGAGCATTGAACAAAGACTAGATAGCATGATGAAGGATCGTCTTTCAGTTGATGAAATCATTGCCCGTTTGACGGGCAAAGCGTAAAAGGTCCACCTTTCTAAATCCGTACCGACCTTTTTGACCCGGAAACCTTTTCCCGCAACGCGGGAAAAGGTTTCTTGCTTTCACTTACTCCATTATTTTAGAACCTAAGTTTAGCAACACACGTTCTTTTTCTAAGACAAACCCGCATTGCTTGTGGCAATGCGGGTTTTGTTTTTGTTGCGACGTGCATAAATAATCATGCGAGAGGAAATCCCACCTAAAATCTCTCACGCAACCCCGTTGTCCCGCAAGGGTCAACGGGTTTTTTATTTTTCAATCCAACCGCCATAGATACTCACGGCATTTGATTGGTTAGATTCACTCCCGATTGAAGACGGTCAACGATCTTCAACGGCTTCTTTGAATCGGAGACACAACGAATACCCCAAACATTTTTTTTATTGGAGGTATTCTTTCATGGATACAGTTTTTGTAACAATGCTCACGACCGTGGGCGAAAATCAAGAGGGCGAAACATACGAAATTGATTCGGCAACTGCTGACAAATGGGTTGCTGCTGGTCTTTGCGAAGTCGTTGAAGCCCCAACCGACAAGCTTTTCGACAAATTTGAAAAGGCAATTGCAGACCGGGACAACAAGATTGTTGAAGAGTTGTCCAAATCTCTCCGCAACGTCAACGTCAAGGTTCCCGCTGTTGCGAGACACGACGACGACAACCCCGAAAACAACTTCTTTGTTCTAGTCGGCAAGACCGCAAGCAAAGATAGTCGGGTACGCGAGAAGGCATACAACACGCTTGCCAACAAATACGGCAAGAAAGACGTTGTAACCAGCAATGAAACCACCACAACCGCTGGCGGCTTCCTTGTTCCAACCGAACAAGCAAAAGAACTATTGCGGGTTGAAGGATACGAAGGGGCAGCATACCCAAGCCGTATCAACGTCCGTCCGATGCAAGGAAAGGTCTTGAACCTCCCGGCATTAGACCAGACCGTTACCCCGGCAAACGGATCGTCCGCATTTTACGGCGGCGTTTCCATCGGAGTTGTTGCGGAAGGTTCCGCCCCGGCAGCGAATACCGCCCCGGCATTCAAGCAAGTTGTCTTGACCGCGCAAAAGGTTCTAGCAACCGCGCAGGTAACAAGCGAGTTGCTTTCTGACAGCCCCTTGAGTGTACAATCAATCATTTCGGACGGCTTCAAGAATGCCGCCGTTCAATGGGTTGATTGGAATATCTTTAACGGATCGGGAAGCGACGAGCTAACCGGCATCATTGACCACGCGGCAACGATCAAGATTGCCCGCGCTACGGCAAGCGATATTACTTTGGCGGACCTTGCCAAGATGTATTCCCGCTTGACTCCGGGTTCAACGAAGAATGCAGCATGGTTTATCAACCCTCTGGCAATGGCGAAATTCCCATTGCTGGGCAATAGCAACCATTTGGTCTGGTTGCCCGATGGGGTCAACGGGAAACCCGTCTTGACCTTCTTGGGTCTTCCTATCGTCGCGTGCGAATCGCTCCCGAGCGTTGGCACGGCGGGCGACGTTGTTCTAGCCGACTTGCGTTATTACGCTTTCGGTCTGAATACCGATGTTACCGTTGATGCTTCGGAACACGTTGGTTTTACAAGCGACCTTGTAACCTACCGTATGAAATTCCGGGTTGACGGCAAGCCGCAACTAACAGCCCCGATCTACTTGCAGAATGCAAGCGATACGGTTAGCCCGTTTGTTCAGCTTGACGACCGCGCTTCGTGACTGGCAATGCCCGGATCGTCTTGCTTAGGCAAAACGATGCTAGGTTAAACAAAGAACCCGTTGACCGCGTTTGCGGTCAACGGGTTTTCTTATGCGCGGCGGCATAAATAACAACATGAGCGAAGAATATGAAATCGTCAAACCCGAGTTGAAATTGAGAACCAGGGCGGTACGCCGGTATCTGGACAAGCAACAGACCCGGTATCGGGACCGGAACATTGAAACGGATCATTGTATTTTTATTTCCAACAACGTCTTCAAGGAATCCTTTGACCCCGATCCCGTCCGCAAGTACGCCCCATCGGGAGAATTTACCAAAGAGAAGACGCAAGATGAAGAAATCAACCGGATATTGCGGGGGAACAAATGATTTATTTGGACAGTGACACAATGTTTTTATGGGAAGGTTTGCAAGACGCTGTTACCGGGGATTACGTCAACGATGCAACCTTGACGGGATCGTTGCAAGATTTGAACGGTACGGAGTTGCAAAGCTTCTCTTTCGCATACCTTGACGGGACGGACGGGAACTATTCGGGCAGCATTACCGCCGCAATGACCAGCGGGTTGGAATGCAGTGGGGAATACCTTGTTGCGATTACGGCAACTCGGGGACAACAGACCGTTACCAAACGGGAAAGACACAAGGCTAATTATCTGGGGTACAAATGAGTTGTTGGCTTGACTACCAATCGAAGTATTTTCATTCCTTGAATGCAACCGATGAAGACGCGGAAACGATCCAAACGTTGATTGACGCCGCCGTTGAATTCGTTGAAAAGTTTTGCGGGCGGCAATTCTCGCAAATGGAACATGACCGCATTTATACCGTAATGCAAGACGGGACGGTTGTAATTGAACACCCTCCCATTTCGCATGTTACCCGCATTTGCGTACCAACGGGCAGTTGGTTGACCGTTGAAAACAATTCAAGCAGCGTTACCAACGCCAGCTTTGCAACGACCGATTCCAGCTTGATCCTAACGGATTATAGCGGCGGGTTGCGGTCAACGCATACGTTGACCTTTGCGGCATACCCGACCCTAACCGCTCTTGCAAGCGCAATCGTCGCCCTGGGCCACGGTTGGACGGGATCGGTTGCAACGGGATACGGCAACTATCCCTCTTCCGATCTTCTCCCCCAGCAACACGGCAACGCCAAGACAGAAAACACCCTTTGGAATTGGGACGATTATCAAGGGGTCTTCAACTTCGATTACAGAACCGGGGTTCTTGACCTTTGGTTGAATCGTGGTCAACGGGTCCGCGTTGTCTATATGGGCGGGTTTGAAGACGTACCCGAAGACATTAAACAAGCAACGGCAAATCTTGTTGTTGCTTCCTTCAACGGACCAGAGGGGCGGATTCAATCGGAATCGTTGGGCGGGTATTCGTATTCCCTTGCGCCCGTGGATACGCTCCCCATGAATGACAAACGCATTTTATCCCAATACCGGGATCGGAGGGCGTAACCCATGCGGCAACCAAAATCGTTGATGATCCATACTTGCAACCATTACGCGGCAACCTTCACAAAGGAAGCTGGGGCGCGGGTTGCATCGTACCCAACCCATCCGACCAACGAAGACCTTCCTTGCAACTGGCAATCCCCGACTTCGGAAGTAATAGAAATCTATTTGCAGCGGGAAGAGAAGTTGAAGGCGAGTTGCTTCCTTGTTTCCAAGACGATCTTTGACGGGATCAACGTCAAAGACCGGATTGAATTTGACGGGATCAATTACCGGGTCATGGGCAAAGCCGATCTTTGCTCCCGTGGTCGGGTCTTCCGTATAGACGTTTCTGAAGAGGTATCTTGATGGATTTAATTGAAGCAATCGTTGACCATTACGACAACGGGACCGAAGCGGAAGCCGTTGCATTACGGGCATTGGTCGGGGTGGACAAGCTTTGCGCCGATCAAGACCTAACCAACGCGGGCAGACCGTATATCGTTGTAACGGAAACATGGGGCGACGTTGTTTCCACTTGCTTTGACCAGCTTTACCGCGTTGAATCCGTATTGGTTCAATTCAACGTCTTTGCCGATTCCCGGTCTGAAGTCTTGTCGGTTCTCGATGCGCTGGAAGACTGTTATTTATCAAAGCTTCTCACGACGACCGGGCGGGTTGTCATGGGCAAGCCGGTCTTGGAGCAACGGTTGACCGTCAACGAGATAGACGATTACAAGGGAATCTTGCAGCTTTCTTACCTCTTGCAGAAAAACGCCGGTTGAACCCCTAAATACTCACAAAGCCACTTTTGTGAGGTTCAATCAATGGCATCAACAAAACTCCCCGGCATCACTTCGGGAACAATTACAATCGGCGGGACAGATTACGAAATCTCTTCCGGCGACATTACGATTAGCAAGGAAGAGCTTGAATACACTGCGATTTCAGGAGACGCACTTGCATACCCAACCCAAATTGAAGGCGGTAAGGTATGGGCGGAAGGTTCCATTGAAGCAGCATGGGACACAACCCTAGCGGGTAGCGGAGCATTTCCCGCCCCATTCAATCCAACCGCTCTTGCCGCCGTGGTGGTCAACATCGGCGCGAAGTCTCTTTCATTTCAAGCAATGGTTTCCAAGGTTCAAATCAAGAAGGCGGAATCCGGTCTTGTAACGATTTCATGCGATTTCAAATCTAGCGGCGCAATTACTTTTGCGTAAGGGGGACGATGGAAAATACGTTTGGCGGTAACGACAACAAGACGTATGTTCTTGCGCCCTTGACGCTGGGCGATAACAAGAAATTCGTCAAATGGGCGAGGTATCGACGTTGGGAGCAATTCCAATCCATGAAAGGGACGATCCCGCAAGAAGTCTTTGACCGCGAATCGGGAAGACTACTTGAAGAATGCAATTGCAAGGACTTAAACGAATCATCCCCGGAAGTAACCACGCTGGAAAAGACGTTGGAAGGGATTGCGTATTGGGTCTATCTGTCCTTGAAGCATACTTACCCCGCCTTGACCCTTGACACGGTTGAAGAGTTGATTACCCCCAACAACTTGCTTGACGTGTACAAACGGTTGATGATCCTTTCGGGGATCATCACAAAAAAAAACGAAGAAGCAACGCCAGAGAAGACGGAAGAGGGCTTGACTACGGAGCATTCTACCGAAAAGGTCTTGAACTAGGGATTGCTCCCGATCAACTGGACAACATGACGTTTGAACAATTCGTTCAATTGTTCGGGGAAGAAGAGCAAAGCGAAGACGTAACGGATGAATACTTGTTGGGTCTTGGGTTGAAGAAAGCAGCGCGGGCATAGCCCACGCTGCTTTTCTGTTGCGCTGGGGACTAAATACGGGAGAGGTAAATAAATGGCATCATTTGAAACAATAGGCGCGGCAGCGGTTGAAATCGGGGCGCACTTGGGACCGTTGAAAACGGGTCTTGCAAAAGCAAAGGGAATGGTTGCGGGATTCTCCAAATCGGCGGGCGGGATGATGTCTTCCGGTCTGGTTGCGCTGGGGGTCGGGGCTGGTATCGCGGCAACCATTGCGTTGTCGGTCAAGGCATTTGCCGAAGCCGAAGCAGCGGAGAAGGGACTAGAAGCCGCGTTGCGATCCCACGGCATGGCGGTTGATGAAAATATGGGGAAGATGAAATCCCTTGCCGATCAAATCCAGCTTGTAACCGCTGTTGAAGGGGATTCGATGTTGCCGGTCATGCAATCGGGTATCGCAATGGGGTTGACGGCGGATCAAGCGATGGAAGCCGCGAAAGCCGCCGTTGGTCTTTCCAAAGCTTACGGGATTGACGTTAAAGACGCAATGACGGGCGTATCAAAAGAAATGCTTGGCATTGAATCGCGTTTGGGGAAATCAATTCCAGCATTGCAAGGCGTCTCGGGAGCAACGGAAAGACTCGGGATCATCAATCAGGAATCCGCGTTGGGGATGCAACAACAGTTTGACGCAGCGGAAACGACAACGGGAACGTTTGAACAACTGAAAAATACGGCTGGCGATTTGATGGAATCGTTGGGCGGTTTGATTTCATCCGGTCTTACTCCGTTGCTGCAATGGATCAACAATTTGATTCAAGCAACGGTTTCCTTTGGGACAACTTCGGAATCCATGTTTTCGGGAGCAGCGGAAGCCGTTGGGTCAATGGGTTCTTTCATGGGAGACGTTTTCAAAACAATCGGGTCTTGGATTTCCAATACGGTATTTTTCTTTATGACGTTGGGGACAAGAGGGAAAATCATGGGCGCAACCGTGATGGAAGGTTTCGGCATGATGCTTGACGGCGCAAGCTGGGCTTTCGATAACATCGTAAATATCGGGAAGTGGCTATGGGACAACCTGGGCAACCTTTTCTCCGATGGCGTCAACTATGTTTCCACGGTCTTTTCAAACCTCTTTGAAAATACCAAACGAGTCTTTACCGGCATTTGGGCTTGGATCAAGTCGGGCGGCAAGAAGGGCTTTGAAGAAGGTTTCGTTGGATTGTCGGAAGGATTCACGGCGAAAACGAAGACCCTTCCCGAGTACAAGAAGTTTGAAGAAGGGACATTGACGAAAGTTGCGAGAGAAGACAAGGAAGGATACTTGAAGGAATTGGATCAGAAACGGGAAGCATGGGACAAGACCTTTGCGGATATGCCCAAACAAAAAGAGAAGGCGAAGAAAGACCTTGAAAAGATTGACCTTCAATTGACCGAAGCGGGACAGCAACGCGAAGACGAAAAACAAAAGAAGAAATCATCATCCGACACGGGCAAATTTTCTTCCCCGGCTGAAGTCTGGAAAGCAATGCAAACTTCGGTCTTGAAATCAGCGGAAACGAAACAAGAGCAGCTTGCAAAAGCGCAGCTTGCGGAACAAAAGAAAATGACGGGGCATCTTGCCAAGATTGCAGACAAAGACGACTTGGAACTAGCGGAGTAAGGGGGACGATTGGCATTAGAGTTGATTAACATACTAGACGAAAACATTTCAAGGGAAAGTTGTTCCGCAACGATTCGGTACAAATGCCTTGATTCGGAACGGTACACCGTTGCGAACGCATTGATTGGCGGATTTTCCTTGTTGGGAGTATGGACGCCCCCAGCTTCTTACCCGTATTCATGGAATTTGCGGGTTAAAGACGTGAAGGTAAAGCCGGTCGGGGAAGTCTTCGGTTCCCCCGGATACGTTTATCTTGATGTAACTTACGAAACCCCGAAGCCGGAAGAGCAAGAGAACAACGGAGCAGACCCCGAAGACCTTTTCACGGTTTCCGTTTCCGTCTCTTGTGAAGGCGTTGCTTTGCCCAAAGGCGATTTCAAATGGGCTGACAACAACGAGCCGTTGACCGATGAAGATATTGCAATTCAAAAATGGCTTCCATGTATTGAAGTCTCTTTGAAGTGCGGAAGAATGGTCAAACTGAAAACGTCAACTTGCGCTTCTCTTGCTGGCAAGATCAATTCCGCCACGTTCAAGATTCCCAATGATGATTCCTTCGGGGTGGGGCAAGTTTTGTTTCTTACGATGAACGGGGAGCAAAAGAAAACGTCCGAAGGATTCGATTACGCTTCAAGGGATTTGAAGTTTATGATAAGACCCGATGGTTGGAACAAGCTTTGGCGTCCCGCTACTGGTTACGTTGGGGGAGGTGCGCCGGGAGCATGGGTTGCAACCACCCCGCCCATATACGAATCAGCTTCCTTCACAAATCTATTTACCGGGTAAGGGGGAAGAATGATAGGCAAACCAACGATCCCAAATCAAAGCAACGACCACGCATTGACACGAATCTTGAACAAGATTCAATCCGAAATCAAGAGACTTGGAAACATTCGCGGGCAAAATGGAATCGAAGTACGGAGCAACGGCGGCGGCGTTTTTATTTCCCCGACCGAAACCCGAAACATTGCCTTGTTTGAATTGACGAGCGACTTGACCCGAGACGTTGCGGACGAACATGAATTCACGGCAACAGCCCATTTCGTTGAATGGTCAATGGTTGACGGTTCGCCAACCGTTGCCAACTCTCCGAAATTTGCGGCGGTTGCTTCGGACAATGACGTTACCTTGTTTTATCCCAACGCGCACAGAGACGGCAATGGGGACGCGGAGATTGCCCCGCCCCTTTCAACAGGGGATTGGGTCTATGCGTTGAACAATCGCGGCAAATGGGAAATCATTTGGAGCGCAACGCAACTCCGGGTTGCGAAGCTTTCTTACGGGATGGGGAGTGGTTGTCAAACGACAACCGCAAAGATTTGTTGGTACAACAATAGCGCACCCGTCCCGAGTTGTATCAACGGTCTTTGCTACAAATGGGCTGATACCAGCGACAGCGTAACGATAACCGATCCTTTGGGGCGTTGTTGGAATGCTGGAGATATGGTTGTTATTGCTCCCGCATGGTCAAACAAGTACGCGGAAGATTCATCAACGCTGCAAAGCGTTGCGGGATGGGTCATTGTTGAAGGGATACACAAAGCAGAATTCATTGAATTGGTTGCAATGTCGAACATTGTAAGCAACGTTCTTACCGGGACGATCAATACAAGCGATATTCGTTTTGGCGGGCATTTGAACGGCTACCTTCCAACTTGTTCCAATGTTTCCATTATCCTTCGGACCCCCGGCGTTGTCTCTGGTTGTCGGGTAACTGCTTTGTATTCGCCATGCCAAGACGAGTACCACGAACTATGCCGCGACGTTTCCCCCCAACAAATCAAATGGGCAAAAGCTGTTGCGGATTGGGAAAATACAACCGATCCCAAAGTAAGTTGCGTTGAAGTTGCAGACAGACTCGGGGGAAGCGTTGCTTCCGCAATGTCTTTCAATGTTTATTTGCCCCGTAGTACAAGCGGCGATCCCGCAATCTTTGTTAGCTCGATTCTCGGGTATGCGGACGCAATCGGCAACATTCCGGTTTGCGTAACGTCCTATATGGACGACCGAATTTCAACGGTCAAACTTTGGAGTGGAGCAACCGGCGACATTCCGAAAGGTTGGGCGTTGTGCGATGGAGAGAACGGGACGATTGATTTGGTTGAAAAGTTTGTTCGCGGGGCTTCGGTGACTACGGACGGGGAGTGCATGGATATTGCAGCCGTTAGCGATTTGCAAGTATGTCTCCCAAATCTTTTGAGCGCAACTTGTTGCATGTCTACTTTTTACTCCGTTGGTAGCACTTCCATCATAGAAATAGACGATTGTTTCTCCGTGACGCTGTTTTCCGAAATCTCTTGTACGACGATCAGCGCAATTAGTACCATGTCGTTTTGCTGGTATGACGTTGCGTATATCGAACGGGTCAAGTAGCGTCTTCAAGCTGGCGTAAGAAATGCCAAGATGTTTCCAGCAAGAGCATTGTTGCCGGGATCGGTTGCGAATATGCAAGCGTTGCGGCGCAATCAATGTTGCGGTTCTCTTTCGCTACCAGGAAGAAGGTAACGTCCCTTCGATCCAATTCGGCGGATATGTCTTCTAGCGTTGCAATCTCTAAATCCATACAAGTATGTATGGGGCAAACAAGAAACCCTTTGGGGCATTGCCCCAAAGGGTTTCAAGCCTCTAACGTCAACAGCTTACGCGGATTGCATCCATAATGTACCGTTCAATGTTATCCATCCAATACGCTTGCTCTTTCTTCGATGGAACATTGATCGAAATGAATGTTTCAAGTCGCTGGCGAATTTCGCCCAACCGCATACAACCAATTTGAAACGCAGCGGTATTGGTCCGTTGATGAATTGCGTCAACTATTTCTTCTTTGGTCATTTTGTACCCCCTTGTCCTAAAAGAATTCCATTGCGGGATTCCCAATCAGCAATCAACCCCTTGATCTTGCTCAATTGCGCCCTTCTCTGGTCAATGTCTTGAATGAGTAAAGACGGGTCCGTTTCGTCTTCAACCGGATTCAACGTTCTATTTCTTTCGTGTCGTTCAATCTGGGCTTCCATACTGTTGTATTCGCACTCCGAACAAATCCACGTCTCGGGATCGGATCGGTAAGACTTGTTGTTGTAGTCCCATAAGTCTTTTACTTCGTTGCACTCGCAACAACGTTTGGTTAATAGTGTCATTGCCCCTCCCGTTGCTTCTTTGCCTCTTCTTCCTTCTTCTTTCGGATTCTCTCTTCTTCGCGCTTTCGTGCTTTCATCATTGCGCCAAGTAAGTTGTATCTGCTGATTTCTTCTGGTGTCATGTTCTTTCCCTCCAAATATATCTATCCAGCAAATGCAAAAAATTATAGAATGGCTTTCAAAATCGTTGGTAGCACTACTACTATACGAAAGAAAGAGAGGTAACTTATGAAAAATCGAAACATGAGAGGGAAGAAATGGATTCCCCAACCCGGAAAGAATGGCGTTGGTACAATGGTCTTGGGATATACCATGTCAGCCGTTGCGAGAGAATATGACGTTTCTTTGGCGACGATCAGAGGCGCAATTGAGGAAGGGACGATTCCCGCCCCAACATTGCAGCATGGGGAAAGACTCTATTACCGCCCCGAGCAAGTCAAGCAGATTGCGGAGACACTGAAGAAAGAGAAAGAAAAGAAGATCAACCGTTGGAACGTGACCACGTTGGCAAAATACGTTGGGGTTTCGCGTTGTGTCATGGATTGGCATGTTGCAAAGGGGAGCATTCCAACCCCGCAACGCGGCAAGCATCGCGTCTTAGAATGGACCCAACAGCAAGCCGCCGAAATTATTGAATTTTTCGGGGATCGAAGAAAGATCAACCGCGATTGCTTTCATTTATGGGACGGTTTATTGTCCGTTGGACTTTCGGAGAATGAAATTGTATGGGCGAAAAGCCATGATTTTGTACCGGAACCGGATTACGTGATTGGCAAAGCATCCCGCCGCAATAAATTTTACACGGAAAAGACCCTTCAACGGGCAGCAAGGGCAATCAAGGTTGCAAGAATAATGAAAGGGATCGAATGAAAACGAAACAACCCGCCTTGCGGCGGGTTGTTATCGCAACTTAGGAGTCTTCACGACCAACTTAAAGAACAAACAGAAAAGAGGTCTTATGAGTATTATAGTCGAGTCACAATCAAAAATGAATACGGATTGTTTATTTGAAGAAGAAGATGATGATGAAAACAATTGGGGCATTGAAACGGACAAAACGACCGGACAAGTACGACGTTTCCGACAGTTTGCGCCGTAACCGTTTACCCCCCGGCGAGTAGCGAAGCGGTAGTATGACCGGCGAAGTGAGCGCGGACGGCGTCGGCCACGAACGTGAAGGTGTTGCGACCTTGCTGACGGCAGGTTTCGATTACC
>Ga0118677_10011234_pt1 | contig 13040 bp, 15 predicted proteins | sample AliMusrvi5mmetaG_FD_86154 | JGI IMG/M metagenome (GOLD analysis project Ga0118677, IMG submission 86154)
CTGCAATGCGGTGGCGTGCCTTGGCCGTTACCTTGCTGCCCAGTGCATTGATTTCGCGCAGCGTGCGGACGGCGCGCAGGTAGTCGTCATCCAGGATCATGCGGCCCCCTGAAGGCACAGGTCACGCTCTAGCGCACGCCGCCTGGTCAGCCCCGGCAGCGGCACCATCACCCCAGCCACGCGGGCTTTGTCCCACTTGGGCAACTCATTGCACGCCGCTTGTAGCTGGCCCGCTGCAAGAAGTCGGGCGGCGGTGGATCGAGTTTTGTCGCAGGCAATGGCGGGTCCAAGGTTGTATGCCGCGTCACTAAAGGCGGCAAGTGTTTGAGTTGGCAGGCCGGGGCGGCAGGCCGAGTCGATCTTCCCAGCCGCTTCGATTGGCATGCCCCACTCAACGCCGCAGACATACGCATGCGTTGCTGGAGCGCTGACGAAGCACCCGTCTGGAGGAATCACCATCTTGCGGCGAAGCAAACGACCAATCTCTTGAAACTGGATTTCGGGAATGTGGGTCAGCAATTGGATCGCGAACTTCTTTACACGCTGGGCCAGGCACTTCGACTGACAGCTGCCGAGACGCTGGAGCTCGATGAACGTGAAATAGGCATGCTTGATCCAGTTCCCGATCCAATGACCGGACAGTATCGGAGTGTGGTGCTCTACGATTCCCTTGCGGGAGGTTCTGGACACTTGGCTGAATTGTCGCATCCAGCCAAGCCAGGCACTGGGCAAGAGTGGCTGACGAGGACCGTCAGGCTCCTCACTGTGGAGGGCGAGATGTCTGATGTGATGCGAAGCCGGGAGGCCGTTCGCCGCTTGCTGACCTCAGCCTGCGACGATTCCCTGATCTATCCCGAGCGCGCCTTGGCATTCCTGGCCCGTGCTTTGCAGAACTCAGGAGGGCCTGCCGCTCCATCAACCGCAACACAAAGCGTCGAAGCCGACTACAGTCGAGCCGATGATCTCGTCGATCAACCCCTGCCGGAGACATTCACCTTGGCGATAGCGGAAGGTGAGATCGCAGGTATTCCTGCCGGGGCTCTTTCCATGCGCTCCATCCAACCGGGACAAGAAGAGCAGTTGCCACAAGCAAATCAGGTGGTCGTGGTGAGAGCGCCGGACGGACAGGTAGCGGTTGGAAAGTGGTTCTATCAACGAACAACCAATCAGCAGAAGCCTCACCGAGTCAGATTGAGGCGATTGGTCTCGCCGGTGACTCTTGAACTCAGCGACCAAGAGTTCAGTCAACTTATGCTGATAGCCGTGGTGAATCATTAGGAACGTAGATAGAAACCCCTGTATGGCTAGACTAGTCCCCAATATTGATCCGTCAGCAATCGAGCTCGATCCCGAGCGACGAGTGGCTGAAGCCCTTTGTGATCAGCTTCCGAAGAGCTGCGTCGTATTTCATAGCTACCCGTGGCTGCGGCCTGAGAGGGACTTGAAGCGGCCAGGCAACAAGGACGTTTTGCGTGAGGGTGAGGCAGACTTTGTGATCGTCCACCCACGATACGGAATGATGGTTGTGGAAGTTAAAGGCGGCGACATGTACTTTGATCCCAAGAGCCAGCAATGGGATCGTAGGGGAGCGACTCATCAAGTGAAGGACCCCTTTGCGCAGGCTGGCAGGAATCTCCATGCGCTCGAAGAACAAATCCAGAATCGCTCTTTCGGAGGGTATACTCAGCTGCCATTTTCGCGAACTCGCTGCGTTGTCTTCCCACACTGTGATTACAAAGGAACCCTCCCTCCCGGCGCGCACCAGAGTATCCTTTTTGGGGCTTCAGACCTTCCTTCAATCGGACAGAAGGTCGAACACCTTTTCAAGATCCAACCCTTTGTGCCAAGAGAACCGCTACCTGCGAATGTCTTGGACGCGATTACCAGAGCACTGACATCTACGTTTCAGCTTGTGCCAGCACTCTGGGCGGAAATCGAAGATCAAGAGAGACGGCTTTTTCGTTTTACCGAAGACCAGCTAAATGTTCTCAAGCTACTTCAGTCTCACCCTCGTGCCGCAATTCAGGGAGTCGCAGGATCGGGGAAGACCGTTCTAGCTCTATCTAAGGCGCGAGCGTTCGCGGATGAGGGGAAGCGGGTTCTCTTTGTGTGCTTCAACGAGCTTCTGGCGTCATGGCTTCGAACGCAGTTGCCGGACGTTTACAAGAACGCGATAACGATTCTCAACTACCATAAACTCTGCAGCGAGTGGGCGAAGGCCGCGAGCATGGCGTGGCCGATCATTGCTGACGAAGCTGAGTTCTTTGGATCCGAAGCAGCGAAACTCTTAGAGCAAGCAATAGACTTCAGGCCGGACCTTTGTTTTGACGCGGTGGTTGTCGATGAAGGTCAGGATTTTCACCCTGCATGGTGGGACACGATTGAACTGCTCAACAAGCGACCGACCGAAGGGCCGCTTTATGTCTTTTATGACCCTGATCAGCAGATCTTCAATGACACCATTGGTTCGATGCCCGACCTCGGCGAGCCATTCTTCCTGCCGGTAAACTGCAGGAATACTGAGCGGATTGCCGCACGTTGCGGCTCAATTATCGGCAAGGACATTCCAGTGAACCGAGGCACTCCGTCTGGGCGGCCCCCCATTTTTATTCATGCGCCGACGGCGGCTGATCAGGTTCGCGCTGTGGAGAACCAGATTTCAGACTGGGTCTCGAAATCGGGCGGCCTGCGTCCCGATCAGATTGCCATAGTAACCCGAGGAAAGGTTGAAAACTCCTCCGTCTCGAATCTCCGATCTGCTGGGGGAATTCCAGTCGTTGATGATCTCGGGAGCTGGAAGGGCGGAGCCGGCGCTCTGATTACAAGTCTTTACCGATTTAAGGGCCTTGAGGCTGATGCCCTAATCTTGGTTGATGTTGATCGACCCGATCCCAATGCTGCTCCGTCCGGCTTTCGACCTGAGCATTTCTATGTTGGCTGTTCTCGGGCGAAACACCTCCTCTCTATCATCTCTCGATCAAATGGGTGGTTTGTTTAGCACCGCAGCTGCACGACAACGTCACCGCCAAATCTTCTAAATTTACCAACAGCAGATGCTCCAACGCCACTCCAGTCGCCGTAACCGTCTCGACCATGCCGTTTTGAATCAACGGTTGGAAGGCGCGGCGTCTTATGACCGGATTGCCGGCTATTTTCGATCCAGTCTTTTTGAGGTGGCAGGGGAAGCTGTCATGGCAGTGACGGGGAAGGTCCGCATCATTTGCAATTCGGATCTCGATCCGAAGGATATGGAAACCGCAGCCGCAGCCCAGGCTGCGCTCCGCCGCAGTTGGTGTGCCGGCCGGCCCGAGGAGGCACCGCCCGCGGCACTTCCCCGTTACAGTGCCCTCTACGCCGCCCTTACCAGCGGGAAGCTGGAAATTCGGGTTTTGCCGGACACCGCATTTGGTCTCATTCACGGCAAGGCAGGAGTCGTGCGCCGTGCGGATGGGTCCGCCACCGCATTTCTTGGAAGCGTCAATGAAAGCGCCACCGCCTGGAAGGTGAACTACGAACTGCTCTGGGAAGACGATGATCCAGCCACGATCTCGTGGGTACAGGAGGAATTTGAAGCTCTCTGGAACGACCCGCGTGCCGTGGACCTCGCGTGCTGTCCATTCATTCAGCAGGATGTCCAGCGGATCATCAGCCGGCAGGTCATCGAACCGGAGGAATGGAAAGCCGCCGCCAATCCTGCCGTTGCCGCAGCGAGCGCGGCGGTTGAAACTCCAGTCTATCGCCGGGAGCAGGGGCTTTGGCCGCATCAGAAATATTTCGCCCGCCTCGCGCTGGAACGCCACCGCCTTGGAGGTGCCCGCCTTGTCCTCGCCGATCAGGTGGGGCTCGGCAAAACCGTACAACTCGCCATGGCCGCCATGCTCATGGCTTTGGATGATCCGGACGGCGGTCCCATTCTTGTGCTTGCACCGAAGCCATTACTCCAACAGTGGCAGGACGAATTGATGGAACTGCTTCTGCTGCCTTCGGCACGCTGGAATGGACGGGCATGGGTGGATGAGAACGATGTTGAGTATCCATCCGACGGCGTCAAATCGCTTGGCAAGTGTCCGCGCCGCATCGGCCTGGTTTCCCAAGGCCTTGTCGTGCGAGGAATGGCCGAGGCGGTGAAACAACTCCTCAGCCGCCGCTATACCTGTGTGATTGTCGATGAGGCTCACCGTGCACGCCGGCGCAAGGTGCCAAAAGTCGATGCCAGCGCCGATGAAATCGACGAAAAAGCGGAACCAAACAAAGTCATGGCCTTCCTGCGGGAAATCGGGCCGAAGACCAAGAGCATGCTTCTGGCCACCGCCACGCCGGTGCAACTTCACCCCGTCGAGTCATGGGACCTCCTGCATATCCTTTCGTCAGGCAACGATGGGGTGCTGGGCGGCTGGACACAGACAAGTCCCTGGTTCCGCCCGAGCCGCTGTCTCGAAATCGCGACCGGAATAGCGCAAGTTCCCTCAGATGATGAACACGATGGATGGGAATACGTCCGCGACCCGCTGCCGTCACGACACGAAGATCCCGCACTACGCCGCATCCGGGATCACCTCAACGCGGAAGATACGAAGTGGCAGTTTAATCCAGAGTCACTGGCAAAACTGTCACCAGCCATTCGCCGTGTCCAATTGCGCAATGGACTTCTTCACGACTACGGAGCGCGCTTCAATCCGCTGCTCCGCTGTATCGTTCGCCGGACGCGTGGTTATCTCGAAAGCACGATCAACCCGGCAACCGGCAGTTACTTTCTACCAAAAGTGGCGGTAAAGCTATTCGGCGAAGAGAACGAAAGTGCCCTGATTCTCGGTGGTTACCTCCACGAGGCCTATCAGGAAGCGGAGCACTTTTCCGAGTTGCTACAACAACGGGTTCGCGGCGCCGGCTTTTTCAAGACGCTTCTACTGCGTCGCCTTGGCAGTTCAATGGAAGCAGGGAGGCGCACCATCCGCAAACTCCTCGGCGAAGAACCCGACACCCCGGATGATGAAGATGAGGATGACGCCGAAGAGGACGAACCGCCTCAAGTCGGGCGACCACCCCAGGGAGTCAGCGACTTCAAGAATTTCACAACCGATGAGCTGAAATCTCTACGCCGCTGCTTGGAATTGCTGCGGCATGGAGGCAGCAATGATCCGAAGTTGGAGGCACTCGTTTCCTACCTACTTGGCAGCAATCCCCACACGTTTAACCGCTGGTTTGACCTTGGCTGCATCCTCTTTTCGCAATACTATGACACCGTCCGCTGGATGGGTGACGAATTGGCAAAACGACCGGAATTCGCCAGCATGGACATCGGTCTTTACGCGGGGAGTAACCGCTCCGGCTTCTGGCGGCAGGGCAAGTTCCAACGCTGTGACCGCAATGATCTCAAAGCGAGGGTCCGAACTGGTGAGTTGCGCCTTCTCCTCGGAACGGATGCCGCATCCGAAGGTCTCAACCTTCAGCGTCTCGGCACCCTCATCAACATCGACCTTCCGTGGAATCCGACTCGTCTCGAACAACGGAAAGGCCGCATCCAACGCATTGGTCAGGCCCGCAGCGAGGTCTGGATTGCCAACCTTCGATACCGCGACTCTGTCGAGGATCGTGTCCACCAGGTCTTAGCTGACCGCCTTGAAGCCATCCACGGCCTCTTCGGGCAGATCCCCGACACTCTAGAGGACGTGTGGGTTCAAGTGGCTCTCAACGACGAACAAGCTGCCCGCCAACTCATAGACCGTACCACGGCCACCCGGAACCCGTTCGACATCAAATACAACAAGGTCGAAGATGATGATTGGGAAACCTGCTCGACCGTTCTGAACAAAGTGAGCATGCGGGAGATCCTCTCCAAGGGTTGGTGAGGAATGAATCAACATTTGAATTTCTGACCGAATGCCTGAGAAACCCCACAATGGAGACTATCCGAGTTCATCAAGCGGTCCGCTCCCCAGGTCGCCTCGAATTCCGGTGCCAAGCGCATCATGCTCCCCATGGTCGGCGTCGCGAACATCTCCACCATCCTCGGTGAACTCTTCGCCAAATTCCAAACCAGCTTCTACGCTGACCCCACCGAGGCCGTGTTCAAAGAACAAAGATGAATTGATGCCACCCGATTACCAACAAATCCAATGCCATGATAGGTGAAACAGACAAAATACCCATAACTTTCATCCGACACGCTGCGGACATATTGGGCGATACGGACTCGGGCCTCAGTGGCACCAAAATCATCGAGGCAACATCTGCATACGCCGTCGAGTTCAATCAAAACATCCCGCACACCCGAATGTCGGCCAATATCGGGAACAAGCGAACGGCTCTATATGACAACCTGTTAGCATTTACTCCCGCGCAGCAGTATAAGATCATCAAGGAGTTGTGTGATCACCCATCATTCTCCCTGAGAACAGACCCCAAGCGGACGCACCTCAAGTTGAAACTGGTTTCCAGATACCGTCACCTAGATCCTGAACCGGAAGAAACACTGGTAAACCTCCCTCTCATTGAAGAAACGCGACACTGGCTTGCAAGCTATCCCGAAGCTTTGTCTCTCTACTCTGCCGCACTCGAGAAATACGAACAGGGGGCATACCTCCGAAATCTTTTGGACGATTTACGACTCTCCTTGGAGAGCCTTCTTCGGGCGATATTTGAAAATACAAAATCACTTGAGAATCAGAAAAGCAGCATCGGTCAGCTCATTAAAGGCGGTGGTGGCTCACCCCAGCTTTGCAACATGTTTATGACCCTTTTGGGATATTACTGCCAATACCAGAACGACCACGTCAAGCATAACGATTCCGTGAATGAACACGAAATCGAGTTCGTGCTCGAAATCACGTCATCCTTTATGAAGCACCTCGTGAGAATTGCTCAGGCCGAGAATTGATCTTCACATCGAACTATAAACAGCCAAAGGAGAACTCTATGGAAATATTTCCAACCAAGTGCGGAAGGTGCGGCAGCAAAGACCATGCGACTTGCGATTGTCCACATGGTTTCTTCTCAGAGGCGTGTCGGAAGTGCGGTAGCACAGAACATGCTTCGGATGATTGTCCGCATGAATTCTTCTCGGATGCCTGCCGCAAGTGCGGTAGCAAAAACCATGCCACGAATGACTGCCCGCATGATTTTTTTTCGGAAGGGTGTCGCAACTGTGGCAGCAAAGACCATGCCACGGATGCCTGCCCGCATGGATTTCTCTCTTCGGAATGCACGAATTGCGGCAGCAAGAACCATGCTACGGATGATTGTCCACAAAGAATATTTGTTCCCGTGTGCTCAAATTGTGGCAGAACGGGTCACACAACTGACAGGTGCCCTCAAGAGGAATCGGACAATGACGACAGGAATAGACCTACTAACCACAGCGATGGAGGCTCATCGGAAGACACCGTCGGATGTTTTATCAAACTGGCGTTTTGGCTCGCTCTTCTTGCCGGCGTTATCTTCCTACTACTTATAGCCTTGGCCATCACATTGATGTTATCGCCCATCTGGCTCGGTGCAGTCGCCATCAGCGTGATTGCTGGATTTTTCATGGCTCCCCGGGCATTTGCGCGTATATCGCCAGAAGCCCGCGTCAACGCTCCGTGGCACATGGAGGCAAAAGGCAAGAGCAGACGCTACAAGCTGGACGAAGTATTCCTCAAGGGCGCAATCCCGTTCAATCCGTATCGCTTGTCTCTTATCGGGTTCTCACTTCTGTTCGGCTTGGTAATGGCCGCAGTGCCGCTATTTAAAGCTGCCGACAATTTGACGCAAATACTGATAGCCTGCGGGGTTTTGGGCGGCACTATTCTCGGCTCTCTGGCTGGCTGGCGGGTCTTGACCATTAGGATTGAGCATCTCCTTGGCACAACCCGCTCGAAAGAGTATCCCGGCCGGGTGGCCCATAATGTGGCGGTGGGATTCGCGTACCCTGGTTTGGTTGCTCTCACTGCGATTTGGGTCATGGCATTGTTGCCCAATTCGGGTTGTATTGATTTCTCGAAGTCTCTCGGGCTTAACGGTTCTCAAACTGCTCCCCAGATTGCATCCGTTCCCCAAGTGCAACCATTCGGCAATAGTATTACCCAACTGGCCCCCAGCGATAGCCCGGCATACCGTCCCCCAACGTTAACCAATGACAATCTTATACCGCGGGCTAGCGACCCCGCCACTCCGAGTGTCCCCCTAATCAACAAGACACCAGTTCCACCACCACTACAAAGAGTCATCCCTCAGAATGTTAAAATGAAAATACCAGAGGGCTTTCTTGTTCCTCGGGAGACGTTATCACCGAATGGGCGGTATGGTGTCTTGACGCCGGATTTCGCTCACTATCAAAAAGAATCAAGGGGACAAAATGTATTGTTGAATACCGAGTTAGATACAATGATCGCCAAGATCGACGCCGAATCCTGGTTCAAGGACCCGAGAACTAACATGAACTATGCTAGTCCGTCCCCGCGCTGGTCCGCTGATGGAATGGTGCTGGCGTGGCTAATTGAAGGCAAATGGTCTCCTCTAGCGCTCACTATTTTGAAAATAGAAGATGGCGGTCTGGCATGGCAGACTGATCTTATTCCGAAAGTACAACAAGAGATTTTGAGCCGGACCCGGGCCGCAACGCCGATCATGTATGACATGGCCAAACAGGAAAACACCGGCAACGGAACCGCTTATCCAGATGGCTTTGTTGTAGATATTAAACCGCCCGATTCCGGGTTCACATTACCGCTGACCTGTGTCGTAACGCTCAATTCAAATCCCAAATCAATCGAAGGCAAAGCAACAGTGAAGTCGTCTCTGAACGCAACATTGCTTTCCAGTGGTTATGTGGAGTTCTCCAACTTTGTTATGATAGCTGGAGGCCATGCGCAACCAGTCACAGATGGCGAGGATGCTGTCAGGGATTTCATGCGGCAGCATGTGCGTATGGAACAATCTCATAATCTCGACCAGATAATGACCCAATACGCAGAGCGAGTCACCTACTGGGACAAGAGCAATGCCACCAAAGACTACATTCGCCGCGACAAAGCAGAGTATTTCGCCCGCTGGCCGGAGGCGTCCGAACAGATTATCGAACCAATTGCCGTCACACGAAATGGTGGGGGGTGGGTAGCGGAATACACGACGGATTTCAAACTCTCCAACCCTGTAAAAGGTAAAACTTTTCAAGGCACGCAAAAGAGCACAATCACGGCAATCTTCCAAAAAGGCCAATACCTGATCAACTCCGAGAACGGCAAAGTCCTGAGTAAATTATCTAGCAATTATGCCCCACCTTTCCCCAATATGCAAGGCCAACCAGATGCACCCGGACAAATGGTCGGGGAGAGATTTCCCGAGACACGAACAAGGTTGCTCATGGGAACCGATTTCGACCGGCTTTCACTTGAATCTCTTCGTTATGCCATCAACGAGATGTTTGCGCGTCATGGTGCCGAATTTCCCCAGGCTGAACTCAACCGGCATTTCAACCAGTTCCGTTGGTATACCCCAAGGCACGGCCTCACATTTGATCAGATAGAGGTGGATTTTACCGACATCGAGAAGACGAACTTGAAATTGCTTGGAGCTATTCGGGATGCCAAAGCCGCTAAGAAGCGCTGACCACCTGTATTCGTTCGTCACATGCACGAAGTACCAGCCTCCGACATTCGCGCATGAAACAAAGAACACTTGGAAATCAGGGACTCACCGTTTCGACCATCGGCTTGGGCTGCATGGGCATGTCGGAATTCTCCCTTGGCTGAGTCACCAGAAGGCTCTGATGTCAGCTCAAGCGATGGCTTAGCTGAGTCACCACATAGTGTTACATCTGATCCTGCTCTACCAGTTCACTTGATGAACATTGAAGCAGCTTGGAACATTGCTGAGACGCACGCGCACAACGCAGCATAACAGCTAAGGCGGCTTTGACGATTAAGCGCCATGGCCAGCTCCACCAAATCTTTGCTGAGACCAATCCCGCCAGACGAACCGCCGCTCGTCATACTGCCCATGCCAGATTTCATGCCAGAGCCTCGACCAGGAATTAGAATCTTAAAACTCTTTGGAGTCTTCACCCTGGCGCTCAAAAACCAAAATACTGCGGCTGGAATTGCGGCTATAGCCGATAAAGTTTGAAGGCAGTTCATATTCAATATTTAGACGTAGTATTGAGGCCAAGGTCCAATTCCCCCAATGACCGACGGTTCGCGTGGGGATGGTGAGATCGAAAGATTGTCGCTCATTCGTGGCGCTGGTATGACTGGGTCACACCGTTGGAATGCTCAGAAGAATATTTTGCGTAGCTGGGAACGGTAGTGTTGTTTTTTTCGTTTTGGTTGATCTGAGATCGCCAGAATTGAGGTGCCATGACGAAGTCTATTATGCATAATGATGGCAGAATGTCAAGCCTTGAGTTCCAACATGTGGAATACATCAATCACATCACCCACAACATCTGGCATCAAAGAATCTTGACTTGTCGTCAGGAACACTCGTTTTGGAACAATCCGCCGCTGTCCTGTCCGCCGACCACGGGCGATTCCTGGCGGAGCTTGATTCACCCGGTACAGTCCGGCAATGCGGGACGCAGGGCCACAACCCGCACCCGCACAACCAGACGCCGACTGACCGGCACCAAAACCGCCCGCATACATTGCCATCCGCATTTCAAACCGCCACGCGTGCGCCATGAAGGTTGACATCCAACGACAGGCTGGTTACGTGCCTCCGACATTCGCACATGAAACAAAGGACACTCGGAAATCAGGGACTCACCGTTTCGGCCATCGGCTTGGGCTGCATGGGCATGTCGGAATTTTATGGCACGCGTGACGACCGGGAATCCACCGCCACCATTCACCGTGCCCTCGACCTCGGCATCAACTTTCTCGACACCGCCGACATGTATGGCTGCGGGGCAAATGAACGGCTCGTCGGTCAGGCCATCAGGCGTCGCCGCGACGAGGTGGTGCTTGCGACCAAATTCGGCAATGTCCGCGATGACAAGGGGAATTTCCTCGGTGTCAATGGACGACCCGAATACGTCCGCGAGTGCTGTGACGCCAGCTTGCTGAGACTCGGGGTCGGGTACATCGACCTCTACTACCAGCACCGCGTGGATCCCAACGTGCCCATCGAGGAAACAGTCGGCGCGATGGGTGAGTTGGTGCTGGCCGGCAAGGTGCGTTACCTTGGCCTGTCGGAGGCCGCGCCGGCCACCATCCGCCGCGCCATGAAGATCCATCCGATCAGCGCCTTGCAGACGGAATACTCGCTGTGGTGCCGGGACGTAGAGACGGAGATCCTCGCCACCTGCCGGGAGTTGGGCATCGGCTTCGTGCCCTATAGCCCGCTGGGCCGCGGCTTCCTCACCGGCAAGATCCAGACAATCGACGACCTTGCGGCCGACGACTGGCGGCGGCACGGCCCGCGCTTCCAGGGTGCGAATTTCGAGCAAAACCTGACAATCGTGCACCGCCTCGAAGCCCTGGCACAACGGAAGCAATGCACGTCGGCGCAATTGGCGTTAGCGTGGGTACTGGCGCAGGGCGACGACGTGGTGCCCATTCCCGGAACCAAGCGCCGCACCTATCTGAAGGAAAACGTGGCGGCTCTGGAGATCGAACTGACCGCCGGGGACCTGGCGGAGCTTTCCCAGGCAGCACCGATGGGCTGCACCGCCGGTGCCCGTTACCCGGCATCAAGCATGGCCGCTGTGAACCGCTGAGACGCCCGCACTGATTCCACCCGGCTCCCATGAACAACAAACCTACCTTCGTCTGCTCGAAGTAGGCTGCCTGGCCCACTGACTGAGGTGGCCCCGGCACATACGGCGGCGACCGCGCTAGCAAGCGAGGCACTTATCCCCCGCATTGAACGCGAGGCCACTGAGCATGCCCCCCCGTTTACAGTGTCGAAGCCCCCCCTTGCCAATTTCCGCCATGCCTAAACCTGTGATCTTCGTCATGCGGCAAGCTCGTGGCGGAAACAATGGCAGGAGGCTCGGCCATCGCCCGGGTTAGCGATGAAATGTCAGCACCTAGACAGTGAGAGCGCTCATCCGTAAGGGGCGCTCTCAACCTCCCGGTGGAATACCGCAAAATGCCCAATTTTCTCCTTGGTTGTTCTATCGGGATCTTTAGGAATATAGCCATGAAGACCCTGTCTGTCTTATTGTTGGGTTTGTGGTCCCTTGCGAGTGCCGCCGAGCCGCTGGTAACGAATGTCCGGGCGGCGCAGCAGCAGGGCACCAAGCTGGTGGACGTGTGGTATGACGTGTCGGGCGTGAGCACGGCCGTATATGTGAGCTTGCAGGTTTACGACAATGGCGGGACGAGCTTCGCGGTGCCAGCCACCGCGCTGAGCGGGGATCTGGGTGGCGGCGTGCTGCCGGGCCGCAACAAGCACATCGTATGGAATGCGGGGAATGATTGGGTAAACCTTACTGCGGTTGCGTCCAGATCCGGATGGACGGAAGCTTATCAACCATTGAGTCTATCTTTTTCTCCTTTTACAGGACGTTTTGTTTTAATCGAACATCGAACATCGAACATCCAACGCCGAACCGAAGAGAACCAAGAGAGAAAGATGGGCCATTCTGGCGGTTGTGTTCGCCTCTTGTGTTCGAGGTTGGGCGTTCGATGTTGAACGCGGAGCGAGCGCTAGCGACCTTGGCACCTTGGCGAAGCCCTGACTGGCATAGCACCGTGAAACGGGGCAATGTTGGGCGTTCGTATTCATTCTTTCGGCGACTCGGTCCTTGTGGCCCTTGCCTTGGCGGACATGGATGGTCTGGCGCTCCCGGTTGAGGTCGTCGATTTCGAGCCGGGCCAGTTCTCTGCGGCGCACGCCGGTGGAGTAGGGGGGGGGCCAAAATAGCGCGATCACGGAGGCCTAGGTTGAGGTGGAACTGATTTTTGCAACTATCAGAGATGCGCGCGATTTCTGCTATCTGCTTTCAGTTTTCTGCGTTTTTAAACCTATCAGTCTTATCCGTCTTATCAGCGGTAATAAACTCTTCTGAACCAAGAGGATGAGCCACGAATTTCACGAGTAAACACGTATGAAGAAGA
>Ga0118677_10011737_pt1 | contig 13038 bp, 14 predicted proteins | sample AliMusrvi5mmetaG_FD_86154 | JGI IMG/M metagenome (GOLD analysis project Ga0118677, IMG submission 86154)
GTTTTAGGCTTATATGACGGGCGTGCGCTCTCGTAAGCGCTTACAGCATCAATGTTTTTCAGGGTTAATCCGATGTCATCGAGGCCTTCCATCAAACGCCAACGGGTGTAATCGTCGAGTTCAAATGGGTAAACCTCATTACCTAATCGGACGTTCTTGGCTTCAAGATCAACTGTCACTGCAGTCGTTGGATCGGCTTCAATAGCAGACCAAATCTTCTCGACCACATCTTGCGGCAGGATCACAGTAAGTAAGCCACCCTTGAGAGAGTTTCCGCGGAAGATATCTGCGAAGCGGCTAGAAATAACCGCCTTAAAGCCGTAGTTCTGCAAGGCCCACACAGCGTGTTCACGAGATGAGCCGGTTCCGAAATCGGCGCCTGCAACCAAAATCGTTGCATCTTTGTATTGAGGTTGGTTCAAAACAAACTCTGGGTCGTTTCGCCATGCAGCGAAGAGACCATCTTCAAAGCCACTCTTCGTAACACGCTTCAAATAAACAGCTGGGATGATCTGATCGGTATCTACATTTGAACGACGTAGCGGAATCGCAGTTCCCGTGTGTGAAATAAATTTCTCCATGATGCGCTCCTTAGAGATCTGCCGGTGATGAAAGTGTTCCGCGAATTGCGGTAGCTGCTGCAACGAGTGGGCTCACAAGGTGAGTACGACCACCCTTGCCCTGACGGCCTTCAAAATTTCTGTTTGAGGTAGATGCAGAACGTTCTCCAACAGCGAGTTGATCGGGGTTCATTCCCAAACACATAGAGCAACCTGCGTTGCGCCATTCGGCTCCAAAGTCTATAAATACCTTATCGAGGCCCTCTTGTTCGGCCTGCAGACGAACTCGAGCGGATCCAGGAACAACCAACATTCGAACTGAGTCGGCCTTCTTCTTTCCCTTCACGATATCTGCTGCAGCGCGTAGATCTTCGATGCGACCATTTGTGCAAGAACCTAAAAAGACGGTGTCGACCTTGATTGACTTGAGTGGAACTCCAGCTTCTAGTCCCATATAGGTAAGGGCACGCTCTGCAGCTCCGCGCTCTTCAATATCAGCAATATCCGCTGGGTTTGGCACAGAAGCGTTGAGAGGAAGTCCCTGGCCAGGATTGGTTCCCCATGTAACGAAAGGAGCTAACTCTTCGGCTTTGATGAATATCTCTGAGTCAAACTTTGCACCTTCATCAGTGTGCAACGTCTTCCAGTAAGCCACGGCAGCATCCCAATCTTCGCCTTGAGGTGCGTGAGGCTTGCTCTTTACATATTCAAAAGTTGTTTCGTCAGGTGCAATAAGACCCGCGCGAGCTCCTGCTTCAATTGACATGTTGCAGATCGTCATGCGGCCTTCCATCGAAAGACCACGAATTGTGGAGCCGCGATATTCGATGACATATCCCTGTCCACCGCCGGTACCAATTTTTGCAATTATTGCAAGGATGACATCTTTTGCAGTAACACCTTCAGGCAATACGCCATCAACATTGATCGCCATAGTCTTTGGACGAACAAGTGGGAGGGTTTGAGTTGCAAGCACGTGCTCAACTTCCGATGTACCAATTCCAAATGCCAGGGCCCCAAATGCACCGTGTGTGGAGGTATGTGAGTCACCGCAGACGATGGTCATTCCCGGTTGAGTGATACCCAACTGTGGACCGACAACGTGCACGATGCCTTGCTCTGCATCACCGAGCGAGTGAATGCGGACTCCAAATTCCGCAGCGTTCTTACGCAAGGTATCTACCTGTAAGCGAGAAACAGGGTCAGCAATTGGTTGATCAATATTTTGCGTTGGAGTGTTGTGATCTTCTGTTGCAATAGTGAGATCGGGGCGACGTACCGTACGTCCAGCAAGCCGCAAACCATCGAAGGCCTGTGCAGAAGTAACCTCATGAATGAGGTGGAGATCAATGTAAACGAGGTCAGGTTCGCCCTCCGCGCTGCGGACAACGTGATCGGCCCAGATCTTCTCGGCGAGTGTTTTGCTCATTCCTGCTCCTTCGTTTGACGAAATTCCCCTCAGATTTACCATCTCAAAGTGCGAGATGCTATTATCAGAGTATGGACAGTAAGAATAGCGGAGTCGGCGTATTAGACAAATCGGTGCGTATTTTGGCTGTTCTTGAAGCCGGTCCCCACTCCCTCGCCGAACTTGTAGCCGCCACTGGAATCGCCCGTCCTACAGCTCATCGTCTTGCCGTTGCATTGGAATTTCATCGGTTGGTAACTCGCGATTTGATGGGTCGATTTGTTCTCGGGGCGCGTGCTGCGGAGTTGGCATCTGCTGCTGGTGAAGATCGTTTGCTCTCTGTTGCAGCTCCGGCACTTGCCGCGTTACGCGATGCGTGTGGCGAAAGTTCGCAGTTATATCGCCGCCAAGGTGATCAAAGAATTTGTGTCGCGACCGCTGAAAGACTCTCTGGTCTGCGCGACTCGGTTCCTGTTGGAACAGTTCTTACGATGCAAGCGGGCTCGGCGGCCCAAATTCTCTTAGCCTGGGAAGAGCCGGACAAGTTGCATCGTGGGCTGGTGAATGCGAAATTTACTGCGGCAACTTTATCTGCAGTGCGTCGTCGTGGGTGGGCCCAGTCTGTTGGTGAGCGTGAAGCAGGAGTTGCATCTGTAAGCGCTCCCGTTCGTGGTCCAAACAATAAAGTTATTGCAGCGGTAAGCATTAGTGGACCTATGGAACGTCTAGGTCGTCAACCGGGACGAGCACATGCCGCGCAAGTAATGGCGACCGCTGCTCGGCTGAGCGAATATCTAATTCAGAGTAAATAATTTTTACTTGAGATAGACGGCAAAGAAGTCACGGCTACTCGGACTTAAATATCTATTCGCTGGACGATCAAAGGTCACTAATTTAAAGGGAACTAAGTTGGAAGTTGTATGCGAAATTTTGTACCACATGTAAGAAATCCACTCGGCATTGATATCTAACTCCATGGCACGCACTGCGCCAGCGGTCTTAAGCAAATCTGCCAAACTTTGAACAGACAAGGAGTTACCGGCAACATAAATAACATTCCCACTAGCGTCAACCCCGATCCCAGATCGCCAAACAAAGTGGGCGTTCTTCACAGTCCAGCCCCACTTTGCAAGCACACTCTTGTTGAGATCTGGTGCTTCTACTCCATTATCAATCAAGAGGCTCAGGTTTTGACGAACTGATGTGACATTTTGATTCATACTCGCCTCAGTACCCCACGAGCCGATATCGAGGTGACCATCTGAGTAGATGACGAGCGAGGCTTTTCCAGAAACGAGAGGTTTGAGCATCACGCCATTTTGGTAATAGCCACCCAGAGAATCCTTGACTTTAAATGCGCTATTAAATGTAGCCACTAACCCTTGCAATGATTGACCTTGTAAAACATCTGTTGAGCCAAGTTTCTTTAAACTTCCTGGCTCCGAAAATCCGGCATGCTGCTCGAATCGCAACATCGCGCCATTCATAATGGCAATTCCAGCCAGATATGAGGTGTGCTGGCGATCGGGGCGAAGGTATCCCACCTGTATCAGCGGAATTTTTCCCTTCGACAAGACCGTTTTTAGATCTCCCTCTCCCGGAAGCGCCGGCGTAACCAACGTGGGAACCTTTTTAGCATATTGAATCGCGCTCTGTGCCAAGGCTTGAGAGGCGCTGGTATCTAGTGATCCTCCCACCTTTGGTTTGTTGATGTCGTACTGAGCATTTTCCAATGCAGTAACAACGAAACCTAGATAGTGATTGCGACCCCATTCTGCCAACCGAGCAGAAAGTGGGTCAGTTCCAGGGGCAAGGAGAGCAGTACTTATCGACCAGAGAACAACGATCAGAAAGACTGAGGGAACCCCGATCAGAGTTCGCTTAAGTTTGCTGGCGCTTTGAACCCGCGCTTTTATTGCCGCGAATCGCGCTTGCAGCCATTTCATAGCGCGAATTTACCAGTCAACGATGAGAAATTTTTCTAAACACTGATGGCGGAAGTGACTTGAAAATGAATGCAACATATTTCAATATCGATGGAGCCCATGTCACAAGATCTCTAGATTTCAGAGCGGCCACTCCATACTTGCCACACTCCTGCACCGTTATTGCGAAGGGAGCAATCTCCATTCCTTCTGTCATCTTGCTCTTTACGAAACCAGGTCGCAGGATCTTTAAAGTAACTCCACTCCCCTTCAAAGTCGAAGCTAACCCACGCGCATAAAAATCAAGGCCAGCCTTGGTAGATCCATAACGAAAGTTGTCATCCCGCGGACGGACTTGAGCAAAGGAACTGATCACCAAAATAGTGCCGTGAGCTTGTAGCTTCATTCGATCTGAAATCAATTCCAATAAATGCACCGTACTCAGAAAGTTCACATCTATTGCCGCCAAGAGATTCTCGGTTGTACTTAACTTTGAATCATTCCCCAGCAAGCCCACGGCAATAACAACCAAATCGACATCACCGGCATCAAAGAGTTCACCTATCACTCTCTCGCGCGCCGCTTTGTCGGTCACGTCCAGAACATAATTACCCGAACGTCCGATCAATATTATTTCTCGAGATTTATCCTCTGGTAACTGAGTAACGATCGAGAGCCCAATCTCGCTCTGGCCACCGATTAAGGCAACTCGACCCGGATTCTTGAATCCGTTTAACATAAACGCAGCCTCCTGGCTTGATCTGATTGCCATAATCCAGCGGGATCCATGGTACTTCTAATAGCCCGCCACTTATTTATCTCGGGATACATAAGCGGAACTAACGAATGACTTACACGCGAATCTTTAATGAGATAGATCCGGCCTCCTGCTGCAACTAACTCCTCATCAAAACCTTGAAGAAATTTCTCCAAACCGGGGACAGCGGTCGGATAATCGAGGGTCAAGGTCCATCCTGGACGGGGAAAGCTCAAAGGTGCAGAGGATGCGGCACCGAACTTCTTCAATACTCCTAGAAATGAAGCGGCTTTCAGCGATCGCAGACCAGCGAATAACCTTTCAAATATCTCTTCGCGCCCCTCATCAATAACGAATTGATACTGCAGAAATCCTGCATCTCCATAAATGCGATTCCAGTTGTTAACCCCATCCAGAGGATGCATATATTTGTTGAGCGCCACCGTGCCGCGCTTAAGCGGCTTGCGAAACCAGATCTCATTAAACGCCTTAACTGTAAGCGGAGTGATGAAATTAGCGCCACCTATCGATGGCAATGATGGACCCGTTGATCCGCCACCCCGAACCTTGACCGGTTCCGACCCATAATTTCCTAGACTTACTACTCCTCTGCCGCGGTAGTCTCCTGATAAATCAATCCATGCCACTGTGTGCTCATAATCTGCATCAGATCTTCCCAGTAACTCAATCATTTGGCTTAAGTCTTTAACGCGAACCTCATTCACATCTGCGGAGTTTGAGCGCACCTCACGTAAATTGAGTTCCAGTTCCAGAATTACTCCAGTCAATCCAAGTCCACCGACCGTCGCCCAAAACTCTTCATCGCTAGGAAATAGTTGCACGATCTCTCCGGACGAGAGAAGTACCTTCATCCAATTCACGCATTGTGAGAAAGAGCCGGTTTTGTGATGTGACTTTCCATGAATATCAGCGGCGATTGCACCGCCCATTGTGACAAAGCCAGTACCTGGAACAATTGGTGGGAAGAGAGAATGGGCAAGTGCCGCACTTTCTAGTTCGCGAATAGTGGTTCCTGCTCCAACCGTTGCGGTGCGTGCAAGGGGGTCAACAACAATGCCGTTCAGCACAGAGAGGTCGACGAGAGTTCCACCGGAGTTGAGAGCTGAATCGCCGTAACTGCGATGCAATCCAACAGGAAGCAATCCACGACCATTATCGGTCTGCGCTAACAACTCTTGAGCTTGTTCGATCGAAGTTACTGAAGCTCGCTTACTTAGTGATGAGAAATTCCTGCCCCAGCCAGAGACCAAAATTGGATCAGTGATCAGCATAAACCGTGAGCACTAAAAGAATCGCCGTCGTTGCAACAGCTCCAAGGAAATACCAATCGCCGTACATAACTTCTTCCGGCGACTCGGCGCTATCTTTCTCAATAGCTAATATGTAACGAAGCAGTCCGAAGGTCACGGTGATGACAGATATTTCCGCATATGGCCTACTGCTCGAGAGCGAGAAAGCCCACAAGCTGTATGCCGTAAGGGTGATGCCAATTGCAACGGTAAGAACGAGTTGCAAAAACTCTGATGTGTATTGTGCAATTACGGGACGAACGGTAATCGCGCTTTGATTTTTCCGCTCCGCAATTCTCTTTGCAGTCACAATCACCAGCGGCCCAAATGTTGCCACAACAAGAAACCACCGCGAACTTGGAGTATGAGTGGCAGTTGCTCCCCCGATCGCTCTCAAGGCGAAACCGAAGGAGACGATTAAGAGTTCGACAATAGGTTCATGTTTGAGACCAAATGAATAGAGCAGGGTCAAAACTACATAAATTGCTAAAGTAATTTGGAATGCACCTGGAAGCAACGCAGCGAAAAATATGGAGAGCGCTGCACAGATGACCGCTGTTACTAAAGCGCTTGGCACGCTCATCTCACCTGAAGCGATAGGGCGATGAGATTTCTTAGGGTTGGTTCGGTCGCGCTCCACATCTTTCAAATCATTGATGATGTAATTGAAGCTCGCTGCGAAGGAGAATGCTAAGAAGGCCCAGAGAATTTTCGCGAAGATAGATTTGTGAAATGCATCTCCTGCGGCAAATGGCGCGACAAGCACCAATAGATTCTTGCTCCATTGCTGGATGCGTATTGCTTGCAGGTATTTCATTACCCGAAAACTCCCGATCAGTTGCGTATTCTCAGTAAATTCTGACGCAATAAGCACAATATTAGCCCAGTGCTACTTGCTCTCTCCGAACCGCCTTACGGTAACCTAACACAATGATTTTTAGAGGTTTGGCCAAGCGCCGTATTGCTTGGATCCTCGCCTCCACCTCTGTTGCAGCCTTGCTCATAGGAGCCGCCCCGGAAGCCGATGCGACACAATCAATCGCGGCAGTACAGGCGCAGGTAACATCCTTACAGATTCAAGCCTCCGCTATAGCGGAGCAAGCTCAACAGTCCCAGGTGGATCTCATCGCATTGCAACGCTCGCTCAATTCAATTCAAGCCCAAGATAGCGTCCAAACTTCAAGTCTTACTGCCCTTAAAAAATCCATTGGAATCCTGGCAGCTGAGCAATACAAGAATGGTTTCCTTGGTCAAGGCATGACCTTGATGTTCTCCTCTGATCCAACCCAATATCTCAACAGCGCCCAATCGCTGAGCGTTGTGGAAGCCCAGAACGCGGTCAGGATGCGCAAGTTCGCAGCAGCGGATATCGCCCTCAAAAGCACCGCTCTCACCTTGAATCAAAAAGTGGCTCTTGTAGCGGCGGCTAAAGCAAAGTACCAAGCCCAAGAAGTAGCCGCCCAGGCCAAATTGGCACAGGCGCAAAAGTTATTGGCAGGGCTCACCAAAGCAGAACGTAAACGCCTGGCAGCGCTGCAAGCCTCCCAGGACAGCGCCTATCAAAAGCGCTCGCTGGCCTTGGCAAAGGGAAAGATCGCCGCAACTGGAGCTGAAGCAATCGCACTTCGATACGCGCTAAGACAACTGGGCTCACGTTACATGTTTGGTGGCGCAGGTCTGGTCTATTGGGATTGCTCCGGTCTTACCATGAGAGCTCTGCAGCAGGCAGGAATTTCTGTACCTCACTCCGCATCAGCGCAAACGGCTTACGGAAAGCGAATTCCCCTCAACCAGATTCGACCAGGTGACCTCGTATTCTTCGGACAGCCGGTCTCACATGTAGGAATTTACTTCGGTGGCGGTCAGATGGTTGATGCCCCGCACACTGGCGCACGCGTTCGAATCGAGTCATTTGGTGCCTGGTTCGGCGGAGAAAAGTTTGTCGCTGCTCGTCGTTTCTAATCTTTGCTTGGATCGATAGCGCAACTACTTTTACAACTACCACCCATGCAGGGCAAAATCCTAGAAACATGCATCTGATAGTGAATCGCCTCCGGGTGTGCTTCAAGTAAGAGTGCATCCTCAAAACGCGCTTTTATATTGAGGTCAACAATCAAGAGAACTTCCAAAATCCACGCAAATCCCGAGTCCGAATATCCAGCCATTCCAAATCCGATAAGAATGACTGCCAGATACATCGGATGCCGAACTCGACGATAGATACCGGATTCGATAAGCGGAGAATCGGTTTTTGGAATCGGTGAGATACGTAGCGAGGGCTTCAATGAATATCCCGCGGCGGCGATGATGAGAACTCCCATGATTATGGAAGCCATCTCTGCGACAAGATAATTATGGCGCGACTTGGAAATATTAAATGTTCCAATTACGCCCAGCATAATCAGAATCGAAAATTGTGTAGCAACCAGGACTCTTGCTAGCAGTACTCGTCTTGCTGAAGAGAGGCTTAAGAATCTCATTCGCAATCCCACCAGATGGTCGCTAACTGCCGTTCTGTGATCTGAGGCTGGCCACTAAGAAACTCGAGGACCTCCACTTCCCTCGAAGCGGGAAGGCACAATCTAATCCGCGAATAGTGGGCTAACTGTTCTAGAGAGCTCTCTGTACGCATCGGACCACTCCAGAGTTCCAAGTGAGCTGAAATTCCTATCTCCGCTAAGACATCCACTAATTGTCCAGGCGTTGGATCTATGGGGCGATCTAAATTCCAAAAGTGCTTCCATAGAGGCGCACTCGTTGAAAGTGGGTGGCGCTGAGGAAGTTCAAGAACTACGCGCTTTTTAGCGTGGTCGTTCATCGAGAGTAAAAAATCTTCGATTTCTTGAACGTTGTATACAACATGATGAGCAACCGCAACGTCCGCCATTGGAACTTGCGAAGCGAGAGCCGGCCAGAATCCCTCGAAAACCTCGGAAGTGACTCCGCGAGCAATTGCATTTACGGCAAACATCTCCAACATCTCAGGTTGATGATCAACGCCGATTACATGTGTTGCAATTGGGGTAAGTGCGAATGCTGCGATTCCTCCCCCACAACCGATATCAAGAACTGTTGAACCGGGTTGCAATGCCTCACGAGCGCGCACATGAGAGATTGAATCAGCTATCTTCTCTGGAATTTGAAAGAGAGCTGGTGGATGAATCCAAGGATCTTCCGGAGCTTGATCAAGTATCTCTTGTGGAATTGCCCATTGGGAAAGATTGGTTCTCCAACGATCGCCGGCGCTACTTCGCATTATCTTTCGCAGCTTCTGCCGCAATCTCCGCCTTAATCGAATCCATATCAAGATTCTTTACCGCCTGGATAAGCTCTTCAAAACTTGGAGAGGAGAGAGCCCCAGGTTGCCTAAAAACTAAAATTCCATCGCGAAATGCCATAAGAGTCGGAATTGAAGTGATGTTGGCTGCCGAAGCCAATTCCGATTCAGCATCAGTATCCACTTTCACGAAATTTATCTCCGGAAATCGAGATGAAGCGTTCTCAAAGACAGGAGCAAATGCCTTACATGGTCCACACCAGGCAGCCCAGAAATCTACAAATGTGATTCCACCCTTCTGAATTACACCTTCAAATTCTGAGCTGGTGACGTTAACTGTGCTCATTGTTATTGCTGCCCAGGCAGCCATGCAGAGAGATTGTTATCGCACTGACAACGTTGATCTTGCGAAAATCCCTCGAGCGCTTCCTCTATATGTTGGCCGCAACCTGACCACGTTGCTTTGCCACATCGATCGCATCGAACTGCACTGCACATATGGACTCTCCCCTACTTCTTTCCGAATAACCGAGAAAATAGACCAGGCTCTTTTGGATCGTTCTGGTGACCCTGACAACGTTGTGACTTTGGAATGCCACGCATTACTTGTTCGACATGTTGCCCGCATCCAGACCATGAGGCCTTTCCGCATTTGCGGCAAGTAGTTTTACTGCACATTATTTTTCCACCTTTTCCTTATTTAGTTTGATTGAATTTCTTCCAACAGGAGAGTTGCTCCATGTCATATATCCACCGTCGAGATTGATCGCCACATGGCCCATCTCTCGAAGTAATCGAGTAGCTGCATGGCCACGTTGGCCCACTTGACAGGTCACCAGAATCTTCCCGGCAGGTATCTCCGCCTGACGTTCGCGGATTTCATCGATAGGAATATTGATGGCCCCCGGCAGGGATCCTCGGTCAACTTCACCGGCGGTACGAACATCGACGATCGTGTACCCGGAGTCGACCAAGGATTCGACCTCACTCCACTGCGCTGTGGGTGTGAGACCTGAAAGAACATTTTCTGCAATGTAACCCAACATATTCACTGGGTCCTTTGCGGAACTGAAAGGCGGTGCATATGCCAGTTCTAAATCGGCAAGGGCGGGGGCTGTTATGCCTCCACGCATCGCAGTGGCTATGACGTCGATTCGCTTATCTACTCCTTCACGGCCAACACCTTGCACACCCAAGATCTGTTCCGTGCGGGGATCGACCAGTAACTTCAGGGACATTCCCTGTGCGCCCGGGTAGTACCCAGCGTGAGATGCGGGATGGTTGTGAATCGCAAGATAAGGGTGGTTTGCAGCAATTAAGCGCTTCTCATTCCAGCCAGATGTGGCAACGGTGAGATCAAAGACCTTCACGATTGCCGTCCCTTGGGCTTTTACCTCTCGGACAATTTTTCCAGCGATGTGATCTGCAACGATGCGACCGTGACGATTGGCCAGATTAGCCAATGGCACCAAAGTTGCGTTTCCATCTAGCGCATCAATCTTCTCGGCAGCATCTCCGATGGCATAGATATCTGGGTTGCTAGTGACGTTGAAGGCATCGACAACAATTCCACCTCGGGCACCAATATTTAATCCTGCCGCTTTGGCTAGCGCGGTATCTGGTCGGACTCCAATCGCCAAAATTAACATTTCAGCCGGAACTACTCTTCCACTTGCAAGTGTTACTGAGTCGACATCTACCGATGCAAGCGCATCTGAGAGAATCAAGTCGATTCCATTTTTTAAGAGTTCATCTGCCACAAAGGTCGCCATCTCTGGGTCAAGTGGCGCCAGAACTTGATCCTGAGCTTCAACGACCGTGGTACTTATCCCGCGATGTCGGAGGTTTTCAGCAAGTTCAATTCCGATGAATCCCCCACCGATAATCGCCGCGCTCTTAGGGTGGGTGGAAACAGAGTGATCCATAGCAACGACATCTTCAATATTGCGAAGAGTGAGACCGCGTTCATTGCCAGGGATATTTGGTCTGATAGGTGATGCGCCGGGACTTAAGATCAATTTGTCGTACGAGAGATGCTCCAATGAGCCCTCACGCATATATGTGACGCTCTTCTTGGCTGGGTCGATCTCAATTACCTCTGCGCCTACTCGCACATCTAATCTAAATCTTTTAAAGAGGCTCTCAGGCGTTTGCAACAAGAGTGATTCCTCATTTTGAATCACTCCACCTACATAATAAGGAAGGCCGCAGTTTGCGTAGGAGACAAAGCCACTCTTCTCCAAAACAACGATTTCAGAATCAGCGTCCAAACGGCGCAGGCGCGCTGCTGCGGACATGCCGCCAGCAACTCCACCAATGACTACATAACGCTTACTCAATTTGTGACCACGGGATTTCCAGCGCTCTGCCAATTTATAAGTCCGCCATCAAGATTGAAAATGGTTTTGAAACCATCTTTTGCCATCAGCGCAGTTGCTTGACCGGAGCGATTGCCGCTACGGCAATAAACCGCGTAGCTCTTGCTCTTATCGAGCTGTTGGATATCAGATTCAAAGGTGCCAGATTCGAAGTCAACATTAGTTGCTCCAGCGATATGACCGGCTGCGAATTCTGCAGGGGTTCTAACATCAAGAAGAACAATGGACTTATCGTTAATTTTTTTGGCGAAATCAGGTACGTTCATAGTTGTTACTGCTCCTGTAGCTCCGCAAGCGGTTAAGGTAAATATTGATGCGACAAGTACTGCAAATAGTTTTTTCATATTTATGCCAAACTCAAGAATAGTTTTTGTAATTTCTCGGACACTGCTTTTTGATCACTTCTTCCTTCAAGGATGCACTCCTCGAGGCTTGAAGAAATTAAGGTAAAGGCAGCGGTATGAACCGCTTTGCTTACAGCTGACATCTGAGTCACGATCTCATCGCAACTTCTGCCCTCTTCAAGCATTCTGACGACTCCACCGAGCTGACCTTGCGCACGCTTTACACGTGCCAGAATCGCGTTGATCGTCTCTTCATTTTGAAGAACATGTGTAGGACTCTTTGCAGTAGCCATCTACTTAACCTTCCTCTCCATCGGATGATGCCCCTTACGAATCATCTTGATCATCTTCAGATTGATCGCACAAAATCTCATCAGCTGAATCAAGAGATTCTTCCTTTGCTTAAGCGTCTGCTCCGTTGGTAGCGGCGCCCGAGCAATACTTTCATTTGGATTTTCCATGACCATCTCCCTTACTCCGGAATCAAAAACCAGCCGAAGCGGGCTTTAGCCTTGTAGATAAACATGTAATGAAGGGCGAGCTTGATCCAGTGTCCTGCTAGTCCAATTTCTCCAAAGGTGTCATCCACGCTTCGTCCAGTATTCGGATATTTAACATAATCAGGGACAACCGGATACATCGTCATCGATGCAGCCGAGCCAATACGCAATCCCGATCCAGCCGATGCGACACATGCAGCTCCCATATCGGCCATCGACGCTGTACCAACGGCTGCAGATGGCCCGGAATTAATCAGCTCTTTAATGCTGATAACCGCTAGCTTGCCCATGATTCCAGATGGCATTCCGGTGCGCGGTGGAGAAGGCGCAATGAGAGTTCCATTTGGAGATTTACGAGGTTTGGAGATTTGATGAGGCGGCGCAAAGGCAATACCGACTGCAAAGATATTTGGATAGAGCGGATTTCGATATGTCTTTGGCCAATCAGAAGCCAGCCACTCTTCGTAAGGCTTAGGGGTGTATTCGGCATCCACTTTCATAAAACCAGATGGTGCAAATAACTTCTCTGAAATATCAACGCCATCTTTATCAAACGCCTTTAAATCGACTCCCCTAAAT
>Ga0118677_10011738_pt1 | contig 13038 bp, 13 predicted proteins | sample AliMusrvi5mmetaG_FD_86154 | JGI IMG/M metagenome (GOLD analysis project Ga0118677, IMG submission 86154)
ATTCGGGGGGGTGTGGGGATTATCTCCGACCCGCGCCCCGGGGGTCTTGAAAGCCATTCAGGCGCGGGCTAAAGAATTGGGGCTATATACCGAAGTGTCGGTATCCGTGACGCTCAATCCCTGCACGGTTGGAAAAACGGAGGGGGAGCATCTCCGATTATTGACCGAAGAAATCGAAACCGCCGCTGCGTGCGGATGGCATGAACTCCACGGATCGTTGGGGGGGGGGGCGACGAACGCTATCTCCATCCGGTGCCCTGGACCCGGCATCTGGCCGATTCCGCTGTCTTCCTGCGCAAACTCAGCCCGGTCCTGCGCCAGCAAGGGTGCCGGATCGATCTGGAAACACACGGGGATTCCACCACTTTCGAACTGATCCGGCTGATCGAAGAGGTGGGACCGGATTGCGTCGGCATTTGTCTGGATACGGCCAATGTGATGTGTCATTGCGAGGATCCGACGACCGCGATCAAACGGGCGGCGCCCTACACGCATTTGACTCATACCAAGGATGCGGTGGCCTATTTTTCCGAGCGGGGTTTTGTGCGGCAGACGTTGCCGCCGGGGCGCGGGGCGATCGACTGGGCGGTGGTGTTGCCGGTGTTGGCGGAGTATTCGCCGAATCTGCCGATGTCGATTGAAGATCACAAGTGGTTGTTTTATTTCCACTGCTTCGAACCGCAATGGTTGGCCTTGCATCCGGATTTGACCCGGGATGAGCTGGCCCGGTTCATGCAGATGATCTGGCGTTGCCACCAGCGTCGACAAGCCGGGGACCTTCCCGAGCCGAATGAATATGAAAAGATCCCGCATGTTGAGGAAGTCACGGAACGCTTGAAATTCGGCTGTGATTATTTGAAGAACTTGATTCGGCGGTTGGGATTGGAAGACCGCCCGACGGGGTCGAAGCCGATACGGGATCTCTCGTTGATGAAGGGGTAAGGCACTTGGACGCAAGTCGAATCCGTAGGTGGCTCTGGGCTTAAATCGCAATCGAGGAACTTTAACACCAAGATCGCGAAGTTCGCAGAGTCCCAGTCATGCTCGGAACGACGGCCCAGCCATTTCAATGAAAGATCCATTGAAATGGCAGGGCCGGTTGTTCATGCGGAAAAGATTGGCAAGCCTTCGTTCCCTTTTCCCAAAGGCCAACGGGGCAGGCACTCGGTTTTTGCGGGGCTTCACGCAAAAATATCGTTAAAATATCGTTAGAATTGACAAATCGGCGGCGATGGCGTACATCTCTGGAGTTCAACCGGTTTTTATCAAGGATTTGCAGTATGCCGACTTACGAATACGAATGCCCCAAGTGTCGCAAAACTTTTGATGTGTTTCAGAGCATTAAGGCCAGCCCCCTGACCAAATGTCCAACCTGCAAGGGTAAAATCAAACGTCTACTGGGGACCGGGGCGGGAATCATCTTCAAAGGATCCGGTTTTTATCAGACGGATTATCGGAGCGCCGGCTATAAGCAAAGCGCCAAGTCGGAATCCGCCTCGTCCTCGGCTAGTTCCTCCTCCACGCCGGAAGCTGCAAAACCCGCCGCCAAACCCGCGGAGACCACGAAATCAAAATGAAAATCACCTGCACAAAATGTGGACATCAGAATGAATTAGGTCGGGTGTTTTGTACCGGCTGCGGTAAGAAACTCGATTTGGCCCGCAGGACATCGGTGGAAGAATTGAAGCCGAACGTCGCTAAAAAAATCACGAAATGGATTGTAAACACCGTGATTCTGATCGTTTTAGTGGGGGGGATACTGGGATTGGCGCTGGCTTTTTGGCCCGCGCCCGCATCGACCCAGGTGGGTGAAACCCGGGGAGTTCAACGGGTTGACCAGAAAGCCAAGGCTTTGCAGGGAGGGGCGCCCGGAGTTTCATTGCAAGCCACTTTTGCCGAACGCGATTTGAATACCTGGTTGGATGCCAACAAAGGGCGGGGCGGCTATGACCTGGTGGCGATTCGTTTACTGGATGGCCGGTTTGTCATCAAGGGTCGGGGCTATATTAGCTTGCCTTTCACCGTGCCAGGATTGAGTCCTGAAGGGATTCCGTATTCAATGGGGATGAGCGGGCGATTTGACAAGGGCCGCCTTGTGGTGACGAGTCGGGTGATGGGACATTTGCCGCTCTTTAGTTTTTTAACGGAGATCGTGGACAGTCGGCTCCGCGCGGTTCTTGGCGACTTGGTGGATCGCACCTTGCTGGGCGCTATTCAAGAGGTGCTCCTCACCGATGGCCAGGTCCAGGTGACCGTGCAGAAGTAATTTCCCGGAGGGATTCTGATGGCGAGACGTCCGGCAATCGGGAAACGCAGCAGGGCGTTAATGGCCTTGGTTTTGGGTCTCGGTCTGGCGGCCGAAGCCGACCCCTATTCCCCGCCGTTGACCGTTATTTTCACTCCGACCTTCCGCATTCGGGTGGAAGCCGTCTCTGCGCCGGTTGGGATGGTGTATTCGACTTGGGCCGACCCGTTTCTTCAGCGTCTTCATCACCTCCTGCAATGGGAAAATCGCGCTCTACCTGACCACACTCTGACGATTCGCCAGTACCCGGCTGAAGAGGGGCGCGTGGGAGAATTGACCATAGAGCAACCTGTGGAAGGCCAGATTGAGCAGATTTTTTCTGTTTTTGGGTCCGCCGGTGCGAATCGGCCGATTTTGGAAGAACTTCTGACGGAAGCCGGCTTGGAGCGGAAGGTGATCGAACGGATGCAGCCGGGGACCAGTCAAAAAGGCATTCCAGAGGTTCCGCGTTGGCTGAGCGTGGGACTCGCCCGGTATCTCGATCCTGAACTTCGGGCACGGGACGCGCGATGGGTGGGGGATTCGATTGAGGCCGGGGTTTGGCCTGGAGTTGCGGAATGGGTAACCTGGCGAAATCTGCCAAAGGGTTATGCCGAGGAGAAGAGTTTCAGTTGTCAGGCCGTCGCCTGGATTCTTTCGCGCCCAACCGGTCCGGCGGGAGTGGACGGTTTGCTGGACTGCCTGATAAAGGGACAGCAGATTGATGCCCAACAGCTCTCGACCCGCTTGAATTTCGCAACCCTGGCTGAAGCGGAAGCCGATTGGAAAAGCTGGCTGGACCGGCAAGGGCGGAGGGTTCAGTTCGGTCTGGATGAGCCCCGCGATCTGGCGCGGCGATTACGGGTGCAGATGGTGTTTACCGATGAAGAACTGACCCGCGCCGGCGCTCCCACCGATCTGGAACTGACGTGGGCCGGGTTGGTCGATCACCGGGGTCAACTCTGGGTGCGCAAACTGACCGCTCGCAAGGCGGACTCCCTGCGCTTGATGGCGATCGGAAAAGACAAGGAATTTCGCGATTTGGTGGCGTCGGCGGCAACCTATTTGGAAACCTGCGGCCGCAGTCGTTTCTGGCCTTTGTCGGCATCCTTGCGTCGCCAACAAGCTGAGTTGGAGCGAAAGATCGAGAAGTTTGAACGTGAAGTGACCTTGCGTGAGGCTTATATCGACCAAATCGAAGCGGCCGGACCGGGTGAACCACCCCCGGAATACGAACAAGGGCTTGAAAAGTCGGCCCTACGCGATTATGTTGATCGAGTGGAATCGAATTTGACGGGTGGAACCTTTCCTCCCACCCAACACTAACCCTGGAAATACCATGGCGCCTGCCCAACGCGGACGGCAAACGACGGTCGGACGAATCAGCGATGAAGTTCTGGCCTTTACCACCGGGCGTGATCTGGAATTGGATCCCCGATTGGCCGAGGTGGATTGCATCGGAACAGCCGCTCATGTGGCGATGCTCAGCCGTATGCCCGTGCGGCCGCCGATTTTCAAGCCCGTGGAAGCCCGCCGGGTGATCCGGGTTCTGGGCGAAATCCTGCTTCAGGCCCGCCGTAAGGGATTTGTCATCGCCTTGGAGGATCAGGATGTCCACTTGGCGGTGGAACGGCTGTTGACCGCCCGCCTGGGAGATCTGGGTAAAAAGGTTCATACCGGCCGGAGCCGCAACGATCAGGTGGCCACCGATTTGCGCCTCTTCGCCAAGATCGAATTGCTGGATACCATGGATGAGACGCTGGAACTGGCTGAAGCGTTATTGGCGTGCGCAAAGACACATGCCTGGGTGCCCATGGTGGGGCGGACGCATCTCCAGCCGGCCATGCCATCGTCTGTTGGGTTATGGGCTTCGGCCCAAGCCGAGAGTCTGCTGGACGATGTCATTCACCTGATCGACATTTACGAGTTGAACGATCAATGCCCCTTGGGGGCGGCCGCCAGTTACGGCGTGCCGTTGCCGATCGATCGGGAACTGACCTCCCAACTGCTGGGATTCAGCCGACCGATTCATAACGTTTTGTATGCGATCAACGTTCGAGGGAAATTGGAAACGGCCATCCTGGGCGCGTTGGGGCAGGTCATGCTGAGTCTGGCCCGTCTCTCCCAGGATCTGATCCTCTATTCGCTGCCTGAGTTCGGCTGTTTTTCGTTTCCGCCGGAATATGGAACGGGGAGCAGTATCATGCCCCAGAAAAACAATCCCGACGTGTTGGAATTGGTTCGCGCCCGTTCGGCGACGGTGTTGTCTCTGCAAATGAACGTGGCTGAAATCGCCCGGAGCCTCCCGAGCGGATACAACCGGGATTTGCAGGAGACCAAGGGGCCTTTATTTGACGGCTTAGCCATCACCCGCTCCTCGGTCCGGATCATGACCCTGTTAACGCGCGGCCTGACCGTGCATCCTGAGCGGCTCAAGGCCGGTTTTACGCCCGGCGTTTTCGCGACGGATCGCGCTTTGGAGTTGGTGGCGTCGGGAATGCCGTTTCGCGCGGCTTACCAACAGGTCAAAGACCGCTTGAACGAATTGGAGACGAGTGATCCGGCGGCGGCAGTGGCGGCCAAGACTCACCTGGGTGCGCCGGCTGGACTGGATTGGGAGGGCTATGCGGACCGGTTGCAGGCGGGGCGGGATTTCGTCCGGGCCGAGCGCCTGGAATTTCACGGGGCGATATCGCAGTTGATGGGTTTGAGGTATCCGCCGGAGAATTGAAGCGATAACAGCAGGATGGGGATTGCGATCCCCGGCAAGGAGAGCACGATGGGCAAAATGCGTTGGCTGATGGCAGGAGTCATGATCCTGGGCGGTGGGGTCCGCGAAATCTTGGCGGCGACGGCCGGAACGACGGACTCGAACCCGATCCTGGAGATGGGCCAGTCCATGCCGTTGAACGATCTGTTCACGAAGGGTGGCGGGCTGATGTACGTGTTATTGGCCTTGTCGGTGATTGCCGTGGCGCTGGTGATCTATTGTTTGATCGTTCTGCGGGCGGAGGCGGTGGTCTCCCGGGTGTTTCGACGCGACCTGGTGGCCAAGATCAATTCTGGCGCCTGGGACGAAGTTCGGACAGCCTGTCGGAACCGGCCTTCCCCGTTGGCGGAAATCGCCCTGGCCGCTTTGGACAGCATGGAGATGAACGGCGGGAAAGCCGATCCTTCCCTGCTCAAGGAGATCATCGAAAGCGAGGGTATCCGGCAGGCCACGACCATTCAAAACGAGCCGCAATATCTATTGGATGTGGCGGTTATCTCCCCGATGGTCGGGTTGTTGGGAACCGTGTTTGGAATGATCCAGGCGTTCAACGTGGTGGCTTTTGACCTGGCCAAGGCCAAGCCGCTGATGTTAGTGGCGGGCGTGTCCGAGGCACTCGTCGCCACGGCCGGGGGGCTGCTGGTCGGTATTCCCGCCATGGCCTTTTATGCCTTTTTCCGCGGGCGGGCCACTAAACTGGTCGGCTTGCTCGAATCGGCCGGCCATGAAGTTCTGACGGCCTTCATGAGGGCTTCCCAGCGATGAATTTTCGCGGCAGATACCAACCGGATAAGGTGGGATTCCAAATCGCGCCGATGATCGATATTGTTCTCGTACTATTGTGTTTTTTTGTGGCCAGCCAGATTTTTACACAATGGGAGACCGAAATTGACATCGCCTTGCCCACCGCGCGGACGGCCGAGTTCAACCGCCGTTTGCCGGGCGAAATCATCTTGAATATTCGGGCCGACGGAGAGGTGTCGGTCAGCGGGCGTATTCTGAACGATGGGGAATTGACCACCTTGCTCAACCGGTTGGTCAAACTCTTCCCCGGCCAGCCGGTGCTGATCCGGGGCGACCGCGAGACTCCTTATGCGCATGTGATCCGGGTTTTGGATCTCTGCCGTAAGAGCGAAATCTGGAACATCTCCTTTGCCACCCTGCCGGGGGAAGAACCGGCGAAGGTTACGCCATGACGGTCCGCCGGCAGATTCCAACCTCATCCTGCACCCCGCGGCGGTTTCGGATGGCTGAAATGCTGGCCGGACTCTATTGTTTGCTGACGCTCGGGGGGGCGGCGGCCGGGATGAACAGTACGGATCAGAAACAATTGGCCGATGGTCTCTTTGGGCGAGGTTTGCATTCGATGGCCGTGCGGGAATACGAGGTGTATCTGGCGGGGGTGACCAATGATCCCCGGGCGGCAGAGGCTGGGTTCCGATTGGGCGAGTGTTACCGGGAACTGGGGCGGACCAATGAGGCGGATGGGGCTTACGCCCGGGTGGAAAACGAATTCCCCAGCAGTCCCTATCGGTTTCGGGCGGGAATGCGTCGTGCTGAACTCCTGACGACCTCGGGAAAACCCACCGATGCCGCGGCCGTGTTGACCGCTTTATTGGCGGCTGAACCACCGGCCGAGCTGGCGGCGGCGGCGCTTTTCATGTTGGGTCAATCCTGGGAGCAGGCCGGATTGAAGTCTGAGGCGATCACGGCTTACAACCGCCTGATCAAAAATTATGCCGCCGTACCGATCAGCGGATATGGCCACCTGGCGCTGGGCGTAATCTATGCTGCCGATCCCGCAACCGTCGTCCAAGCCCAAGCCGAGTTGAAAGCCGCCGCGGAAAATCCGCCAACCCCGCGTGTCGGCGCCGAGGCATGGTTCCAACTCGCGGAACTCCATTATCATGCCAAGGCTTATGGGCCGGCCGCCGACGCCTATGAACAACTGGCCACCCGCTATCCGATGGATGACCGGACCCGGGATTCGCGACTCCAGCGGGCCTGGGCCACTTTCTATTCCAGCCGGCCGGCCGATGTCCTGCGCCTGGCTGACGACGTCTTGGGAACATCCGTATCGAACCGGCCCCCCGAGGCGGGGGACGAATGGTTGTATCTCAAGGCCAACAGTCTGCGACAACTGCTTCGATTCCCCGACGCCGCGGCGGTGTATGCCCGGCTGATTGCCGAATATCCCACCGGCCGCTATGCCGGTCCGGGGGCCGTGGAAAAAGCCCTGGCCCTTTTCAAAGGAGGGGCCTACCGTGAAGCGATATCGCAGGCGCAAGGTCTATTGAACGATGCCGCGAATCGCCGCGAATTGCTTTGGGTCTTGGCCGAATCACATGCGGCACTCAAAGAGGACAATGAGGCGGTCCAATATTATCGGATGCTGGTGGCGCAATTTCCCGATGCGCCGATGGCGGTCGAGGCCCGTTATCGACTGGCCCGCTTGCTCCAGCAGCGCGAGGATTTCCTGGTGGCGGCGGATCTCTACGATGCCATTGTCAAAGATGCGCCCACGGATCCGTTGGCGGCCCAGGCGCTTTTTTCGGCCGCCTGGTGCCGGGGCAAGGCGAATCGCCCCGAAGACGCCTTGCGCGACTGGGCTCGGTTTGTCCAGCAGTACAATCCGCATGAACTGCGGGAAGAAGCGCTGTTTCAGAAAGCCATGACCGAAATTTTTTTACGGCGGGACGCCCAGGCCCGAATTACATTGGACCTCCTGTTGTCCGACTTTCCCAAGACGCGGTTCCTGGCCGAAGCCCAATATTGGCGGGGCGTTTTATTCGATTCCGCGGGTCGCTGGGCCGATGCTGAAACAGCCCTCCGGGCGGCTTTGGCGGGTCAACCCGCTACGGAACTCCAACAGAAATGCCGTTTTCAACTCGCCCTGGTGTTGCAGAAATTAAAGAAAACCGACGAATCCGCCGATCTGTTCCAGGATCTGTTGACCACTCCGATGAATGAAAAAATGCCGCCGGATCTCCTGGAATGGCTGGCGGAGCATCACCTGGCTAAGAATGTACCCGCCGCGGCGGAACTATCGGCGCGGCTGTTGACCCAGCGGGCCGGCACCGATGCCTGGCGGCAGCGAGGATGGTTCCTGGTGGGACGCGCTTCCTTGGCGCAATCGAAAATAAAAGAAGCCGAGGATGCCTTTCGACAGGTTCTGGCCCTGCCGGGGGATACGGAATGCAAGGCCCAATCAGCTTTGGAACTGGGGCATTTGTTGCTGGCCGCAGGCAACCTGGCCGAGGCTCGGGAACGGTATGAGGAAGCCGCCCGTTTGGCGGCCGACGATTCGATGATTCCGATACGGGCTCGATCCTATATCGGGATTGCCCGGGTATTGAAACAGCAAGGCGATGACGCCGGCGCGGCGCGGTATTTTTTAAGTGTCGCGGTTCTTTTTGACGACCCCGAGTGCGTGCCTGAATGTCTGTATGAAGCGGGGGAATTGTTTGGGAAAATGAATCGGATTGAGGAACGGGACCGTGCCTTTCGAGAGTTGGCTGAACGGTATCCCGATAGTATCTGGAATCGAAAAAAACAAGCGCCGTAAGGAATTTTTGGGTTACCGTCCGCGGACGGTCAGCCCGACCGGCGGCTATAGGGAATCGTGATGTCGGAAACGGAAAATAAAATAGATCGGGTTGCCGAAATGGATACCCGCCTACGGAACCGGCATGCGTTGGTCGGTCTGGTGGCGTTGATCCTGTCCCTCGGCCTGCATCTATTGTTGTGGAGTGAATTTCCCGCGCTGAACTGGCGTTTCCTGATCCGGTCCGATTATCCCGAACGGCATTACCAGCCCTTCGATTTGCAAAAAGTGCAGCCGCTCGTCACCGAACCGACTCCTTTGCGGCCTCCTCGATTCCGTCCCGAAAATCCCTCGCTGGCGACGGATCTCTCGACCGAGGCGGCCACGGCCAGAGCCGGGGTGGAAGATGCCCATCTGGAACCGCCGGATGTTGGAGGAACGATTGGAGAATTGGGGAATCCGGCGGTTGAACCCTCCGCTTCGCCCCAACGCGAAGGCTGGGATCCACGTCAGGAAATATTACGGGTGGAGGACTCCCGTTCCGCCGCATTGCGGAGTGCGCACCCGCGTCCGGTCACCACGCCCGCTATTCACCGGTTGGCCATGGCGCCCGATCTGACCTTTCAGGCCGATCGCGAAGAGGCCTCCCATATCCAGATTGCGGGTAAAAGCGGGGGTGGTGAGTGGGATCCTTCCAACTTAAATCTCCAGCGGAAAGCGGTCCGCCGGGAACGGGGAGGAATCCCTCCCGTCAAAACCCCTCCGCTTCCAGTTCTGCCCACTGTGGAAACCGCGCGTTTGATCGACGAAGTGCCCGAACGAGTGGCACCCCGCAAACGGCTGGAAAAATTATTGACGGTGGTGGTCCGCAAATACACACCGATGCGGGATCCTTACGGCTACGCCATGATCGAGATCAAGCGGTTGAATCCGGAGGTGTTGCCCATCCTGCCCAAAGATGTTCTCATCGTGCAGGATAGTTCGGCCAGTATCACCGAAATGCGCCTTCATTATTGTCAGGAAGGGCTTAAAAAGGCATTGACCTATCTGCGCCCGGGAGACCGTTTCAATCTGATCGCCTTTCGGGATCAGACCGAGCACTGTTTTCCGGCCTGGGCGGAGGTGAATCCCGACAATCTAATGCGTGCCGAAGGGTTTATTTCAGCCCTCAAGTCATTGGGCGAAACCGATATTTTCGGATCTTTGGAGGAATTGCTCAAGGTCACGCCCCAGCCCGGCCGGCCCCTGATCGTTCTGATGGTGACCGATGGACGCCCCACGCAAGGATTGACGGACAGTGCCCAAATCATAGCCCGTTTTTCACAGGCAAACGCCGGGGCGAGGTCGCTCTTCACGATGGGCACGATCGGGTCGGCGAATATTTACCTGTTGGATCTTTTGAGCTATCGCAATCGGGGCGACACCCGGGTGGTGACGACCGGGCGCTGGGATATCCCGGACGTTTTGGCCCAACGCGCAGCCAGCACCGCGCGGCCGGTTTTGAGCGATGTACGTTTTGTTTTTTCGGCTGCCAGCCGGATCGAGACCTATCCGGCTTTGACGCCCAATCTGTATCTGGACCAGTCGTTGATCCTCTACGCTCGCTATCCACGGACAGAATCTAAACTGGTGTTCCAGGCGCTGGGCCAGGCCGGGGAGACGGAGTGCGATATGGTTTTCGACGTGGATCTGGCAAAGGCATCCAATTGGAACGATGAAATCCGAACCCTGTGGTCTTGGCACAAGGCCTACGATCTGATCGGGCGCCATACCGCCACCCGCGATCCGGAAATTTTGCGCGAACTCCGAAACCTTGAAAAAGAATACGGTATTCAGATTCCGTATGCGGCCGAGTTGGGGCACTCGGGCCCGGTTAATTAAAAGTTCCGGCGTGGCGACGGCGACAAATCGGACGATTCCAGGATACGATACCCGATTCCACAGGCTTGACGGCAAGCTATAATCCGGCTATATTTATTTCCGGTTTTAGTACAAACTGGTAATTATTGTTACTGGAACAATACAAAATGCTTGAGACCCTCAGAGCCTTGATACTGGACTTTCAGGAAACGCCGATGGAAACCGGGGTGCCTCGTCGCTGCTCCCTGAAAGCGATTCCCGGCAAGGCAGCCGTCTGCATCGGGGTTCGGCGGAGTGGGAAATCAACCTATTTGTTCCAGATCATTCGGCGGCTTCTGGAAAATCAGGTGTCCCGGCATAATATTCTGTATCTGAACTTTTTTGACGACCGCCTGCACGGTCTTCAACAAGACGGCCTCGGATAGGTGGCGGAGGCCTATTACTCGCTCTATCCGGAGAAGAAAAACATCGAGAAGGTCTATTGTTTTTTCGACGAAATCCAATCGATCACCGGGTGGGAGCCCTTCGTCGAACGCCTGATGCGGACAAAAAAATGCGAAGTCTATTTAACCGGGTCATCGGCGCAAATGTTGTCGAAGGAGATTGCCACGCAAATGCGGGGGCGCGCGTTATCGTGGGAGCTGTTCCCTTTTTCATTTCAGGAGTTCCTGGACTCCAAGGGCATCGAAAGCGAGGGCGCGCTTTCGACGAAAAAACAGCTTTTAGTCAGGAAAGCTTTTGGCGAATACTGGGAGACGGGCGGGTTTCCCGAGGTGATGAAGTTGGACCGCCATCTTCGGATCAAGACACATCAGGAGTATTTTCACGCTGTCCTCTTTCGGGATTTGGTTGAGCGACACGATGTGCCTCATCCCAAGGCCATAGCCGATCTGGCCCATTGGCTGGTGGACAACACCGCTTCGCTCTATTCCGTCAACCGCCTGACCGGATATCTGCAATCGCTTGGGCACAAAGCTCCCAAATCCGCGGTATCGGATTATCTGGAATGGTTCGAAGACGCCTATTTCCTATTCAGTGTCCGAATTTTCGACGCCTCTCTGGCGCGGAGCCAAACCAATCCCAAGAAAATCTACTGCATCGATCATGCCCTGGTCAATTCGGTGTCGTCCGGAATTCTCATCAACTCCGGCCATCTTCTGGAAAATCTCGTCTTTACAGGGCTTCGGAGGATTCACCCGGAAATTTTCTACTACAAGACCCGAACCGGACGGGAGATCGATTTCATCGTTCCGTGGAATCCGCAATCCCGGATGCCGATTCAGGTGTGCGAGTCTCTGGCTGAACCACAGACGCGAAAACGGGAAGTGGCGGCCATGAATGAAGCCCTGTCTGAACTGGGGCTCAAATCCGGGATCATGGTAACGAAAGGCGAAACCGAACGGATCGAAATCGACGGCAAAACCATCCAGGTGGTTCCGATATGGCGGTTTCTACTCGAGATCCATTAAACTGCGAAAAGAATTCTGGTAGTTTCTTCATTCAATCCCTCGACAAGCGATGGCCGCACCGGTTTCTTTCGCGTGGGGTCACGCGCGTTCCACCCACACCCCATAGACCTCGGTTTTATCCGGCGGTTTGCAGGTCTCGCCGGCGATCCCATGAGTGTAGAGCACCAACGGCGTGTCCAGGTTGTGATTCGGTCCGGTGCGACTGATGTTCGGAAACCAGTTCGGCGTGGTCGGATCGTTGGCGCTAATCTGGATCGCCTCGAAATTTTTCCCCTTGTCCTCGGAAACCAGCAAAAAGCATTCCAGCGATGGAGTTCCCCAGGTATTGCCGGTCTCTCGACGATGCGCATCAACGGCGATTAAAATCCGGCCACAGGCATCGACCGTACAGTTGCCTCGATTGATCAACCATCCGTCCGGAAGGATTCCGTCGAGCACGGTTGTCTGCCAGCTTCCATTCCGGAATACGGAAAGAAAATTGCACGGGGCCGTGGCTACGTTGGGAACTTTATCTCCGGTATCATGAGTCAGGGCCACCACATTGCCGTCCAGATCTATCGCCAGGGACCCCAGGTAGGGAATATTCCCGCCATGGGGGATGGCAAATGCGGGATCATACGGCAAGGGCAGCTTCGCTAGACGACCGTCAATTCCCTGCCACGTTTCGCCGCCATCGGGTGACTTCAGGATGGCAACCCCTGTGCTCTGAAATTTGCCCGTCGCCAGTACCTGATAATAATACATGAACCCACAATAGAGAACATCGCCCGGGCCAATAACCAGGTTGGCATTGACGAAAGTATAATCGGGTTTCACCCGCTGCACGGACAACTTGGTGGTTAGATCCCAACAGCCAAGCGGCAGGCGGCGCTCATAGAACACGTCGGATGGGTCAGGTCCGCCGCGATAAACCAGATGATCGCGTCCCTGGCTGTCTGTCACCAGGCAGGCATAGGTGGCCCCATACCCCATGTCGCTGATCGGCTGCCAGTCAAGTCCATTCGCGCTTTCCCCGATCTGCGGCACATTGATTAGCGAAGTTTGATTTCCGTTGAAAAGAAAGGTTAAAAAGGCGGTTTTTATTGTTGATTATATCAAGCATTGCTTGATA
>Ga0118677_10011739_pt1 | contig 13038 bp, 9 predicted proteins | sample AliMusrvi5mmetaG_FD_86154 | JGI IMG/M metagenome (GOLD analysis project Ga0118677, IMG submission 86154)
CCCCTGGCCCAGACGGCCGGCCCCGGCGGCGGCATCCTGGTGGACACGCCAGGCATCCGCACCCTCAGCGTCCGGGGCTTTGACCGGGCCCTGCTGGCCCAGGTCTTCCCGGAGTTCCCCTCCGAGGTGCTGGAAGAGCCCTGCGCCTTCGATCCCGAGGACGACGAGACCCTGGACCGCCTGGACCTGGTGGCGTCCCTGGAATCCTACTCGGAGCACCCCCTCGGCCAGGCCCTGGTGACCTACGCCCGGGAGCGGGGCGTCACGCCCCAGGACGCCGAGGACATCGCGATCCTCCAGGGCCAGGGGCTCTCGGGGCGGGTCGCCGGGAGCCGGGTGGTGGTGGGCAACCGCAGGCTGATGGAGCTCGAAGGGGCCGAGCCGTCCCCCGAGATGACGGCCCGCGCCTCCCAGTGGCAGGCCGAGGGCCTCACCGTCGTCGTCGCCGCCATCCGCGAAGAGACCGATCCCGAGATCGACGCCCGCGCCGCAGCCGATCCAGCCATCCGCGTCACTTGGCTCTCGCTCGGCGAACTCTCTCGGCTCATCGACACCTTCAAAGCTGCGGGTGTCACTCGGGCCGTCATGGCCGGTCAGGTCAAGCACACCCAGATATTCTCCAGCCTCCGCCCAGACTGGCGACTCACCAAGCTCCTCCTCAACCTGCGCACGCGTAACACAGACATGCTGCTCGGTGCGGTCGCCAGGGTCCTCGCCGACGAGGGCATCGAACTCGTCTCCTCCACCCAGTACCTGGAACCGTTACTCGCCAAACCCGGCGTCCTCACCCAGCGCGCACCCAGCGAAGACGAGCGCAAGGACATCGCCTACGGACTCACTGTCGCCCGTGGCCTTGCCGCATTCGACCTCGGCCAAACAGTCGTTATCGCCGCGCAGGCCTGTGTCGCCGTCGAAGCCATGGAGGGCACCGACGCCACCATCGAACGCGCCGGCGCGCTCTTCCGCGCACTCGGCAGTTCGGAGTCAGTCCTCAGCCGCGCCCTCACCGTCGTCAAGGTGGCCAAGCCAAATCAGGACATGCGCTTCGACGTCCCTGTCATCGGCCTCGCCACCATCGAAGTCATGATTCGCGCCGGTGCTACCTGCCTCGCAGTCGAGGCCAATCGAACACTGCTCTTCGACGCCCCAGCCATCGTCGCCGCCGCGGATCGCGCAGGCATCGCCCTGCTCGCGGAATGAAAAGACCATCGACCTAGGCTGCCGCAGCATCCAATCTTCGTGCGCGACGCGTGAACCGGGCCGGTCCCGCTTCCTCATCCATAGAAATTAATCGCCAAGGAGAAATCATGGTTCGCTCAAGTGTCTGGATCGCCGCTCTCATCGCCATCGTCGCAGTGTGTGGCTTCACCCTCAAAGCCCGCGCCGCCGACATCCTCCAGGCCGGCGCTGCTGCTCCCAGCTTCAGCCTGCCCTCGCAGGAAGACGCATCGATTTCGCTCTCGCAGTACAAGGGCAAGTGGGTCGTCCTCTACTTCTACCCCAAGGACATGACCAGCGGCTGCACCATCGAGGCCCATAACTTCCAGCGCGACCTGCCCAAGTACGACACGCTTAACGCCGTCGTCCTCGGCGTCTCGCTCGACACCGTCGAGAGCCACAAGACCTTCTGCACGAAAGATTCGCTCACCTTCAAGCTGCTCGCCGATCCCGACCACAAGGTCATCGATGCGTACGGCGTTCCCCTCTCCGGCGCGGGCCCCGTTAAATTCGCCCAGCGCGACACGTTCCTCATCTCGCCCGCCGGCAAGATCGCAAAGGTCTGGACCGGTGTCAACCCCAACACCCACTCCGACGACGTCCTCGCCGCCATAGCAGGCATGAATGGCGATCAGAAGGTAGAACGCAAACCGATGTAGCTGCAAGCAGACGCAAAAATGCCCGGACCTCTCGAGAGGAGTCCGGGCACTTTTGCTTGCCTGGTTAAACTACAGGTTGACTACTTCTTCTTCGCAACCTTCTTCGCTGCCTTTTTCTTCGCTGGTGCCTTCTTTGCGGCCTTCTTTACAACCTTCTTCGCTGCTTTCTTAGTTGCCAAGGTAGTACCTCTCGTTTTGGTTTTTTTGCTCCGTTTGTTGCCGGTCGCTTTTTTCAAAGCGGCCTTACCGCCGCGTGGAGCATTCACTTTCTTCGCGGCAGATTTCAATGTCGTCTTTTTCCCACCCTTTTTCACCACCCGCTTGGCAGTCTTCTTCTTCGCGGGAGCAGCTTTCTTCGCCACTACCTTCTTCTTCGCTACCACTTTCTTCTTCGCCGGAACCTTCTTCGCGACAGCTTTCTTTGCCACAACCTTCTTCTTCGCCGGCGCTTTCTTCACGACCGCCTTCTTCTTCACCATCTTCTTCGCTGGCGCTGACTTCTTTGCCGTCTTCTTGACGGCACTGACCGCGGCAATTGCTTCCCGCTTCTGGGGAACCTTCGAGATTGCAGTCGCCGGAGTATAGCCCGCAACCGGTGAGGAAAAAGCCGCTTTTAAAACTGCCTCTTCAGCATGAGGTTCTGGTTCCAACAGATCGTCGGCGATGTCCTGCAATAGATCGAGCGCACCGTCATCTTCCAGCACCATGCTCACCACGACTTCCTCTTCTTCCTCATCGTCGCCGAATAGATCGTTGTCTTCGTATCCATCGCCGCCGGCGTCATCGTCGTCATAGTCCGCAGTTGCAAAGATCCTGCTCTTCTCTTCCAGTCCGTCGAACCGATCCTGTTCCTTGAACTTCATCGTCGCACCCTCGCACTGTAAAAGATCCCGATTGCCGCACCCACTCCGTATCACCGCATCGCATCTTCATCCGAAAGGGCGCTACACAAAAATATGCGAATGCCCATAGCACGGATTCTAGCAACAGAATGCATCGTTGCGCCAGATATGGCAAGCAATCTTTTTATCGAGGTCGCCAAGTCATCAGCCTCTCGTCTCTAGTTGGAAGCTTTCTTCTGCTTCGATGCAACTGGCTTTTCCTTTGTTTTGCTCTGCGAAGACTTCGTCGCAGGAGTCTTGGAAGTACGCGCTGTACTCTTCATGCTCGATCCAGCCTTTGTACTGGCCTTCGCGCGCGTACTCGCACCCGCACGCGTTCGCTTCGCTCGAACATGCGTTACCGGAGCCAGATGCACCGGTTCACTCACAGCGAGTGAGCGCTGCGGTCGAATCGCACTCGACGTCAGATGGTTCCAGCGCCGCAGGTCTTCCACCGACACATTGAATCGGTCTGCCACCGTAACCAGCGTGTCGCCCGCGCGAGTAACGTAATGCAGCGTACGGGCTGCCACAACCGCATTCGCCAGTGGAACAACCAGTTCATCGCCCGCTTGCGGCGGAGCGTTTGCATCCAGGCTATTCACCGTCGCAATCTCCGAGGGACGAATATGAAAGCTGCTCGCAATGCCATCCAGCGATTCACCGGCGCGCACCACATGGAAACGCCAACTGCTCCGCTTGGCCTCCGGAATCTTTTCCATGCGCTTCAGATAGACGTCGCGCTTTCCTGCTGGAAGATGCAGATCGAAATCCATATCACTCGGCGTGCTCATGCGCAGAAGACTTGGGTTCAGATCGACGATCTCCGGTAACGAGCTGTCCGTCGCATCCGCCACCAGCCGCAGGTCCACCGCATAATCCACCGTTACCGTGTCCAGCAGGACCGGAGCGTCGGGCACCATGTCCTCCAAGCCGTACTGCTGAGGATTCTTCGCCATGATGATCGCCGCGATGATGCCGGGAACATAGTTCTTCGTCTCCTGCGGCAACTCGTTGCGACGATACAACTCCCAAAAATCCGCGTACCCCGTCCGCATCACAGAGCGCTGTACATTGCCCGGGCCCCAGTCGTACGCCGCCATCGCCAGGTACCAGTCTCCAAACTGGTCGTAGAGCGACTTCATGTACTTCGCATAAGCAATCGAAGACTTCTCCGGGTCGAACCGTTCGTCGAGCCAAGCATTGCGTGTGAGCCCATACGATCCGACGAAGGGCATAAACTGCCACATGCCGCCTGCGCCCGAATGCGCATTCAGGGCCTGCGGCTGAAAGCCCGACTCCGCAACCGCCAGATAGATCAGGTCCTGTGGAACACCCTCCGCGCTAAGGTCCTTCGAGATCATGTCCTTGTACTTGCCCGCGCGTTCCAGCGAACGAAGAAGATGCGCGTGTCCCGTAGGCGAGTTCGTAAAGTAGCTGATGAATCCCGCCACATAATCGTTGACCACCAGCGGAAAGTCCGACTGCGTCGTCTTCAGTTCTTCCGTCACCTTCGCTGTCAGCACTGCATCGGGCGGAAAGGTCACTTCGTCGGCCGCATCCAGTGGAGCGGCCTCCATCGGCGCACTGAAGCCCGTGCCCTGCTTCAGCGCGGACATCTCCAGAGCGTTGATCTGGTTCAACAGGTGCTCAAACTCATCAGAGAGCTGCGCGTCACTCTTCACATCCATCCCGCTGGCCAGCATCAGGTCCACCGCCATGTCGAAGTCGGAGCGAGCGGCCTCCAGCCTTCCACCGCGATAGTTATCCACCCCGCTTTGGTAGGCACTCTCAACCTGATGAATGAGCTGCTGCACCTTGTAGGCCTTTGCAGCAATGTCGTTGGCCTGCGCTTGCGTCATCGCCGGTGCGGAAGGCGCGCTCTGTGCCGGCGCAGCGATCGCGGGCGCAGTGGCATTGGCGGCAACCCCACTCGATGCGCTCGTCTTCTGCTGCGGACAGCCCGCCAGCAGGGCCAGCGGCAGGCACCCCATCGACACGGCCCACCGCCGCAATCCGCTCACCATCTGTACCTGTCCGTCTTATCCATCAAGTATCTTGTCCCGCTCCCCGGCCGCAGCCGCATTGCTCATTGTATGACGTTTGCGGATCACTTCGGCACGCAACCCGCGCTGCAACTAGTTGCACTTCGCACAACTTCGTATCCTGAGGCGCACGCTGCGCAGTGATAGCATCGAAGGTTGAGGCACTTCGCACCCCGCATGGACCCGAACCACATTCGCAACTTTGCGATCATCGCGCATATCGACCACGGCAAGTCCACGCTCTCCGACCGCTTATTGGAGCTCACCGGCAGCTTGACCGCGCGCGAGATGCAGGCCCAGGTGCTCGACGCCATGGACCTCGAACGTGAGCGCGGCATCACCATCAAGGCCCACACCGTGCGCATGATGTATCAGGCGCATAACGGCGAGACCTACCAGCTAAACCTCATCGACACGCCCGGCCACGTCGACTTCAGTTATGAAGTCTCGCGCTCACTGGCCTCTTGCGAGGGCGCTCTGCTGGTGGTCGACGCGTCGCAGGGCGTCGAGGCGCAGACCCTGGCCAACGCATATCTCGCCATTAACCACGGCCTCGAAGTCATCCCCATCATCAATAAGATCGATCTTCCCTCGGCCGACATCGAACGTACCCGCGAGATGATCGAGAAGGCCGTCGGACTACCTGCCGACGATGCGCTCGCCGTCTCCGCCAAAACCGGCGAAGGAGTTGCTGAAATCCTCGAAGCCGTCGTGCATCGTCTTCCGCCGCCACTTGGAGACGCCGACGCGCCGCTCCAGGCCCTCATCTTCGATTCCTGGTTCGATCCCTACCGCGGAGTCGTCGTCCTCGCTCGTATCATCAACGGCCGCATGAGTCAGGGCATGAAGATCAAAATCATGTCCAACGGCCGTACCTTCGACGTGGAGAGCATGGGCGTAATGACGCCCAAGCCCGTAGTCCTCTCCGAGCTCTCCGCCGGCGAGGTTGGCTTCTTTGTCGCCACCATCAAGAACGTCGCCGATACCAAGGTTGGCGACACCATCACCGAGGTGGCGCGTCCCTGCGTCGAGGCCCTCCCCGGATTCGAAGACATCAAGAGCATGGTCTTCGCCGGCCTCTACACCGTCGACTCGCACGCCCACGGATTGCTGCGCGACGCGCTGGAAAAGCTCCGCCTCAACGACGCCAGCTTCTCCTTCGAGCCAGAGTCCTCCGTCGCACTCGGCTTCGGATTCCGCTGCGGATTCCTCGGCCTGTTGCACCTCGAAATTATTCAGGAGCGCCTGGAGCGCGAGTACGATCTCGACCTCATCATCACCGCACCCGGCGTCCGCTACCAGATCACACTCACCGACGGCCAGGTCGTCGAGGTGGACAATCCCTCGCGCTGGCCAGATACCACCGAGATCGTCTCCATCGCCGAGCCCGTCATCACCGCCCGCATCCTCACCAACGAGGAGTATGTCGGTGGAATCCTCAAGCTGGTCGAAGAGAAGCGCGGCCGCCAGAAAAACCTCGAGTACGTCACCTCCACCCGCGTCATGATCACCTACGAGCTGCCGCTCAATGAGATCGTCCTCGACTTTTATGATCGCCTCAAGACCGTCTCCCGCGGATACGCCTCGCTCGACTACACGCTCTCCGGCAGTTGGATCTCGCCCATGGTCAAGCTCGACATTCTCATCGGTGGCGATCCTGTGGACGCCCTCTCCATCATCGTCCACCGCGACTTCGCCTATGACCGTGGCCGCGCCCTCGTCTCCAAGATGCGTCAGCTCATCCCGCGCCAGATGTTCGAGGTTGCTATCCAGGCAGCCATCGGCGCCAAAGTCATCGCACGCGAGACCGTTACCGCACTGCGCAAGAACGTCATCGCCAAGTGCTACGGTGGCGACATTAGCCGCAAGCGCAAGCTCCTCGAAAAACAGAAAGAGGGCAAGAAGAGAATGAAACGCATCGGCAAAGTCGACATCCCTCAGGAGGCCTTCCTCGCCGTCCTCAAGGTCGGCGAAGATTAGCGGTCCAGGCTTCGACACACCCGTAGGCTTTGATGCAGACCCGGCAAATCGTTGACCTGTGGAAAGTCTTTTATTTACATAACCTGAAAGCCCGCTTGCAGCGACTCTGCGCGAATCTCTGAGCGGCGCGCGTAAGCGCCTGATAACGCTCTATTTGTAACTCTCAGAGGGCACTTTTATCGCAGCTTACCGCGCTCACGCACTCAGCATGTGAATTTCTCGCCCCAAGCGATCCACACTTTATCCACAGCAGAATCCGCAACCGCGGTCGATGCAGCTTCCTCATACAGCAATACAAAAGGGAGACCCGGCAAGGCCTCCCTCTTGTCTGAAATGCGTTGCAAGACTACTTGGCAGCTGGCTTCGCCGGAGTAGCGGTTCGCGGCGTTGTTGAGGCTGCCGGCTTAGGGCGTGCCGCTGCTGCTGGAGCTGAGGCCGTCGGCGCTGCAACACCCGAAGACTTGTTGTACGCATCGATCACAGCCAGCGTAATATCCGCGTTCGGCTCACCCGCGGCCCACATCACCGGGCTCTGCTGGTCGCCTGCGTTGATCAGCAGCGTATAGCCGTTATCGCTCACATACTTCTTCATCACAGCATCGAACTTCTGCGCTACCTTACCCAACGCCTCATTCAGGTCGGCCTGGTAGGCATTCTGGGCGTCTTCAGCCTGGTGCTGATATGCCGTGTCCTTGGTGTCGATCACCTTCAGCTTGGCAGCGCGATCAGCCTCCGGCAGTGTCGCCGGTGCGGCCTGCAACTGCTTCTTCAGAGTGTCAACCTCTGTCGCCTGATCATCCAGCTTCTGCTTCTGAGGCAGGTACTTCTTCTGCAGATCGGCAACCGCTTGCTGCCCTTCATTCGTGTCATACACCGCCTCGGTGAACATGATCAGCGCAACTCGCGCCGGAAACGCCGACGGAGGAACCATCCTGGGTGCCTGCGCTGCCGCTGCAGCCGATGGTGCGGGAGCAGCTGCACTCGATGCGGCTGGTGCAGACTGTTGAGGTGCGGCAGGTAACGCTTGCGCAATCGCAGCCACAGGGAGGAGACCCGCGACCAGCGCGGTGAGAAGTGCAAACTTGGGTTTCATGCTGTGTGTAATGCTCCTTGGATGTTTTCCTAAACTTTGGGCCGTCGGCATGCCTGCGCGCACCATCCGGGTCAGTTGCCCTGCATCCGCCCGCCGGATTGCCGATATCGCGCAACCAAGCCAGGCTCTCACCACGCCATACTACCCTTGTGTGCCATTAACCGTGTGCAGACAAGGACAATCAGCAGGACGAGAGGGCTGCCAGAACAGTTTTCATTATAGGTCTCCCTTTGTGCCAGGGTCAAACCTCCACCTTCCGAATTGTGGAGTTTGACACAACTACTCTCTTATTTTTGGGGAGCAACCCACGCAGATAGGAGCAGATCAACTAGATTTCGGCCAATTGGCAACGATGCCTTTGGCATTCCAATTGCTTTCCTTCCCTTCGTAAACAGAAGTGCGTTACTGCTTTAGAGCATCGGCTCCTTCGGGAACCTTCGGTTCTAGGGCGTGATTGGCAGTATCGTCTGGGGTATCGTCGGGTTGCCCGGCGTATAGCCCTGGCCGGGAAGAGATGCACCCACCGCAGGTGCAGTACCCGGGTTTCACGGCTTGCTTTCCTAAGCAAGCCATTTCAGGAGGCCTTTGACAGGCCATAGTGCATGGGCCGCTCCCTCACCAGGCAGCGGCCCGCGTACTCTACACTAAGGCTCACCCACCGCAGCATCCCCAATTAGGGGTAGGCCATTAGCACTTCCTGTTCAAATGTTTCTCTTGCTACCATTTGGCTTTCAGCGTATGATTATCTTTAACTTGTGAACCGGCTATGGGTGCCGGTCGCTGTGTTTCGCTGGTCTTCCGATGGCGGAAATATACACAGAGTAAGCGGATCCCGGCGGATTATATGGAACCGGCAGATCCCAATGGATTCGATGCACCCGATCAGATGCACCGCTGGATGGATTTGCGAACGATGCGCCCAATCTAATTAGGTTGCATATTGGGGCAAGGGTGAAGGTTTGCCATCGTTGGTGTGATCGCACTTTGGCATTTAAGGTGGTTTTGGCTATTTCAGGTGGCTTTTAGCTCTCCCGGGTCCTGGAACATTCCCGGTGGCTTTTTGAAAATCCGGTGACGCGTATCGGCGGTATTCCGGCTGATTGCGGCGGATCGATGCAGTAAGACGATGTTCGAGTACAACTTGATACCTTTTCCACCGACGCTGCAATTCCGATTTGCTCCCTTCTCCGCGCGCTTCGCGGGGACTGGCCAGACCTGCAAGCGTGGGATAGAGACGAGAATCGATAACCTGTAATAGGAAGTGGAAACATGAGTTCAGAGCAGAACCTACCCGAGGTGCAGATGCACCAGGGTCCACCGACACCCCCCTCCCAGATGGACAGCCAGATGGATCAAAACGGTCCGTCGCAAGACTCCGCGCATAACACGCAGCACGGCATGGGGCAGTCTAAAAGCAGTCGGCGGCGACGCCGCAAGCGCAAGAACAAGTCGCCTGATCCAAGCCAGCAGGGTGCCCAAAACGGCGTCCAGAATGGCGCCGGACAGTTTGTCGGAGACCTGCAGGCGGGCAATGAGGGGCAGATCCTGGCCTCCGGAGGCCAGCCGCCGCAGACCTTCCAGACCGGTGCACCGCAGCAGACAGGCGCAGGCCCGTCCACCAAACGATGGAAGAAGAAGTTCCGCGACCGCGATCGCCAGCGCACACCCGAAAATCCAGGAAACCAGGCCAGCGCGGGTGGTTTCAGCAATGGCAACGGTGCCGGGTATCGCGATGCCAACAGCCATCAGCCGGGAAATGGCGGCAGCTTCAAGCGCAAGGGCAAGCAGCAGCGCGGGCCACGCAGCTTCGTCGGCCCCATGGACCACAGCTATCGAGCCGTCAACGGCAACTTCTCCGACTCGCCGCCTTCCACCATCGAGGCCCAAGGTAACTACCATCCCAGGGGTGGAAGTTCACGCAGCTACGTCAGCGACTCGCAGCCCATCGACTACTCCATTGGCCGCCCCATCCCCGTCGCAGAAGACGCGCCAACCAAAATCTACTTCTTTATCGAAGACCTCTTCTTCAACGCCAAAATCACAGAGACCGCCCGCAAGCTCGGCGTCAAGGTCGCCTTCATCAAGAACGACAAGGACGCCCTCGCCGAGATCACGGACGCCGAAGAGGCAGACCGCCCAGGCCTTATTGTCTTCGACCTCAACAACGCCAACGCCAAGCCTCTCACCCTCATCCCCAAGTTGAAGGCAAAGCTGAAGAAGAGCACCTCCATCGTCGGCTTCCTCTCCCACCTGCAGAACGACCTGCGAGTCAAGGCCATCGAGGCGGGATGCGACACCGTCATGCCCCGCTCCGCCTTCTCCCAGAACCTGCCCAACCTCCTCCGCCGTTACGGCCTCCAGGAAGACGAAGAAGACAACTTCAACCAGTAAGTAGATATCCGTTGTTATCCGCCGTTTTAGTACGATGAAAATGCCGAGTGGGGTATCATCGCGAATATGGCAACCATCCACATCTCGGAGGCCGACGCCGCCCGCGACTTCGCCGGGCTGCTTGCCCGCGTCCGTCTTGGCGAAGTTATTGTCATCGAGTGCGGCAGCTATCCGGCTGCGGTGCTGCGTCCAGCGGCTCCGCCGCGCCGCTCCATCTCCGACTCCATCGCGTTGGCCGAGGCCCGCTCGAGGGAGCTTGGTTACAAGCCGGTGATGGATGCCGGCTACGCCGCCGACATGGAAGAGATCGTCCGCAACCGCAAGCCGCGCGATACCTCGGCATGGGCTTGATCCCTTGGGCCTGATCCTCGACACCTGCATCCTGATCGCAAGTGAACGCTGCGGCGAAGCCATCGAAGACATCCTGCGCATCGCGCGGGCCACGCACGGCGAGATCGACATCGCGCTCTCCGCAGTCAGCGTCGTCGAGTTGACGCATGGCATCTACCGCGCCAGAACCGAGGCTGACCGCACGCGGCGGCGCATCTTCGCCGAGGGAGTCTTCCTCGACCTGATCGTGCATCCGGTTACGCTGGAGATCGCGCAGCTTGCCGGACGAATCGAGGGCGAACAGGCCGCCAAGGGCATCGCCATCGCCTTCGAAGACCTCGTTATCGGAGCCACAGCCCTGCACTTGAACTTCGATGTGGCCACCTTCAACGTGCAGCACTTCCAATACATCCCCGGTCTCAATATCGTCACGCTCTGATAGGGGCAGCCGCTAGAGCAGAATCAGCATTCGCATCTCCGCGCCAACAGCCGTCTTTTCGCCGGAGCGCGCAGGCCGTTTCTATTTTGCCGCTACTGCCGCTTGCACCGCCAGCAACTGCTCCAGCAGCCCCTTCAGCTTGTCCAGCCGCAGCGCATTCGCCCCATCCGACTTCGCATGCGGCGGATCGTCATGCACCTCAAGAAACACCCCATCCACTCCCGCTGCCACGGCCGCTCTCGCCAGAACAGCGATGAACTCCGGCTGCCCGCCGCTCACTCCATTCGCCGCCGAGGGCGTCTGCACCGAGTGCGTCGCGTCAAAGATCACCGGCGCAAACCGCCGCATGATCGCCAGCGAACGCATATCCACCACCAGGTTGTTATAGCCGAAGCTGGCTCCTCGTTCCGTTAGCATCACCCGTGCCGCTTTGCCCGCAACCACCGAGTCGCGCACCTTCAACACCGCGTGCTGCATGTCCAAAGGCGCTACAAACTGCCCCTTCTTGATATTGATGGTCCGTCCCGTGTGCGCCGCCGCTATCAGCAGGTCCGTCTGCCGGCACAGAAACGCCGGAATCTGTAGCACCGCCTCCACGTCGCCCAGCGCCTTCGACAGCCGCAGGCAGTCCTCCGGTGTATGCACGTCCGTCAGAATTGGCAACCCGTTGCTCTGCGCAATCGCCCGTAGAATCCGCGCACCCTCCGCCAGCCCTGGCCCGCGAAAGCTGCGAATGCTGGTGCGGTTCGCCTTGTCGTAGCTGGCCTTGAAGACCAGCGGCACCGCGGCCGCCACGCAGACCTCATGGATCGCGCCCGCCAGCTCGAGGGCGTGCGCCTCCGACTCGATCACGCAAGGCCCGGCGATCACGAACAGCGCGCCGCCGCCCACTGTCACCTTGTCGACTTGAAATTCACTTTTCATCGGGCTCTCTAGAGCAAACTAAATGAGGGTCACAAAATTAGTGCGCCCCGGCAAACAGCAGATCCTTCGCTGCGCTCAGGATGACCCCTTCTGAGACCAGCGGCTCCCTACGGCCGCGCCACCCGCTCCGGCCGCAGGAACATCTCGGCATCGGTCTCCGTCGCCTGCTGCGCCCTTCCGCTGCGATGCTTCTTCGCCGCCCCGATAAATGCCGTAAACAGCGGCTGCGGCTCCAGCGGCTTCGACTTGAACTCGGGATGGAACTGGCACCCGAGGAAATACGGATGGTCGCGCAGCTCGACGATCTCCACGTACTTGCCGTCCGGCGTCATGCCCGTGATGTCGAGCCCGGCGGCGACCATCTGCTCGCGGTATTCCTGGTTGAACTCGTAACGATGCCGATGCCGCTCGCTGACCTCCAGCGTCCCATACGCCTGGTGCGCAAACGAACCCGGCGTCAGCTTGCAGGGCCATGCACCCAGCCGCATCGTGCCGCCCAGCTCCTCGATGCCCGTCAGTTCGCGCAGCTTGTAGATGATCTTGTAAGGCGTCGTCGGGTCGAACTCGGTCGAGTGCGCGCCTTCCATGCCGCACACGTTGCGCGCAAATTCAATGCAGGCCGTCTGCATCCCGAGGCAGATGCCGAAGTACGGCACCTTCTGCTCGCGTGCATAGCGAATCGCGTTCAGCATGCCGGCCACGCCGCGCTTGCCGAAGCCGCCCGGCACCAGGATTCCGTCGAATCCCTCCAGTTGCGACTCATACGAGCGGTCGGCGGTCTCCAGCCCCTCGGCTTCGATCCAGGTCAGTTGCGCCTTCAGGTTGTGCGCCAGCGCGCCGTGCAGCAGAGCCTCTTTCAGCGACTTGTAGGAATCCTCGTACTCGACGTACTTGCCGACGAGGGCGATCGACACCTCGCCCTGCGGATTGTAGGCGCGCTGCACGATGTCTTCCCAGGCGTCGAGCTTCGGCTCGGCGGCGTTCAGGTGCAGGTACCGCAGCACCAGCCGGTCCACGCCCTCGCGCCAGAAGTTCAGCGGACACTCGTAGATCGAGGCCACGTCCTTGGCCGTGATGA
>Ga0118677_10011741_pt1 | contig 13037 bp, 12 predicted proteins | sample AliMusrvi5mmetaG_FD_86154 | JGI IMG/M metagenome (GOLD analysis project Ga0118677, IMG submission 86154)
ATAATGGAGAGGTCTCGTGTCGCAACCATCAACGAGTAGCGCGCCGCATCCGGGAGACACGGCGGCCACAGAGTCGAGCATCCGGCAACTTATCGCAAACGGGAAGTCCAAGACCGCTCTCGAAAGAGCGCGCGATCATTACAAGTTGGCGGCAACTCCTGCTTCGGAAGCCCTGCTGCTGGATGCTTACGCCGCCCGCATACAGGGGCTCATTCAGCAGAACCTCCTTGTCGAAGCCAAGTCGCTGGTCGAGTTGGTGCGGCAACGATTCCCGGGTTCAACCATGCGCATGGAAGCGCTCGGAGTCACTGCTACGGCTCGCGGCGGCACTCTCGACGAGTTGGTGAGGCCCTTAACCGACCTATCCTTGAGCGCTGAGCGCCGTGCCGCCATCGAACAGGCCGTCCGGACTGAGGTCAACGACCTTGCCGCCCTCGCATCGTGCCCGGCCCTGCCCCCCGAACATCCATTGCGCATGGCCGCGGCGGCACTTGATAAGGTATTTAAGAGCGCGACGTCCCGAACTGCGGCCGATTGCGATCTTGCCTTGCCCGAGGTGTCGCATCGCAGCCCGCTCGCGCCCTGGAAACTTCTAGTGAACGCCATCGCGGCCTTCTACCGCCGCGACGACGAGACGTGCCGCAAATATCTGGACGCGGTCGACCCGGAATCCGTGCCCGCCCGTCTGGTTCCGGCCATGCGGGCGATGCTCGACGACAGCAAGCCAACCAGCTTGACGCCCGCTGCCGCGCACCTTATCCAGGCTGTTACCATCAGGCTCGATGAACTTCGGGAGTTGCTCGATATTATCGAGGGCGATATCGAAGCGGGCATGGACGAGGTTTTTATACTGTCTGAAATCGAGACGGCCGTCGATGATTGTCGTGAGCTGGCCCCCAACCGGCTTGACCGGTTGAAGCAGCACATCGCAGTCCTTTGCATTCTGGGACAGATCGACAAGCGGCGCCTGGTGTCGCCCATGGGTGGCGCTCCTGCCTACGACGCCTACTTCGAAAGGCTGCTCGCCCGTACCATGGAAGACACTGACGAACCGTACGAAATTGCCGATGCCTGCGAAGCGTGGGAGCGCTTCCGCGTGAAAGCGATTGGCGAAGGATGGTTCTCCGAAGATAGTCCCGAAGTATCGGTGCTCTATCTGCACATCGCCGGCCTGCTGCAAAACTTACCCCCAGACGTGTTACGGGAAATTCATCGGTCAAAGCCACGTGGTTCCTCGCTGCTCGGCGCCGACCGCTTCTATCTGAAGCCGGAAGCCCTTTACGAACGGGCATGCGCCATCGATCCTCACACCGAAGCATTCGCGCAGTGGTTTGAATTCGCAAAGGACAAGTCCCATGCCAAGAGCCTCGTTGTGGCCACCGCCTGGCACAAGGCCCGGCCGGGAGACATCGAGCCGGTTTTGTCGCTGATGGACGCGGCGGCCAGGGCAGCGGTGGATTGGGACCGCGTACTTCGCCTGGGCAACTCCTGGTACGATCGGATGGCCGACGTCTACGGCAAGCCCACGCGGGCCGAGCGGCAGGCGGCCTTCCGCAAGATCGACGACGACAATCGCAAGCTGGCGGCCGCGGCCAAGGACTGGAAATCGCTGGGCCTCGCCATGCTCGTCGACCGGCGAGCCGCCGTTTCGGAGCGGATCGGCCAAATGTTCGTCGTGCTGTTCCTGCCCGCGCTTTCGACCGTCTCCAACGCCGAGGATCGCGGGGCGATGAAGTTCGACCTGACCAAACTCGCCTTCGTCTTGGCCGCCTATCGCGCCGATCACGGCGCGTACCCGGTCAGGCTCGCGGACCTGGTGCCCAAGTACGTCGCAAAAGTGCCCGGCGACATCTTCAGCGCCGCGGAGTTGCATTACCGACTGGAAGGCGGCGGCTACCTGCTCTACAGCGTCGGCGTCAACGGCAAGGATGACGGCGGCAAGGGCATGGACGATCGCAACGAGGGGGAAGACTGGGACGATATAGCCGTCCGCATACCGGCGGCCACGCCGCAGAAACAATAGGTTGGACTTTCACGCCATCGCCCCGGCCTTGATCGAGACGGAGATGATGCGGGACAACCCCCGCGCCACCCCGGCCCTGATCCCGGTGGGCAGGTTCGGCACGGTGGATGAGGTGGTCGACGTGGTGGTCATGCTGGCTACCAACGGCTACATCACCGGACAGACGATCAACGGCAACGGCGGCTGGTACATGAGTTGAGGGAGGTTACGTTGAGAGTCTTCAGTTGTGGCATCCCCGGTTTGGGTCCGATTGGCAAGATGGCCATGCTCGGCCTTCTCGTATTGCCCGTCGCACGCCGTGCGGAGCCACCCGGTGATACCTAAGCCGGGACGGCAATGGTTAGGCGGTCGCTAGAGGGGCAGAGGGGGCACTACAACCAACCGACGAGTGACAGAGACGAAATACCCACCACGATTGTGGGGAGAACTATACCCCAAGAATTGCACAATGGACACTTTAGTTTCCGAGACTCGATGGTCTTGTTACATGGGCCTCGGCATGATGCCGAAAGGCTGCTTGAAAGATCCCTTCACGTCGGCACGTAGCGCAGCGTTGCGATGGCGGCAAAGGCAAAGAACCCCGTGATAACATAGGAGAGAAGCCCAACCGATTTTATGGCCGCTTCACGATTGAGATTGCTGCGACGAATCTGCTCCGCTTGCAAGGAGCCCTCTTCTCCCGCCAGGGGGATGAATCGCTGGTACATGGAAAACTCTCCCACCTGAGTGCTGCCCAGTGGAACACGTGGGAGGCACGTGGGCTTATTTCGCCTCCACTTCACCTCGATCACCTGACCAAGCTGTCCAGCGACCAAGTCAACTACCTTAGATGATCGACGGCCCGGCTGAGACCCTGGCCGCCACCTCGCCCAATAGAACGGCCGCGAAGGCAAGCGTTGTAGCCTTCAGGACCGGCGGGATCGCGCACTTCGCGGCCAGTGGCTATTGTCGTAAGTCCCGCCGGGACGACTGAAGATCAATTCCCGGTTCGGTTTCAATCGTCCCTAATGGGATTTTCGATCTTGCGTGCCCACCTACCCAGCGACGACCATGCTTCGCACGGTGCCCGCGCTGGGCTATTGTCGTGAGCCCCGCCGGGACAAAGCACTCCAGGGCGTGCTCATTTCGCGGCCCCTTCCACGAGCTTGATTTCCTCCGCCGTCAGGCCGTAGAGGGCATACACCAAGGCGTCGATCTCTTGCTCTAATGCGGATGTGTCGGTGTCATGGTCTTTCTCTTTTCAGCAACCACCTTACTCACTAATCCCCAAACAAGCGAACCCGGACGGGTTCGCTTGTTTAGGGACTAGCCAGATCCTTGTTGTCGTGCAATCTGCATGAGATGGAACATGCCCACGGCAAAACCCAGCATCGCCCCGAGGATGACGAAGATCGGTGATGTGCCGATGCGCAGATCGAGCCAGTGCCCGGCGGCGGCCGGAAGCGCCATTTCCAATCCGATCGTCATCAGCCGCGTCGACCACTCGATCGCGAGAGTCATGGGCGAACGATCGTCGGGGGCGTTCTTGTTCATATCCATAATATAGCAAAGGGGTCTCTCCCTGCCCAAGATGTTGTGGTTGAACCAGGCAGGCGAGACGCCCGCACCACAAACTTGGCGGAGAGTCATAGCAAAGGGAAACAAGACTTTGCGGTGAGTTGTTTGACAGCAAAACCCTCCGTTGTGAGGGTGCAGCAGTCATTTTCATAATTTGCCAACAATAATGCTAAATACGTAAATTATTGCATTATAAAGATTTATGCACTAATTCCGCGACTAGTCCCTTGCTTATCGCATTTCCCACTGATTGCGTAAACTTGGCTTTCTTAGTATAATCGGAGTAAAAGCAAAGCGCGACTTGGGAAGTTGGAGTCCCGGAGCGACAACCGGTTTTCCGACCACCCGCGGTGGTGGATTGCGAGAAAGCCGAACAACGGAGGTATAGCCCGTGAGTAGCGCAGTAGATCTCAAGACTCGAACGGTCAAAGAACTGGTGGAACTGGCTAGGAAGCAGAAAGTTCTTGGCTGGCATGATATGCGCAAGGACGAGTTAGTGCATGCCCTTGTGAGGCAGGCTAGGAAGGCTGCGGCAAAACGCCATGCGGTTTCCGGCAAGAATGGGCACGCGACGAACGGCCAATCGAAGAATGGCTCGGTTGCCGCCAAGGTCGCCTTGAGCAATGGCCAATCGAAGAATGGCTCGGTTGCTGCCAAGGTCGCCTCGAGCAATGGCCAATCGAAGAACGGGTCGCACGTGGAGAACGGCTCGACCACCTTGCAGGGCAAGCCGACGGGCATGCCGGGCAAGCTGCCAAAATCTTCAGCCAGTCAGAACGGAACCTCCACGTCCCTCGATGCGACCGAAAAGCAGGCGTTGCTGGAAGATAAAAAAACGATTGAAAAGGGGCTTAAGCCGCGCAGTGCCGCGGACGAGCTTCGGTTGCAGCAGATCAAGGCCCGCTTAGCCGAGGCGAAGGATCTGGTGTTTCGCGGTGTGGAAAATGGGCGGAGCGTCAAAGACCGCTTGGTGGTGATGGTTCGCGATCCCTATTGGCTGCACGCCTATTGGGAATTGAGTCGGCAGAGCATTCAGCGAGCCCAGGTGGCAATGGGCCAGCATTGGCATGCCGCCCGACCGGTGCTGCGGCTCCACGAAGTCAGCCGCAACGGCACGACCAGTGCCTCGCGACAGACCGTGCGCGACGTTGAAATCCACGGTGGCGTGAACAATTGGTATATCGACGTGCAGAATCCGCCCAAGAGCTATCAGGTGGAAATTGGCTACCTGGCCCCCGGCGATCGATTCTATTGCCTCGGCCGCAGCAACGTAGTGAGCACGCCCACTCCCGGCTCGGCCGACACCTTCGACCGCAACTGGTCTGAAGTGGCCAAGGAGTGCGACCGGGTTTACGCCATGACCGCCGGCTCCACCGAGCAAGGGGCCAACGGCGACCTGAGGGATGTCTTCGAGGAACAGATGCACCGGCCCATGGGCGACTCGCTGATCGCGCAGTTCGGTCGGGGGGCGGCTGCTTCAAAGCAGAATTTCCGCTTCCAGATAGAAACCGAGCTGATCGTTCACGGCGTCACCCAGCCCGACGCCCGCGTAACGCTCCGCGGTGAACCGGTTCGCCTGCGGCCCGATGGCAGCTTCGCCGTCCGCTTCAGCCTCCCCGATCACCGTCACGTGCTGCCCGTCGTGGCCAATAGTGGCGACGGGGCCGAGCAGCGAACGATCGTGCTGGCAATCGACCGTAACACCAAGGTGATGGAGCCGGTGCTACGCGATCCCAGCGAGTGAACTGATGCCGGTCCTCTACCGTCACTTGGACGACCTGCCGGAACGGTTTCGCGGCGGCGTTGTCTCGATCGGAAATTTCGACGGGGTCCACTGGGGCCACGCCCGCATTGCCGGGCGTCTCCTGGACATGGCCCGACGCCAGGATATTTGCTCCGTCGTTCTCACCTTTGATCCGCATCCAGCCCGGCTCTTGCGTCCCCAGCAGGCTCCCACGCCGCTCAGTTGGACCGAGCGCAAAGCCCAGTTGTTGTACGGACTGGAAATCGATGCCGTCGTGGCCTATCCAACCGATCCGGCATTGTTGGCGCTGACCGCCGACGAATTCTTCGATCGCATCATCCTCGGCCAGCTTCGTGCGCGAGGGCTGGTCGAAGGGCAAAACTTCTTCTTCGGCCACGACCGCGGCGGCAACATCGAGGTTCTCGGTCAGTTCTGCCAGCGATCGGGCATTCCCTTGGAAGTGGTCGAGCCGGTACAAATCGCCGGCGAGGTGGTTTCCAGCTCCCGCGTACGGACATTGATTTCCGCTGGCCAGATCGCGAAGGCATCCCAACTGCTCACCCGGCCCTACCGAATTCGTGGGACGGTGGTCCATGGCCAGGGCCGCGGAAATAAGCTCGGGTATCCAACCGCCAACGTCGGCGAAATCGACACCCTCTTGCCCGGTGAAGGGATTTACGCCGGTCATGCCTGGATCGACGGCCGCTCGTACGCGACCGCGATCAGCCTGGGCAGCAACCCGACCTTTGACGAAGCGGAACAGAAGGTCGAGGCATTCCTCTTGGATTACCGCGGCGACCTCTACGGCCGGCCGATTGAGATTGACTTCTTGGCCCGCTTGAGAGACATTAAACGATTCGACTCCGCCAGCCAGCTCACGGACCAGATGGCCCTGGACGTGGCGGAGACGCAGCGGATTGCAGCGCTTGAAATCCCGATTTATTAGGTGGAAAGGCGGGATAAGAATTCCACCTGCCCTCGGTTGCGAAGCTGTTACCGGCTAGGAGCACCCATTGGTGTATTAACGCCGGAGTAGTAGAATAACCGTTTTATTTGCTCGGTTTATAAATCTGGGATCATATCGGCAGCAAAGGATGAGGAGACAGCGATGCCCGAGATATGTCGATTTCTGGGGATCGTGATCTACATGCTGTACGATGACCACCGACCTCCCCATTTCCACGCCGAGTACGGAGAGTATCGAATCGCGGTAGACATCAACTCCGGGGTTGTTGAAGGCAGGTTCCCGCGCCGGGCGCTGAATGCCGTACTTGAATGGTATGGCATCTACCGGGAGCAACTGTTGGAAGACTGGCGACTTGCAGAGCGGCATACCCAACTAAAAAAGATCCCTCCCTTGGAGTAGTTGCGATGTTAGAGGTAGTCAAAGCGAGGTATCACGACGGCTACTGTGTCTGGGTCGAGTTCAACGACGGTGTCGCTGGTCTAGTGGATTTGTCGGACGCCCTTTGGGGGCCGGTCTTTGACACACTAAAGGACGTAGAGCGGTTCAAGCAATTTGAAGTTTCAGCAGTGCTTCATACATTAGCGTGGGAGAATGGTGCGGATCTGGCGCCAGAATCGCTGTACAGCCGACTAGCCAAGCAAGACGTCCAACCAAATACGCCCTCACTGCGAGAATGAGTGCTTAACCTTCCCACTATCCACTATTGATGAATCATGATCTCACCGATTGCCTGGCCTCGATTTATTGAAATAGTTCGCGCGCACCAGCGATTCCTCTTGGTCTGTCACGTCCGGCCCGACTGCGACGCCTTGGGAAGCGAGTTGGCAATGGCGGGCATCTTGGAATCGCTCGGCAAAGACGTGCTGCCGGTCAACGATTTCGCCATTCCGCCGACGCTGACCTTCCTCGACCCGCAAAACAAAGTCAAACAGCTCGGCAAAGATGTGACTCCCGAGCAGCTTGCCGATCGCGAAGTGATTATCGTTTTGGACACGACCGCGTGGGTCCAGCTTGGCAAGATGGCCGACGTAATCCGGCAGAGCAAGGCGATCAAGACAGTGCTGGACCATCATCTCAGCGCCGATGATTTGGGGGCGGAGTTGTTCAAGAACACGAGTGCCGAGGCCACCGGTCGGCTGGTCGTTGAAGCGGCGGACGCCTTGGGCGTACCGCTGACGCCGGAGATCGCCCAACCGGCCTTTACGGCGCTGGCCACCGACACCGGCTGGTTCCGCTTCTCCTCGACCACGGCCGACACCTTGCGGCTGGCCGGGCGTTTGGTCGATGCCGGCGCGAAACCCGATCTGCTTTACAAGCAACTTTACGAACACGACAGCCTGGCCCGCGTGAAGCTTATCGGACGCACGCTGGCTCGGGCCCGTGCGGAGCTTGGCGGCCGATTGGTTCACACCTGGATCGAGCGAACCGATTTCGAGGCCACGGGGGCATTGGCTTCCGACACGGAAGATATCGTGAACATGACGCTCACGGTGGAGGGCACCGAAGTGGCCGTGATCCTGGTCGAGCAGTCTAGCGGTCAGTTCAAGCTTAGCCTGCGTAGTCGATCGGACGTCGATTGCAGCTGGCTGGCCGAGACCTTCCAAGGTGGCGGCCATAAGAAAGCGGCCGGCGCCACGGTGGACGGGCCGCTCGAAGCAGCGCAATTTCGCGTGCTGGAAGCCGTCCGAGCGGCAATGCAGACAAGGAGTGCTTAGCGCTTAGTACCTGTCCAACATTAACTCCGTGTTTTTGTGGTGCGGCCGTCCCGGCTGCATGTGCAGGCGAGACGCCCGCACCACAAGTTGTTCTTAGCGCTGGCAAACAAAACCTAAGATCTGAAAACCAATAACCCTGCAATGACCATGCCTTCTTCTCCCGACACGCAAAATCGCCGGGGATTCCTCGCAAAACTCACGACCCTGGGCCTGGGGGCCGTTGCCCTGGCAGTGCCGACGTTCTCGGCGCTGGCGGCATTCCTCAATCCCTGGCGGCAAAAGAGCGCGGCGGGCAAGTGGGTCCGCGTGGCCGCGCTGGCCACACTGCCTGTCGCTGGGCCGCCGCAACGCTGCCCCGTGATTGCCGACCGCACGGACGCCTGGAACGGCTATCCAGCCGAGGCCGTGGGAGCAATCTTCCTCTGTCAAGTCAGCGACAACAAGTTCCTTGCCTTGCAAACAATCTGCCCGCACAACGGCGGCTGCATTTCCTACGACCCCGAGAAGAAGAATTTCTACTGTCCCGCGCACGGCGCATTGTTCGATTTGCAAGGCCGCCGGCTCGATGAGAAGAGCATCAGCCCCCGAGACCTCGATACCCTGGAGGTTGAAATCCGGGACAGTACGGAGGTCTGGGTGAAATTTGAAAAATTCCAGGACGGAACCTCGCTGAAGATCGTCAAGACTTGAAAGATTTCCCATCATGAAGCCCCTGCTCCATTGGTTCGATCAACGCACCGGCCTACTGACCTCGCTGGGCAACTGGTTTCGGCGGCCCTTGGCCGGCGGACCCTCCTGGCGGTTCGTCTGGCCCCCGACGATCGCCTTTGCCCTCCTTGTCCAGGCAATCAGCGGGCTGGTCCTGTGGATGTATTACAGCGCCGGGGCGCAAAGCTCGTGGGAAAGCGTTTACTACCTGCAATATCAAGTGGTCGGCGGCTGGCTGCTCCGCGCGATGCACTTTTACATGGGCCAGGCGACGCTGGCGCTGGTCGGCATTTACCTCGTGCAGATGATCCTCCGCGGCGCCTACCGCGCGCCGCGCGAGATGCTCTTCTGGACCGTCTTGCTGATGGGCCTGGCAACGCTGGGCCTGAACCTCACCGGCGACCTTCTCTCCTGGGACCAGAACAGCTTCTGGGCCACGAGCATCCGCATCGCCTATCTTTCACACCTGCCCGCGATCGGTCCCTGGCTCAGTAAACTTGCGATTGGCGGCCCGCAGTTTGGCACCCTTACGATCGCGCGGTTTTTGGCGCTGCATATCGGGGTCTGCACGGCCGCCTTGCTGGGATTGGTGTTGCTGCATGCCCATCTGACTTCGCGTCACGGTATGGAAACGAGCCGTCTCCCCTCTCGCTCCGGGAGCGGGGCAGGTGGTGAAAGCTCGCCCTATTGGCCCCATCAGGCCTGGCGCGACGCGGCGGCGTGCTTCATCCTGTTGGCAGTTGTCGTGGGGCTGTCGGCGAGCCAGGGTATTAGCGGTCCGCAGGCCGGCATCGAATTGGGCGATCCGGCCAATCCCGTCGACGACCCCGGCACGGCACGGCCCGAGTGGTCGTTTCGCGGCCTCTACCAGCTTCACGAAACGCTCAGCGGATGGCCCGAAATGATCTCGATCTTTGTCATCCCAGGGCTGACCGTGCTGCTGTTCTTTGCCATGCCGTTCAGCGGCCGGAGCCTTGCCGGTTGGGCGATGAATATCGCTCTGACCCTTCTCGTGTTGGGCGGCCTGGGAGTGCTTACTTGGCTGTCCTATTTTGGCGATGCCAAAAATGAGAAATATCAAGCCGCGCTGAAAGAAGGCCACCAACAGGCCCAGCGGGTGAAAGAGCTTGCCGAATCGCCGCTGAAAATTCCCGTCAGCGGCGCGTTGACGTTGCTGCGCACGGACGCCAAGACCCAAGGCCCGCGAATCTTCAACCAATATTGTGCCAGTTGCCACGACTTCAGCGGTCAGGCTATGGTTGGGATCAACCATCCCGAGAAACCCACGGCGGCCGATCTTTACGGCTTTGCCAGCCGCCCGTGGCTGACGGAGTTTTTTAAGGTCGATGACAAGTCCAAGCCGAAGTTCTTTGGCATTTCCAGCCCAAAATTCTTCGGCAACACGAAGTTCAAGCAGAGGAAGATGTACGGGTTCATCAAAGAAACCTTCGCCGATTACGATCCCAAAGAACAGCAGCAGATCGTCGAGGCACTTTCCCATGAGGCGGGATTAAAGTCCCAAGTCGACACCGACAGCCGCGATGCAAGCGAAATTACTGCCGGAAAGAAACTCATTGCGGAGAACTGCACCGAATGCCACGCCTTTCATAGTACACGCAAAGGCACCGGCGCGAGAGGCCCGGACCTGACGGGATACGGCAGCCGCGATTGGCTCATTGGGATCGTCGGCAATCCGGCCCATCCGCGATTTTACGACAAGGAAAATGACCGCATGCCGGCCTTCGCGGAATCGACGACCGACGCGAAGAAGAACGTCCTCAGCCGGCAAGAGTTGGAACTGCTCGTCGATTGGTTGCGCGGAGAGTGGTACGAGAACTGATCGACGATGTGAAGCGGCAAATGCGAGACTTGCAGGGCGTGGGAAGAACCAGCGGGGTAGAGAACAAAGTCCGTAAGGCAGTCAAGGCAACGCTTCAGGCAGCAGGGATCGAGTTGAGCAAAGGTTGATAGAGGAAACATCCATGTTCGGTTTTGGCATTATTGGTTGTGGGATGATCGCAAAGTTTCACGCGAAGGCGATTGCCGATGTGCGCGGGGCTAAGCTGGTGGCCTGTTTCGATCAGGTTCCGGCGGCGGCCGATAAGCTAGCCGAGGCGACCGGCTGCAAAGCCTACCACAAGCTCGACGACATGCTGGCCGACCCGGCCGTGCATATCGTCACCATCGGCACGCCCAGCGGAGCACATCGGGAGCCAGCCGTCGCCGCCGCGCGGGCGGGCAAGCATGTGATCGTCGAGAAGCCGCTGGAGATTACGCTCCGCCGTTGCGACCAGATCATCGAAGCCTGCCAGAAGGCGGGCGTTGTGCTCTCGACCATCTTTCCTTCGCGGTTCCACGATTCCAGCCAGGAACTGAAGCGGGCCATCGACGGCGGACGCTTCGGTCGGCTAACCCTCGGTGACGCCTGCGTGAAGTGGTATCGCAGCCAAGCCTATTACGACAGCGGCGCGTGGCGCGGCACTTGGGAACTCGATGGCGGCGGGGCACTCATGAACCAAGCCATCCACAGCGTCGATATGCTCATCTGGCTGATGGGTCCCGTGGTCGAGGTCCGGGCCAAGACGGCGCTCGTGGCCCATGCGCGGATTGCGGTCGAGGATGTCGCCTTGGCCACGGTCGAGTTTGCCAACGGCGCCCTGGGCGCGATCGAGGCCAGCACGGCCGTCTATCCCGGCTACCTGAAGCGGATCGAAATCCACGGCAACGAAGGCTCGGCCGTCTTGGAAGAAGAAGACCTCATCAAGTGGGATTTCCAGAAGAAGAAGCCGCGCGACGAGGCCATCCTAGCGGTCATGGCCAACCGCAAGAGCGGCGGCGGCGGGGCGGCCGATCCCGCGGCCATCGGACATCACGCCCACGCCAAGCAGTTCCAGAACGTGGTGCAGGCGATAAAAAAAGGCGCCGCCCCATCGGTCGATGGGCCGGAAGGCCGCCGCAGCGTCGAGATCATTCTCGCAATCTACCAGGCGGCCGAAACCGGCAAGGCCGTCAAGCTGCCGCTGGCCGGTGACCCCCCGCTGAAGGCCAGGAGGTGCAAGGTGGCCCCTGAGACGAGCAAGTGACAGGCGAGGCAAAATGGGGTAGAATCCTTAGTGCTCGTCCAAAAAACTTGTGGTGCGGGCGTCTCGCCTACACACGCAGCCGGGACGGCCGCACCACAAAAACACGGAGTTAATGTTGCACAGATACTTGAGCTTTTTACTACAGGCTTGGAAAGATCTTCACCGGGATTTCGTTGCCATCGACACCGGGTCGTTGGTGGTGTATGTAGTTTGAATTCACAAGGAGTTTACCCATGTTGCGTTCCGGCTGTTTAGTACTTCTCGCCTTCCTGGCAAGCGGACTGTATGTTCCGGCCCCGCTCGCGGCCGCCGAGCCGAAGGTAATCGATCGGGCTGAATTCTTCTCCAAGTCGGCCGCGGAGCAAGCGACGCGGGTGATCCAAGAGATCCGACGCCGCTTCAAGGTCGAGGTCGTAATCGAAACCTTTCCATCGATTCCGGACAACATGAAGGCTCAGTACAAGCCCGACGAGAAGAACAAGTTCTTTCGGCGCTGGGCCGAGACCCGCGCGGCCGACGAAGGCGTGAAGGGGATCTACGTGTTGATCTGCAAGAATCCGGGGCACCTGCAAATTGAACCCGATCAATCGACCCGCAAGAAGGCATTCACGTTTGACGAACGGGATGCACTGGTAAGGAACACGCTGAAACGCATGAACCAAAAGCAGTACGATGCGGCCCTTTTGGACATGGTCAACAGCATCGAATCAACACTGCAAACCGATCTTCGCCAGCACGGCGGCGGGGCCGTCCCGCCCATGCAAAGGACTCCCAACGCGGCTCCGGCGGGTGGGACGCAGCAAACGTCGAACTTGTTGGGCTGGATCTGTCTGGGTGCCGTGGTTCTCCTGGTCGTCTGGCTGGTGATGGCCGTCTTGCGTGCATTTCGCGGAAGCGGCAGTTCCAGTGGGATGCCCGGTGGCGGCGGACCGGGAGGGATGCCCGGCGGCGGCTATGGCCCCGGTTATGGCGGTGGCGGTGGCGGTGGTGGCGGCGGTTTCTTCAGTTCACTCCTGGGCGGAATGTTTGGCGGAGTAGCCGGCAGTTGGATGTATGATTCCTTCTTCCGCGGCAGCGGTCATAGTTCGTCGTGGGGCGATACGTCTTCGTCTCAAGGCGGCTTCGGATCGTCCGACCAAGATTCGCTGCCTGCCGACCAGGCCGGCGCTGGCGTTTATGGTGGAGACACTGACGATGCGGGCGGCGGCGATTTCGGCGGCGATGATTCCACAAGCAGTGG
>Ga0118677_10011743_pt1 | contig 13036 bp, 3 predicted proteins | sample AliMusrvi5mmetaG_FD_86154 | JGI IMG/M metagenome (GOLD analysis project Ga0118677, IMG submission 86154)
GTCGATGGCGGGGCGTTCGGCCGGCTGCCATGAGCGGTCTCCGGCGCCGGTGTCGAGTTGGTGCTCGGCGATGGGGAAATCGGCGGATTTCATGGGGCCGTGGCCGCTCGCCAGCCACTCCAAACGCACGCCGGTGGCCTCGGCAAGGGAAACCAACGCCTCGGCCTTCATGTCACGGCCGGCGATGTAATTGTTCAACGTCGAAAGCGGAATGCCCGAGCGGGAAGAGACGCCGGCATTTCCTCCCGCGTCGCGCACCGCCAACCGGAGCCGCTCAGCCCGTTCGTGGACTTTCCGGTTCACGGCGCTATCTGCCAAATCTTCGTTTGGGTCAGGATTTGACGGCATTGGTTCGGAAAACATTGTTACAACAGGCATTTAGGACGCTCCAGTCCACGATCAACGATCCGTGGATCTGCCAACGAAAATTCCGCTTGCGGGCAAATTCCCGTCTAGGTATGGTTGCACCAACGCAATACCCAAAAGACGAAGAATTCGGCCCGTTCGGAGAGTTTGGATGCAGAGCGACTGGCATCGCGAGGACATCAAGGCCGCGATCCGAAAAACCGGGACGACGCTGCGGGCACTCGCGCTCGACGCCGGATATTCGACCTGGTCCGCCTCGGTGGTGCTGTCCAAGCCGTGGCCGAACATGGAGGCCGTCGTGGCGCGCCGCTTGCGCTGCCATCCCGCCGTGATCTGGCCCTCTCGATACGACGCCAACGGGGCTCCCCTTCGCGGCCACTGTGCCGTGTTCCGCATGAAACCTACGCCCCGCCAAACCCCACTGTCCCGTCAAAAGCGAGCCCCAGCATGAACAAAGCGGTTCTCCGAGTGCCGGTCGGCCTGATCGACATACCGCCCCGGCTGCGCGTGGTCGATAACGATTATGCCGACGCGATCGGCGCCAGTATCGCCGCGCGGGGGCAGGATACCCCCATTTGGGTGTTTCCCGCGGGCGAGGATGCCCACCATCGGCTGATCACCGGCGCGCATCGGGTGGTCGGCTGCCAGCGCGCCGGCCTGCCGAACATCGACATCATGATCTTCGAGGGCAGCGAGGCGGAAGCCCGGCTGCTGGAGATCGACGAGAACCTGATGCGCCGCGAATTGTCGGCGCTCGACCGCGCCACCTTCCTGGCCATGCGCCAGCAGGCGTGGTGGGACCTCTACCCCGATACGCGGCGCGGAAGGGCCGGCGCCAAGGCCCGGCTGAAGCAAACGACAGACATGTCGTTTGCTGAGGACGTGCAGGCGAAGCTCGGCCGGTCCAAGCGCGACGTGCAGCGGGCGATCAAGCGCCACGACGGCATCGCCGAGGACGTGCGCGCCCTGATCGCCACCGTCGGTATAACCATTTCCCTTCGTCCCGCCGTACGCGATCAACAAAGGACCCACCTGCGAATCCCCACCAGTGCCCTGCGACGCACCGGCCCCAACCATGATCGTAATAGGTGATCCAGCCGTCATCGCATAAGAACTGCTGTAGTACATTCCCCCGGCCCCGGACCCACTTTGAAAATTATCGTTCCAAGAGCCGCCGCCGCCACCGACCGCTAACACTTCCACTTCGGTGGCTTCAGCAGGAATCGTCCATGTACCTCTGCCGGCTGTGCTGAAGGTGGCGACCGTCTTGCCGTCGGCACGTTTGAACGTACTGTCAGGAGTGACCGGCGGCGGAATAACCTCGAAACTGGCCGTCACGGTGATATTAGCGGCGACGTTGGTATCGGTGCGAGGATTGAGGGTCTTGCCGTCACTCCACTTGTAGAATTGATAACCGGTGGCCGCTTGGGCGCTTACCGCAGTGCCACTGCCAAGGTAATCGACCGTCTGGGGCGTGGAGCCTACGAGAGAGCCATTTGCAGCGGCGCTGTAGGTCAGGGTATAACTGTTGATCGTCCACTTCGCATAGAGCATCGTGTCGGCCGTGATCGCCGTGCTGAAATTGAAGAGAGTCGTCGGTGGGCTATCAGAACACCACTGGACAAAGGTATAGCCGGTGCGCGTCGGCGACGCCGGCTGCGCAGCCGTGTTGTCGGGGGTCACGTATTGGAATGTAACCGCCGAACCGCCGTTGCTGTCAAATGTGACCACCCAGTCCGTGACCCATTTTGCATAAAGCGTGGTGTCGGCCGTGATGACGGTGCTGAAATTAAAGAGAGTGGTTGGTGGGCTATCAGAGCACCAACCGATAAACGTATGGCCGGTCCATGTCGGCGTTGCTGGTTGCGTGAACGTGTTGCCGGGGGGCACGAATTTAGACGCAACCGCTGAACCGCCGTTGCTGTCAAATGTGACCACCCAGTCTGCGACCCATTTTGCATAAAGCGTGGTGTCGGCCGTTATAGGGGTGGTGAAATTGAATAGAGTCGTCGGAGGACTGTCAGAACACCACTGGACAAACGTATAGCCGGTGCGGGTCGGAGCAGCCGGTTGCGTGGCCGTGCTACCGTCGGGCACGATCTGGCTGGGAACCGCCGTGCCGCCGTTGGTGCTAAAGGCGACGGTGAAGTCGGTCAGCCATTTCACATATATCGTCATATCGGCCGTTATGGCAGTGCTGAAACTGAAGCCGCTGGTGAAACCGCTGTCGGAATACCAACCGGCAAACGTATAACCTGTTCGGGTTGGAGTTGCCGGTTGCGTGGCCGTATTGCCAGAGGCCACGATTTGACTCGAAACCGGCGAGGCACCGTTGGTATTAAAGGCGACGGTGTAGTTAGCCAACCATTTCGCATAAAGCGTCGCGTCAGCCGTGATGGCGCTGCTGAAACTGAAGGTGCTTATGAAACCGCTGTCTGAATACCAACCGGCAAATGTATAGCCAATGCGGGTCGGGACCGCTGGCTGCGTGACTGTGGCGTTGGGAACCACATATTGGACTGCCACCGCAGAGCCGCCGTTGCTCTCAAACATGACGACCCAGTCGGCCACCCACTTCGCATACAAAAGAATGTCGCTCGTGATGACGGTGCCGAAATCAAACGCGGTGGTCAGTTCGCTGTCGGAGCACCACCCGACAAACGAATAATTACTCTGGGTCGGGGCTGCTGGCAGGTGAGCCATGTCGCCGGGAGCAACGAATTGGGATGCTACCACAGAGCCGCCGTAGCTCTCAAAGCTCACCGTGAAGGTGGTGGAGGTGCTGAGGCTCAGGACGCCAGTCGTTTCACTGAAACTCCAGGTTTTGGCACCAGCGACCTTCGTCCAGACGCCGGATGCCCTGCTCCAACCCGCACCCGCCAATGTGAAGTTGGTAGTGAAGGACGCTGTTACGGTATCGACCAATGTCCAAGTGCCGCTGGTGGCCGTCAACGCACTGGTGTCGATCGTGAAAACACCATCAAAGGTGGCCGCACCGCTGCCCGTCACCTTGTTGCTCGTGGCGTCGGTGATGGCAAACATCAGCCCGGCATTGGTGGCAAGGGCCAGCGTCCCGCCAGAAACCGTGGTGTTGCCTGTGTAAGTATTGACGCCTTGCAGGGTCAATGTGCCTACGCCAAATTTCGTCAAGCTGCCACCAGTACTGGTCAAAGCCGAGGCCCAGGTCACATCAACACCGTTGGTATCCACCTTGTATAGCTGGCTGGCGGCCGTGCTGAATCTGCCAGAGTAGTCAGCATTGTTAGATGCCGAATACTGCAGTGTGCCGCCACCCAGGGCGATGGTGTTCGCCGCGTTGGCCAACTGTTTTCCAAGGGGCCCCGAGACATTGGTATTTTCGGCGACGCCGAGGTTGAGAACACCGTTGTTGAGGGTCGTAGTGCCGGTGTAGGTATTAGCGGCGGAAAGCGACCAAGTGCCGGTGCCGGTCTTGGTCAGCGAGGTGATATTGGTGAGGCTGTTGTCAACGATCGAGCCGGCGATTTCCCCTGTGCCGGCCGTCGATCCCTGCAATGTGAGGGTCTTGCTGCCGGCTCCCGTGGCGGTGCAGGCGCTGGTGAACTTCAGCAGTCCGCTACCCGATTGATCGACAACGGCACCACCGGTGGTGCCTGCAAGGTTGATGACACGGTTCGTATTCTGAGCTGCTCCGATATATACCAATGTGCCGGCCGTTGTCGTGCTGCCGATACCGATGGTGCCGTTGGGCGCCGTGGCAGGAGCGCCCACCGCGCTGGCAACAGCACCGGTAGCGGCCCAATCCTTGATGGTGCTGATGCTCAGCGTGCCGGCACCAATCGAAGTCGCACCAGTGTAGGTGCTCGCTCCGCCGAGGATTTGGGTGCCCGTGCCGGTCTTGGTCAGCTTCAGGTTGCGGCCAGTCGGGTCGGCAATGATACCGGTATAACTGTTGCTTGCACTGCCTTGCGGGTTCAGCACCAGCTCGTTCATAAAGGGATAATTCACATTATTGGTTCCGGTGAACAGGTTCGCCAGACTCTGGACGGTGCCTGTGCCGTCTGTGATGCCGCCAAAGGTGTAAGCCCCTCCGTTCGTGCTGTTGAGTTTAAAGCTCCCCACCGCAGAGGAAGCGTTCAACGCACTGTATTGGAGCGCCTTGACGTTCCCAAACCATAGGCATGTCCCGGTGCCGGCCTTGGTGGCACCAGTGTAGGTATTCGCGGCGTTGAAATTCACACTGCGCGAACCTGTCGAAGCACCCGCCAGGGTCAGGCCATAATTGTTTCCGCCATCTCCAATGGCTCCACTATAGGTCACTGACGTCGAAGCCGCGTTAATACTAATAGTGGCCGTTTGGTTGCCGCGCAGAGTGATGGGACTGGAAAGCGTCAAAGAAGTACTGGAATTTCCAATCGTCCACGCAATATCAAAGGCATTGAAGTTATTGCCCCCGCTGGTGTCGGTGATGGCACTGGGGATTGTTAGAGAGCCGCCACCGGCTTGGGCTGATAGTGTGATCGTGAGCGCCTTGCTGATCTGAAACGTGCCGGTCCCTGTGTTCCAATCCGTTGTTCTTGGGTTAATGGTGAAGTTGCCATTGGCGACAATCGGATTGTTATTCGTGAAAGACAAAGCAGCAATACCACCGAGAACGCCGCCGTTGATGGTGAGGGTACCGGTGCCGAGGGCCTTGTTATTGCCGAGATAGAGGGTACCAGCACCCAAAGTCACACCGCCGGAAAAGGTGTTGACTCCGTTAATCGATAGCACCCCGCTGCCGTTCTTGGTGATACTTTGTACCCCACCGCTTTCGCTGATGATGCCGCTGAGCTTCAGGCCAGACGTCAACGTTACGGCAGGAGGTTGGGTCCAGGTGCCGGACGCGTCGGAGACAATCAGGTTTTTTTTCAGTTGAATATTGGCGGATATCTCGTCCAAGACAGCGGTGCCGCCGGTGCGGACGATGTTCGCGCTGCCCGAGGCGACGTCCATGACCAAGGACCCTCCGTTAGGGGCAATTGTTGTGGTAAAAAAGCCGGTTGTTGAGTCGCCCAGGTTGATGGTACCCACCGTGATCGCCTGATTGAGATTAATGGTCTGAGCACCGGCGAGATTGATGTTCAGGTTGGCGACGTCGTCGGCGAGGTTAGGGAAGCCGCTGGTCCACTGCGAGGTCGCGTTGTCCCAACTGTACGTTCCAGCAGCGGTGGGCGTCCAGGTGTAGGGGGCCGCTGGGGCAATGGCGCAGAAGCCGAGCAGTGCTGTGGCTAGCAGGGCGGATCGAAGATGGAGGGGGAGACACGGATAGATGGTGGTTTTCATGGAATTTTTCAATGCGTTAGTCGTTGGAAGTTATGGGTTACTGGTGGGATGAGGAAGATTTGTCAGTTTTCAGTTTTCAGTTGTCGGAGCAAGAGAAGATTGGACGAGAAAGGGGGGAAATGTGGGCGGTAATATTTTGTTAGACAGATGTTTAATCGGGTTTGACGACCACGGCGCGGAGGAATCCGTGGTTCGGGAGGTTGGCCGAGCCGTCGAGGGCGAAGCTGCGGTACTCGTAGCCGACGGGGAGCACCGAGTTCATCGCATCGGTGGTGATCGGATCGACCGGGACGGCCTTTACATTGGGGAAGCCCAGATTGCCGCTGCCCTGGACCGTGTAAGTGATGCCCTCAGTGGCATTGACGGCAACCGGGGAATCCTCCGCACTGAAGGCGGGCGTCGTGGTTGCGATGACCGCCACGGTGAGAACCAGTTCCTTGCCGAGGCCGCGGGATGTGGGCGAGATCAACGAGAAGATTTTGGTGTTGCTTGCGGCGTTGAGCGGGTTGCCGCCGAAGGCAAACTCACAGAGGTTGCTGGAACCGTCGCCATCGGGGTCACCGCCGATGCTGGCGTCGGCGGTGAGATCGATGGCCGTGATATGGGTTTGAGCCCAGGCAGCGTAGCCCAGGGGAGTGTCCGATACCAAGGCGATCTGGGTGTTTCCGTTGTAATCGTAATGGATCGTATAGCCGGGGACCGATGTCACCGAAAGGAACGAGCCTCCGATGAGCGAAGTGTAATCGGCCAACACATAGACCATGTCGTTGAGCGTGTTGTCGGGGGTCAGGACGACGGTGGCATTGGAGATATCAAGCACGCCTGCCGTTATCTTGCCTGCGGAACCGGAACCCGTGCCCGATACATGCAAGGTGAGCGGCTTGGACGCGGGGATCGCATAGCTCGCTTGGGCCACAGTATGGAACACCGCTCCCGCCGCCACTTCGACGCCTGAGCTGCTGAGTGAAGCCGTCGTCCCGAGCGCCAGTGTGCCGTTAGATACCATGGTCACCCCAGTGTAAGTGTTCGCACCGGAAAGCGTCAGACTGCCCGAACCAGCCTTGCTCAGCCCGCCGCCAGTGGACACGGCATCGGTTAGCAACGCTTGGCCCAGCGCGATATCGTAGCCATTGCTGTCGAACGTCACGCCCGTCGCCTTGATCTTGACCGACGTCAGACCCGTGATCCAGGCCGTGCTGGACGCGCCCGCCTTGAGCGTCATACCGGTGCCGCTGCCCGTCGTATTGCCTAACACGAGGTTGGCCGTGCCACCGCCACCGGCGATGGCCGAGCCGGTGGTTGTGAGGGTGAGAGTACCGCCGTTGAGGTTGAGCGTGCCGTTGCCGTTGGCTCCAACTCCGAGTTGAATGGCCGTGGCATGATCCGTGGAAGTGACCGAGCTGGTGGCGTCAAGATTGCCAATGGTAAGTGAACCGGTACCCGCATACCCGGCGACACTGGTGTAGCCGATCACTACCCCGCTCCCGGCACCGCTGACGTCGAGGTGGTTCAAGGCGCTGCTTCCGAGCGTCAGCGTACCTATGCTTGTGTTCACTCCGTTGCTATTTCCACCGACGGTTTTTCTCCCGATCACGAGCGAGCCCAGATATAAGTTGGCAACGCCCCCCGACAAATTCATGGTGCCCATAGCGGGTCTGTCGTAGCCGTTCGAGGTATCGGATCGACTGATGATGAGCGCGGTCCGTACACTAGCCGATCCCAGATTCAAGGTAGCGTTTGTTCCAAGCGTGAAGGTTCCCGTGCCTTTCGAAGTACCCAGGGCCATGTAAGGGGTGAGGATGGTCGTGGTGCCCCCGGCGGCGCTCGTGACCGTGGCACTATGGTTGCTTGAGTTATCGGAATCGGGCTCGTTTCCGCCCATGATGATCTTGGTAGCGGTAATGCTATTGTTTGCACCCAAGTTCAAGGTGCCGATGCCGGTGGCGTTCCCTAGGCAAGTGCCTACGTAAAGACCAGCCACGTTGGCGGTAAAGCTGCTGGCGGCTGATACGTCGAGTATCGCAGTGACGGCCGCAGTGGAACCGCTAATGATACTGCCGACGTAGAGATTGTCAGCAGACCCGCCGCTACCCACCGATAGAGATCCAGAATTTCCCACCCCGATAGATCCACCAGTGATGGTGGTGCCCACAACCAGGCTGCCCACCATCGTGGCTCCGTTGAGGTTAAGCAGACCGGAGCCGGTCTTGGTTAGGGTGTAGCCGCCGCCGAAGTCGGTGACATTCCCACTGACGGTGAGTGTGGCGCTGGGATTCACGGTCCACGTCTGATTGGCGGCAATACCGACGTTGGCGCTGATTGTGTGCGTGACGGTGCCTGTGGTGGGGGTATTGACCGTCAAGCCGCTGCCCTCGATCGTTAGCATGCCACCCGTGCCGGCGGCAATCGTCGTCGCCGTGGTAGCGGTGGTGGCATAGATCAGCCCTTTGATGTCGACATTGCCATCTAACGTGGTGGAAAGATTCGAGCCACCTGAGAACGTCACCACTGAAGTATATCCGGGGGCTCCGCTAGACCAATTGCCAGCCGTTACCCATGAGGCGCTGCTCGTACCGGACCACGTGGTGGCTGCGCTGCCCGCTGTGCCGGCGACTGCCGTCACCTGGAGGTTGTTGCCAGAGACGCCGAGTGAAAATGTCTGACCATAGGCCCTGGTCGTGGCGAGGGTGAAATCCCCGAGCGCAGGAAGGGTTCCTGTTCCTTGGATCAGGGTGTAGGTGCCCGCATTGATCGGTGTGGCCGATCCGCCGATCTGGTTCAGGGTAATCACACCCGCGCCGGACGTGGTCATGCTCGTGTTGCCAGCTACCGTGATCTTGTCCGTGCCGGCTCCTGCCGCACCTAAATCAAAATAGAGGCGGTTAGCCCCAGCGGCACCGTTTATGGCGAGGTCGCCGCCAAGCGTTAAGGTGCCTACTGCGGCATCGCGCAGGTCAACGGCACCCGTGCCGCTGAGTGTCACGTTTCCGTTAATCGTGCTGTTGCCGCCGATGGCACCGCCAGTGACGCCCACCGCGCTGGATGCACTGAGGGAACCAGGGCTGTTGATCCTCAGTAGGCCCGCATTCACGGTCGTCGCGCCGGTGTAAGTATTCGCACCCGATAGAATCTGCGTGCCGCCGCCAAACTTGGCTAGGGCCATGGCACCGCTGCCGTTGGCAATGATGCCTGTATAACTGTTGCTGCTGCTTCCTTGCGGATTGAGCGTCAGCCCGGTGATGCCACTGTATCCGGTGATCGCAGTCGCCAGATTGACAGCGCCGCTGAGACCTCCGAAAATCGGTGTCGCGTAACCCGTCACGTCGAGGCCGATGGCACCGGTGGATCCGGTGGTGACGTAGGCACTGTTTTGAAGCGCGGCGAAGTGACCCAATTTCAGAATGCCAGTGCTAACGGTCGTCGTGCCGGTGAAGGAATTGGCACCGTTGAGCGTCCATGTGCCGGTGCCACTCTTGGTCAGCGTGCCGGCGTATGTATTGATCGCTCCTGTGACCGAATTTCCCGTCGCCGTGCCGCTCAAGATCAGGTTTGTATTGGTTGCGGCGACAGAAGCCACTGTCATGTTAGCCGAGGTTGGATTCAATGTCGATGCGGCGGTAAGGGAGACCGCGCCAAGGCTCAGACTGCTGCCGGTTCCACCGGTGACATTGAGCGTGGAACCCAATGTGACCGCGCCAAAGGTCAGCGCGATACCGGTGCTGGCGGAGTTCACGTCGATCGTGCCGACGCCCGTGAGGTTAAATCCACGGTTCGTGGTGGCGGTGCCACCCGTGTATTTCAACGTGCTGGCACCGAGAGTTATGCCGCCAAAGCCGGCGACCGGATAGGCACCGAGCGGGCTGCTGACGCCCGCGTTCGCGATGGAATTAATGCTCAGCGTGCCCGCGCTGATAGTTGTCATGCCGGTGTAGGTGTTGGCCTGATTGAGAACCAAGGTGCCCGCACCTAATTTGGTGAGGCCGCCTGTCGTCTGGTTGAGGACCTGATCCGCCGTGAACGTGTTGGCCGCATTGTTGGTATCCAATGTCACCGTCTTGGCCGCCGTGAGCGATACCGTATGACCGATGCCCGAGAGGCTCGTCAGAGTCGTGCCGGTGACTTGCAATGTGCCGCCGTCCAAGACCAGTCCGGCTGCGGGAGCCCCGAGATTATCGACGTTGCCTACGCTCAGGGTTCCGGCACTGATCGTGTTCGGGCCGGTGTACGTGTTCAGGCCAGTGAGGGCCAATGCGCCCGCCCCTGCCTTGGTCAAACCGAAGCCGCTGCCAGAAATAATACCGCCGACGGTGAGCGTGTTGCCAGTGACCGTGACTTGGCGGGTAGCGCTGAGTGTGACCGCGCCCGTGCCGAGGTTCAGATTCTGGGTACCCGTGAAGGAAAAATCCCCATTCCAGCTCTGCGGATTGTTCTGAGAATTGACCAAGCTGGCCGAACTATCCAGCGATCCGCCGCTGATGGTCAGCGTGCCGCTGCCCAACGCACTGGCATTGCCCAGCTTTAACGTCCCCAGGCTCAATAGAGTTCCGCCCGCGTAGGTGTTAGCTCCCGAAAGCGTCAGCGTGCCCGCACCGGCCTTGATGATGCCGCCGTTGGAAACCACATCAACGAGAGTCAAAATGCGAGAGGCAGCTACCGTCATGCGGCCCCCCGTGCCCAAATCTACATTGAGATGATTGCTCGCGTTGCCAATCGTGACGTTGGCCGTCGTGCCCCCTCCCGTATTCACATTGATATCACCGCCTAACGTCAGGGTCTTCGTTCCGGCAGCGGAAGCATCTAACAAAAGCGCGAAATTGCCCGCGTAGTTGAACGTCAGTCCGCTAGTCAGCGCAGTATCGGCGGCAAACGTCGCCGTTTGTGCCCCCGCCAATGTCAGCGAAGTATCCCAAGTTCCGTTGATCGTACTGCCGACCCAGTTGCCGACAGTGTTGTAGTCATAAGACCCGGCGGCGCTTTGATTGAAACCAGTCGTAGCGGCTTGCATATCAGGGCCAGAGAGCAACACGACTGCGAAAAACAGGCGGAAGGATCGGGGTTTCATGATAATGTTAGAATATAGGGTTTGGACTTCACTAGTCCTTGGACGGAGGCACGAGTTGGGTTCACGCGCTCCAGATCAACGAAAAAAATTGGGGAAATCGTGGTGTTTCTGCAACATATTCCTACCTGTAATCAAAACTTACAGGTAGGACAATTGATGTCGGTTCGGACGATTTAAAGACATGGGTTTCAAGGTTGACGAATGGATACCTCAAGCACTTCATTCGCTTGGATGACGGCTTCCTCAGCAAGCGTAATGAGCCACCTGCCCGCCTCGACTTGCAGCCTGGCCTCGACCGGCCTGCCGTTCACCACCACCATTGCCTCACCCGGAAGCAGCGTGTTTGTAAGGCCCAGTGCGAGTGTTTTCACCTTCAATTTGCCATACTTCACGGTGATCCGACTTATGAGTTCTATCCTCTGTCCTGCGTCCTCTGTCATCTCAATCCTCTGTTCATAGCTCCCCCACCCTTCCGCCGCAGTGAACGGGGCCTTGAAGTTTTCTGGCGTCAGTCTTGGCGCAAATCCGATATGACCTTTCGGCCCATGATATTCAAATCCCGAAATGGTAATGAGCGCGCCGTAGCTTGCCAAAGAGCGGGCATAATGGTCACCACATTCCACCTCATTGAACGGGTTTCGCTTATTGCCATCGTAGCGTTCGTCAACCGTTCGCATCACGGCTAGGCCTTCCCTGACCATGCCTTCGGCTATCATGTGTGCCGCCGCCTGATATTCAAACCCGTTCATGGTTTCGCTCAGATAGCAGGCAAACGGCGAGTAAATCCCAAACGGAACCTCCCTGCCCAACGCGTTGGCGGTCATGACCAACCCTCCCTCGCCATCCCCATGATACGGGCGCCCTTTTGGATTCGCCTGCTGATCGTAAACATCGAGATTTCGGGCGAAATTATACTTCCAGATCGAGCGCAGGGCTGAGCGGGTGGTAGCGGCGGTGAGCACCCGCCCCAATCCCACTTGCCAGGCCCAGCCCTGTCCCAATACCTGGTCGATGTGGCATGTTTCGTAAGCACCGAGTTTATTAGGATTCTCAGGGTCGGGCCTCTGCACAAACCACTCCCCATTAAATAGTTTGGTATCCATCGCAACGCGTCCCATGGCCACCCGCTGGCGACAATCCCGCGCAAAGTCAACGTCACCCATCTCCTTCGCCATTTGCGCACCTGCCTTGAGCGCCGCAAGATACAGACTGCTCAACCAGGGGCTCTGGCCATACCATGGTTCATCCAGCGTGGTGAGCATCGACCGATCCAGCAGACCGTCGCCGTCACGGTCACAGCCATTGGCGTACTCAATGGACTTCCTAACCTTGGGCCAGAGACGCGACAGCATCGCCCCATCCGGATTCGTTTGGTGCGCCCTCAGCACGGCAAGAACCGCCCCACAGTGGCCGTCGATGGCGGATTCCCCGCCGTGCTCACCTCGGTAGGCGATGGACCCATCAGCGTGAAACGCAAACCCGTACCATACACGCTCCAACACATCCTGCTCAAGCTCGGGAAATATCCTGGCATGCCCCTGGGCGTAATGCCAGACGTGGTTCGGGTGGCCCAAACAACTTCGAACCCCCTCAAACGTGTAAAACCGACCGTCGGCAAATCGATAACACGTGGTGCTCGCCAAACAGTCCAGGGGAATAAACGCTCTATCAAGAAACCAATAGGGCAGCGTCGAGTCATACCAGGAATCACGCCAGAGCATCGTTCTATCCCATAGTTGTTGCCTGTTTGCAGCGATGTGCTCCGCCACTGCCGCCGCATTGGAAAAGTGCTTGCCATAATAGCAGCCTGTTTCACTTCCCCTGGCAAGGGTGGACAGGTTGGTGAAATGCCACGCGATGACAAACTCAGCCGTGCCGCTCTTACCCGGCGCAAGCGTCAGGGACCGCGTGACACCGCCCACCAGCGATTCGTCTAACGGAACTGTAGCATCGGCCGAGAAGCCATCCTCAAACAGCCCGGCCGCCGAGGCATCCCTCAACCGCGCTCTACCCGCGCAACCCGCAGAATCCATCACCGCCAATGCCATCGTCCCCCAATCAGGATTCTGTTTCGGGGACAAAGCATCGGTGAACACAATGTGATCCACACCTATACTACCGGCAACACCCGCCATGTCGTCCACCACCTCAAGATGCGCGGTCCGTCCGGCGAACTCAGCGACATCAAACAGGTCGGAACGCATCCGGTGGCCATTATGACCGGTGGCGCGGCGCAGAACCACGCCGCCCACAACCAAATTAAAGCAACAACGGCCTGGATAATTGCCGCCGCCTATCAGAAAT
>Ga0118677_10011744_pt1 | contig 13035 bp, 12 predicted proteins | sample AliMusrvi5mmetaG_FD_86154 | JGI IMG/M metagenome (GOLD analysis project Ga0118677, IMG submission 86154)
CGGCCTAACTTATAACTGGCCTATATAACGGGGTAAGGTCAGCATCATCGCCCTCAAAAATCCCTTCAGTGTTTCCCTGTGACAGCAATGCAAAGGTCTTTGCGTCATTCAAATCAAAAATCCTTGGATCAATCGTGATATTTCTATTATGTTTAATGTTTTTTATCGTTTCCTCTATCAGAGTCAGCGCATTGTGGCCTTCGAAATACATGCTCATTCGCCTACCCTGCTCCCAGAGTTCGAACTCGCAGCCAGTGATTAGTTCGCCTTCTCTGTAACAAATGACATATTTTTTCGCACTAAGTGTGACCGATGATAGAGCAGGATCAAGGTTAATTGTCGCCGCGATTTCTTTGCAATATGTTTGAATCACATACTCAATGACGCGGTCTCGGTTTATCTGACTTAACAGAATTCCAACAGGGGGTACATGAAGATCATTGGAGTAAAGAAATCGCTCAAAGAGCAGATTAAATCTCAGGGGATCAAGATCAGTGATTCCCAATAAATAACAGACGATTGAACCGACAGCGTACGAGCCAACTGCCATGCAGTTATCTTTAGTGTATTTTGCTATATCTCCAAGGATAAGAAAGTAGTCGCAAAACGCATTTTCTTCAATGAGAGCCATCTCCTCTTCCAAACGGTCCTGTGCAACTTTTCCGTTATCGGGATAGCGTTCAGGTATTCTCTTAAGACACACTGCTCGCAAATAGCTTGACAGCGTTTTTTCTTCGGCAGACAACTTTTCCATTTTCATATGTTTCCTCCCTACTTCATCGTATCAGTTATCGCGGTATCGAGTATTTTGATAAGTTCAGCTGCTTTCTTATCGAAACCTTCTGATTTTGTGTCCCGGGCATTTTTCAAGCGGTATAATTCGTCAACGATATTCAATGCCGCAAGGGTGGTAAGCTTTAGGGTGTCCCCCATGCCTGAGTCCTTCTGTATCTCAATCATTTTCTGCTCTAAATGTGCTGCCAACGAAGAAAGATATAATTCGTCGCCTTGCGCTTCAACTTCGTATACTGCACCCATAATTTTAACGGGAGTTTTACTCATGTTACTCCTTTTTTAACAGTTTTTCAATCCGACTTCAACGAGTTCAACGAGTGGAATAGTCTTCGGAACACTTTTTTCATCGTCGCGATCTGCGGCAGACTTTTCAGTTCCCTCTGACCCTGCTCAGGATTCACCATCAGCAGGGACAATGCTGTGGTAAGCGATGTGTCGCTCAAAAGATCTTCACTTCTTGACGCCAGTCGCGGCAGGCCCACGCGCGCCGGCACGCCGAACGCCTTCTCCGCTTCTGCCGTGATGCCGGGCAGCTTGGCTCCGCCGCCGGTCAGTACCACCTCGCACGGCGCATGGAACAAGCGCTCATCCTTGTCCTGCAAGACGCTGCGAATGCCTTCAAAGTAATCCTGTGCAGCGTACGTGATATGCCCGACCAGTTCTTCTTCTGAAATAGTTCCGATACCCCCATTGCTATTGAGGTTGCTACGGCTTTTCACGCTGAATGTGGTTGCGCCCTTGTGAAAACCCTGTTTGATGCTTTCCGCCGATTTGTAGGTTACCCCCAGCTGTTCCACCAGGACCTTTGATATTCTGTCGCCACCGTCGGATAATTCCATCAAATCCCAGATCTGTTCGTCATAATAACTGATGACGGAGGTCAATTCGGCGCCGATGTCTATCAGCAAGCATCCGGATTCCTTTTCTTCTTGAGTGAGCACCGCGTCCGCCAGGGGAAGAGGGGAATATACGCTGTGGATGTTGCCAAGCCCTGCTAATTCGAGCGCCTTGCAGGCGTTGTCAACGGCCGCGCTTCTCGCGGTGATAAGCAGGGCGTCAACCGAAAGAAAGGACGCAAACAATCCAACGGGATTGCTCACTCCGCGCTGATGGTCCAGTGTGAAGGATAGGGCCATTTCATCGAATAATTCCCGTTCCTGCGGGATCCTCAATGTGCGCGCGGTATCCAGGGCGGCCTGCATGTCTTCGCTCATAATCACATTGTCGGTGCGGTTTATCGCGACGCTTCCGGTCGCGCGGATCGCTTTAAAATGTCCGCCGCGCATTCCCAGCACGATGTCCTCGGCGGCAACGCCCGCGGTATTCTCAAGCGACCACAGTATATCGCGGATGTCCCGGGCGGCGTCGGGGATGGATATGATACAACCGTTCTTGACCGCCCGCGACGTCTGTGCAATTCCGCCAAGCGCCCTCACCGTGCCGGTGGCAGCGTCATGCTCGCCAATAGCAACGGCGATCTGTCGTGTACCAATATCGATCCCTGCCCGTATCCGTGTACTCATGAGTGACCCCCCCGGTTAGATGCTCTATATATACGGCCGCGCGCACCAATTTGTTGCATTTGCAGCAAAACGGCGCTCTAACCCGTATATAGGTGGTGAAATGGAGGGAATGTATGGATTGGGCTGATGTTGCTGAACCGGACCGGGAACGCGCGCTGCTGGTGCCTGCGATAAGGAAAAACCCCGGTGACGCCGATCTGCGGTACCGCTTGGCAGAAGTTTATGAATCAATTGGCAATTATCGGAAATCACTGCGACAAGCGCGCCGCGCGGTGGCTCTCACGCCGGCTAACCTCCTCTACCGCGAATTCCTTGCCCATGCGTACTTCCGGACGTTCGATACCCGCAGGGCCATCCATGAGATGAAGCGTCTTACTGAGCTGGACCCTGATGAAAGCTATTATCGGATCACCCTGGCGCAATGGAGAGACTGCCTTCTATGAGCATTCGTAGCGAAGTTCCTTTGCAAAATCAAGCAAAAACGGGTATGATGAATATGCAATATAATCATCTTCCCGGAGCGCTTGATGCAAGCAGATGCCCTCTCAGACGAACAACTTGTCGCCCAAGTCCTTGCCGGCAACACCCATCATTTCGACGAACTCTACCGTCGCAACGAACAATACCTGAAAACAGTTATATCCAACACGCTGCTCGCGCATCGCGGTCAGGACGGTTGCGTCGAAACGGACGATCTGTTCGCGGAAGTAGTCCGCAAGATCTTCAAATCCTTAAATACATTCAACCCCGGCAAGGCCAAGTTCAAGACCTGGGCTACCCGCATAGCGATCAACCACACGTTCGACTGGTTGCGCAAGGCGCGTCTTTCTATTCAAGAATCTCGTCCCACGGACGAGGACGAACAGGCTCCGGATCCGCTGGGCCATCTTGCCGCACCCGGCCTCCTGCCGCTGGACTCCTTATGTATCACGCAAACCGTCAACACCATCCTTGCCGTCATGCAGAAGTTCGGCAACGAGAATCTCAGAGGCTATTTGATCGGTCGGTTCCTGCTGGGCCTATCGGAAAAAGAACTGGCGTCGCTGATGGACGTTACCCCGTCATCGGTCCGGTCCAACATAAGCCGCGCGGTGACGGCGTTCTCGGATGCGCTCCGGAGCCATCCGGACTTCAAGGACGCGGACCTTACTGCGTTAGCGGTTATCATCCGGGATGGGGCGCTCCACCTTACCCAGGCGCAGATCGACCGCGTGAAGGATACGGAACTTGCGGCCCTCCTGTCGGCGGTGTGTCTTGAACGCCTTACATTTCAACAAGCGGCCGCCCGGCTCGGGCTTGAGGGCGAGGCCGTGAAAAAGATTGCCCGCAAAGCTTTGTGCGAAGTTGCCCGCACGCGCATTGCGCGCCAGGCGGCTATAGCCCGCAAAGAGGAACTTACGGAACGTGAACTTATGGACATTTCATCATATATCGATCTTGCCCTGCAGGGTACCGCCCCCGCCCGCCAAACCCGCGCCACCGCGCCCGACGCGCTCGGCGCGTTCAAACCGGTCATCGACCTGCTTGCCGGTATAGCCTCATTGTTTACCGGCGCCGCCCCTGCCAAGAGCCTGGGCGACCTTCTGCTTGAACGCACACAGACGAAAAAACGCACGCTCGATCAATCGGCCAAAGCGTTGGCGTTGGACGCGCACGCCTTTAGCCGCCTGCTTACCAACGATGTCCCGCCTGAACTCAAGGACGACAAAGCTTTCGCGACCCGCATCGCGCGGTTCCTGGATGTATCCGCCTCATCGGCTGGTGCCCTGCTTGCCTCAGCCCGTCCCGCAACGCCGTCCGCGGTTACCAGGTCCCGCGGGAAACCTGCCGGCGATCAAGATATCTTGCCCCGCATGCGCGATCTGGTCAAAAAGCTCTACCCGCCCAAAAAATGACGACAAAAAATATAGTAGAACTCAACGCGGAAATTGCAGTTGCCTGCCATGCCAGGGAATATAACGAGGCAGCCCGCCTCTGCCGGGAACTCTGCGCCCTGCGTCCGACCGCCGAAACAAAGGCGCTGCTTGCCAAATGCCTGCGCAACGGCGGCTACGACCTTCGCAATGAAGAAAAATATGAGGACGCAAAACGCAGTTTTGCCGAGGCGCAAACTATTTACCGCTCCCTGGGTCAACCGAACGAAGTTTTCAAGTTGGGCATGGCCATAAACCTTTGCGAATCCGCGCTGGCAAACATCACGGAATCGGCGCAGGGTTTTCTCGGTCTGTTGGCTCAGTGCAAAGATCCAGCAACCCGCCGAACCCTCGTTGCCGACAAATGTGATTTAGACGCTCACATCCCCAAGATCAAGTACTACCTTTCCATCAATTACGCCCGGCAGGGGCTCTGGGAGCAGGCGCTTGAGAACGTCCGCCAGGCCTGCAAAGATTTTACCGACGATTATTACATCGGCCAGTGTCTCGAAGGCGAGGGCATAGCCCTTGCCGCCCTGGGCCGCTACGCCGAGGCGCTGCTCAAATACCGGGCCGCCCGCAAGGCGTATGAGAAATCGGGAAAACTGCATAAACTCCTGCTTCTGGACGAGCACACCGCTCTCGCGCTCTGCAAGGCCGGCCGTACGAAAGAAGCCATTGCCCTGTTGGACGATTGCGTCGCCCGCGGCCAGGAAAAAGACCGGCCCCGGTCGCTGCCGTACTTTTACCGAGCTCAGTGCCTCCGCGCAACAGGGGATTTTCCCGCCGCACTATCGGACTATCAGACCGCTATCGCCCTGGTGGAAAACAACCGGGGCGGCATCGCGCTCGATTATTACCGCCAGTCCTATCTCGACCGCTACCTTGAGCTCTATGAAGAAGCGATTCTGTTCTGCGTCGAGCAAGGCTATGCCGCCGAGGGGTATGCGATACTCCAGTTGGCCGCCGCGAGGATCTTCAGCGAGCAAGCCGCCGGGGGGACAAACGGTTTCCTGCTTGAACTGCCGGAGTTCAAATCCCTTAAAACCATCGAAAGCGAGATCGACCAGCTCTACGCCCGCCTCGACCGCGAATCGGCTAAAGACGACGGTACCGCCCGGCAGCTGGGCCTCAAGGAACAGGAGTACGCCCGCGCCCTCCGCGCCCTGAAAGACAAATATCCCCAGACGGCCGACCTTGCGGTGTCCGAACCGGTGGACATTCCCGCGATTCAGAAAACAATTGATCCGCAGACCGCCGTTATCCATTATTTTGCCACGCAGGACCGTCTGATCATGTATGCGTACTCCGCCGCCGGCGTCAAGTGCGCGGTTTCCGAGATCTCAAAAAAAGCGTTGGACGAGTCCGTGCGCAATGCGACGCGCTGGGTGTTCACCGTTGAATCCGCCGGCAGCCCGCAGGACCGCCAGCTTCGTTCCCAAGCGATGGATTGGTATATGTCCCTGCTATACCGCCAACTGATCGGCCCTGTCGAAGATTTGTTGAAGGACAAGAGTAAACTGGTCATCATTCCCTCGAACAACCTGCACTTCCTTCCCTTCAGCCTTCTGCGCAACGGTGCCGGTAAACAGATCTGGGAATTGTACGAACTTCGCTTCGCGCCCGGTCCGCGCCAAGCCGGCGTAACAGCAAGCGCCATCCAAGAGACAACTTCAATCCTCGCGGTGACAAATCCCACCGGCGATCTCTGCTACGCCGATGATGAAGCAAAATCAATCCTTCAGGTTGTGCCTTTCGCCAAAATCCTTTCCGGTAGCGCCGCCACAAAACAGGCGATATTAAAGGAATTATCCAATCATAAAGTCATCCATATCGCCTGCCACGCCCGTCCCAATCCCGACAATCCGTTATTTTCAGAACTCGTGGTAGCCGGACCCGGCGGCAAAGGCCAGGCCCGCATCACCGTCAACGACATCATGCATTCCCGCCTGACCGCCGATCTCGTGGTGCTCAGCGGCTGCGAAACCGGCATCAGCGACGTCGCCTCCGGCGACGAGCTTACCGGCTTCTCACGCGCATTTCTCGCAGCCGGCGCTAAATGTGTTCTGGTCTCCCTCTGGCAGATAGACGACGCCTCCACCGCCCAGTTCATGGAATACTTCTACCGCGGCCTGATGCTCCGCAAAAAGCCCCCCGCCTGGTCGCTCTATTACACGCAGTTCAAAATGAATAATGATAAATACACCCCCTATCATTGGGCAGGATTTCAGGTGGTGGGATGAGTATTGAAAAAGGAGCTAAAATGATTCCCCTTGGCCAGAATGAGCTTACAAAACAAATATACAAGGCAGTTGCATCTGTAGTAGATTTCATATGTAGAAATCCTCTCATCCATGTATCAGAAACAGATATACACGCTTTGATGATTCATGAACTATACAAAATACCAACACTTTCCCCGGAAAAGTTATACGGAACAAATTATGGAATAGGTATAAATAGAAACGGTTCGGCATCAAGCAAAAAATATAAAACGATGTTAATACACAAAGAATATGGTCACAATAGCACAAGATATGCAAGGAGTGACATTGTTATATTGGGCAAGGAAAACGTAAAGAACATCGATGACCCCATAAATCTGAAAAGCAAAAAGAGATACTTAATTCCGGATTACAAATTTGAATTTGGTACAGAAAAGGCAGGTGAATACTCTAGGCATCTCGAAAGCGATTTAAAAAAATTAGGCGAAAGCAAAGTCGTGGGATTTCTTATTCACTTACATAGAAATTATATAAATGCGCCTAAAGCATCAAAAACATTATCAAAAAACCAAGAAAAATATAAAAACATGGACAGCATAACAAAAGAAAAATGGAAAGCCGTTAAAGTAAAAGACAATCTTAAAATAATTGTTTGCTTAATTGAAATCGGGAATAAGGGGCGACGTGTGAAAAGCAAAGTAAAGATATTTAACCCTGCTGAGGGTAAGATGAAGTCTGTAAATTTGAAGCGTATATCAGGGGAAGTACTATCTATACTTGATTCTTGGAAAGGAAATAACCAGTGAGAGATTGAGTATTGTCAGAAAATGGCTTGGGAAAATAAATAATCATTATGAAACTAACCATCCATCGCGGGGCTGAAGAGATCGGCGGGAATTGCATTGAACTTGAGTCAAAAGGATCAAGGATCCTTTTGGATTATGGAGAGCCGTTGCCCGGGATGGACAAAAATGGGAATATGGTAAAAAACGATTTAAGCAAAAGTATCTTGAATATTCCCGGATTATACGATGATGTGAAACCCGGGATTGACGGGATGATCATATCCCACACCCATCAGGACCATTTTGGCATGCTGTACGTGAAACCGATAAACAAGAACATCCCCGTATATATGAGCGAGATAATGGAAGACATAATAAGGATTACGGGGAGAGTAGTGCCGGACAAGAGAAAAGAACTTCGTTCTGTCGCGAGTATTGAGCGTTTTGAATGTGAAACGCCTTTCAAAGTCGGCAATTTTACGATCACTCCTTATCTAATGGATCATTCAGCTGGCGAATCGTTCGCATTCCTGATAGAAGCTGAAGGCAAGAAAGTAATATATACCGGCGATTTCCGCGCGCACGGGAACAAGAAGAATGCGTTTACAAAATTCCTGCGCATGGACTTTGGCAAGATAGACCTGCTTATCACGGAAGGCACGATGCTTAGTCGTGAGGGGGAAATCACCGATCAGGAGGAACTGAAAACAGAGCGCGATGTGCGTAATAAGATAGCTGAAATCTCGAAAAATTCAACCGGCCCAATATTTGTCCTTTGTTCAGGCCAGAATATAGATCTTCTAACGTCATTGGGAGCTGTTGCGGATTGGACAGGTAGATATCTGGCGGTTGACCAGTATATAGCGCTTATCTTGCAGCGGTTCCAGGACATTGGGACAAAGCTTCGGGGCAAGCCATTTGGCATAGTTGACATGTCAAAAAAATACTTAAAAGTGCTCGATAAAAAGATAAAAACTGTATGGATGCTCGGATATACAGAAACTCTTGAGAAAATCAAAGCCAAAATAACCGGGTGGGATTGGATAAACGAGAATATTCACAAGATGATAATTCCCATCCGTACTTCTTCATTAGGAATGCTTGAAGAAAACATAAAGGATTACACGGGCGCCGTTTACATATTCTCAATGTGGGACGGGTATATCGAAGACCAAAACTATAAAAAGGTACAGGAATATTTTGAAAAAAAAGGCGTCAAGATGCAGATTATTCATGTTTCCGGCCACGCTTACCCGGAGGCTATCGAAGAACTGATAAAATGTAAAAATCCAGGCAGGATTGTGCCTGTGCACACGCTGAATCCGAAATGGTTCGAAGATAGATACAAAGAAAAGACGGTCCCATTGGAAAATGGCCAATCATACGAGTTTTAGACATAAGGAGAAGCTATTGTGAAAGAAAAAAGAGTAATTGCGGTAGATTTTGACGGAGTAATCGCCGAGTATGACCATTGGCGCGGGATAACCCATTTCGGGAAACCTATAAAGAAAACAATAGATGAATTACAGGCCGAAAAGGCAAGCGGCACCTATATCATAATCCATTCCACACGGACAAATCCCGCCGTGAACTCCGGCTATACCGTTGAAAATCTTGTAGAGATATTGAAAGGTTGGTTTGAAAAGAACAATGTTCCCTATGACGAGATCTGGGCCGGGATAGGCAAGCCGATCGCCGACGAATACTGGGACGACCGGGCCGTGAGAAAACCCTAAGCAGAGTCCCACTTTCGGAAAATTCTATCAATTCCTGCAACAAAACCTCCTCTAAATCCGTATATACTCCCTGAAGGACTCATCCGGCTGAAATCGCCTGCAATCATCGGGTCTTCGGGGAGTTTTTCATTATCAAAAATCAATTCAACATCATTGCCGTTGTTGGGGCAGGGAGCAACGCCCTCAACGCCTATATCCGCAATATCTGATCATCCCTTGCAACAACCAGCCCATCCCGTACGTATATTACCTTATCAGCTTCCCGTCCACCCATCATTAACTGTATGCAGCACAGATGGTCTGGTGACGGAAACAAATAAACAGGAGGAACGATGAGCACGATGAAAAGTCCTATGGCAGAGTTTGACCGCATTCCTCCACAGGCCCTTGACGCCGAAATGGCCGTCTTAGGGTCGATGCTAATTGAAAAAGAAGCGATCACGAAAGTGGTTGATATCGTTGGCGAGAACGATTTTTACAAAGATATGCACCGTCATCTCTTTGTCGCCATTCGGGATCTCTACATGGCGAACCTGCCGGTAGACATTATTACCGTTAGCGACAAGCTTAAGAAACACCGGCTCTTTGAAGAAACCGGCGCGGTAGGTTTTCTTACTACTCTCATCAATTCGGTTTCAACCGCCGCCAATGTCGAGCATTACGCCGCTATAGTCAAGGACAAATCCATCCTGCGGCAGTTGATCACCGCCGGCACACAGATCGTCAATTCAGCGTTCAACGAGAAAATACCCGCGGACGAGATCATGGACCAGTCGCAGTCACTGCTCTTCGGCCTTGCCGAGCGAGGCGCGACCAAGGGTTTCACGGTGTTGTCGGATCTGATCCATCCGACGCTCGAAAAATTGGAAAAACTGAATGCCGACAAGCTGGACGTGCCGGGTCTGCGCACCGGCTTTCCCGATTTCGACGAGAAAACGGCAGGCCTCCAGCCTTCGGAACTGATCATTATCGCCGCGCGGCCGTCCATGGGAAAAACAGCCTTCGCGCTGAACATCGCCGAACACGTAGCCCTTATAGAAAAAAAGCCGGTTGCGCTGTTCTCGCTTGAAATGTCGAAAGAAGCCCTGATGTTGCGCCTCCTGTGTTCCGCTGCGCGGGTAAACTCACACGATACGCGCCGGGGATATATCAGCACTCAAAACTGGGCCAAGCTTACGACCGTCGCAACCCAGCTTGCTGAAGCACCCATATATATAGACGACAGCTCATCTTTAAGCGTGTTGGAACTGCGCGCGCGGTCCCGGCGGCTCGCCTCGGACCTGAAAGCTCGGGGGCAGCAGCTTTCCCTCATCGTGATCGACTACATCCAGATCATGCGCGGTTCAAGCCGCGTGGAATCGCGCCAGCAGGAGATTTCGGAAATATCCCGCTCGCTCAAAGGGCTGGCCCGCGATTTGGAAGTGCCGGTGGTTGCCCTATCCCAGCTGTCGCGCAAGCCTGAAGAAAAGGGCCGGGAAGGCAAACCCCAGCTTTCCGACCTGCGCGAATCCGGAGCCATTGAACAGGATGCCGATGTCGTGGCGTTTATCTACCGGGAAGGCTATTACAAACGGGACGACCCGGACAAGGAAAAATGCGCCACGCTGATCATCGGCAAGCAGCGCAACGGTCCGACCGGCGATGTCCCTCTGATATTTGAACAAAAGTATACGCGATTCGAAAACGTCTCTAAAATACAAACATCAGTGTAAAAACTCTTGTCCGGATCGTCATTGGCCATCCTTTGCCTCTGCCGCAGCGATACTGGACGAAGACCTCCAGGCGAGATGTCTCATTGTTTCCACTCTCCCCGGGATAGCTCCTCAAAAATTAACGCACCCTCTGCAACAAACGCCCCTTCCTGGTCGTATATACCTTCATGGACCCCAGGCCCTGCCTGTTGTGCGCGGAACAGTCGGGTGGTGTCGGGGACAAATAATCAGGAGGAACGATGAACAGCAGAATGAAGATGGTTTTTCTCACCGGTCTGGCAGGCATGTTGATAGGCTGCGCTTCTATGAACAAGGCGCAGGTTGAAGTGTACCCGCAGGTCCGGGCTGACGCGATAAAAGTGCTCATGATGCCCGCCTACGGCATGAACAGCGATGAGACGGCCACCAAGGAACTGGAAACCCAGCTGATGGTTAACTTCAAACCCTTGCCCGGCTCCGAAATAGCGCGGCAGATAGGTCTGTACGATAAGCTCCGTCCGAGCTGGGAGAAGGCGATGGAAAGCCTGATGAAAGACCCCACCGGTGGATTGGATGCCGGGCTCACCGAAGTGCTGGTGAAGGCGGGAAATGCAGCCGGCGTGGATGCACTGTTGATATCCATTGTCCAGGGAAGTTCAGCTGACTACCAAAATAAATTGACGATGCATATCGTCTGCGGACTGTTCGACCTGCGGGACCATGCGTACCGCTGGACGGGATCGTACGCTGACGCGCAAGGCGTTGTCCCGGTGCCGTTTAAGGCCTTCATGGCTAAAGCGGTCAACGGGATTTCAGGCAAACTGCAGGAAGAAAAGAAATAAGCGGGGGAATGGCCCCGGCACCGCGCGCCGGGGACGCCTGTCGAGTAAAAGAAACAGGACAAAGGGGTATTGTTAACGAAATGTCTGAACCTATTGTCAAAGAAGTAAGGCAGATCAAAATACGCACTGACGGCCACAACTCCTGCCACTGGGCAGGGTTTCAGGCAGTGGGATGAAAAAAAGGAGAGGGAGAAATATGCGTTGGCATGAGTGTGAAGACAGGGAGCAAGGAAAAAAGGAGTATGAAATCGCGCAGGAAATGGTAAAAGCAAATCCGAGCAATGCGTTTGGATATTACATGCTCGGGACTATCTATGATAGCAAGGGAGATTTTGGGGAAGCTTACAAATGCTGCCAACAAGCAATATCAATTGATCCGCAAGCCGCGCTATTCCACATTTTCATGGCGTATCTGCATACTCAGACAAATAATCACGGTGAAAGGTCAGCGGTAGATGAAATAGCTGTCGCATTTGAACTACTTGAAGAGGCAAAAGACATAAATATTTTTGCCAAAAGAAAATGGTATTTAACTGATACGCAACAGCAAAGTAAGCTTGTAATGCCTTACAGCAGGGAACAAATGATGGCGATTCAAGTTGAACTGGAGTATGCTTTTGAAAGGTTTTGCGGCGGTTTGGATCCGGAAATAGCGAAAGCAAAAGTGGCAGCTCTACGTAAAGAAGGGAAGGCCCCAGTAGCCGACAAACTTGAAAACTTGGTTGTGAAATCAAAAGAGGCTTGGGTAAAATTACCAAATTTTAATATTGGGGGAGAGTGTTATGTCAATAATTGATGCTTTTATGTTGACTGGTGACCCAGTGGTTACGACATTGTTAACTGTTGTCTGTATTGTTGCATTATATCTGGGGTACTGATTAGTGAAAGTTACACCGCTTCAATAAGCCCGGTTGAAGCGTATATGATAATAAAGGCGTAAATATCGGAGGTTTGTATGGGAAAAGTTATGAAGATCAAGGTTGAAGAATTTATCAAAACGCGTGATATAACGGTCGAAGATATTGATGAAATATCCAGATTCATGGGATGCAGGCCGGAACAAATGTGCGCGTATGTAATACAATACAGTCATATGCACGTTCATGTGGGATTTTTGGCTATTGAAAAAACCATAAAAGAAACCTACAAGTTGCATGAACCAGCTAATTCAAATAGAATAAATACAACGTATGTTCAAAGCCAGGGAGAGAAAGGATTCACTCTCGGTGAGGGTGTTTATTTTATTGAATCAATCAATGGTTCAAGATTGATTATTTCAGCCGAATTACGTAAATATTCCACCCCGCGCACTTTTGTTATTAAAATATATGTAAGAAAAGATCAAGCCGACATAGCAAAACATGTATTTAATGAGATTGAAAATAATATGAGTTGCACTAAAAAAACTGTTTTAGATGATGCCGGCAAATGTATCCCATTCAGCAATAACTTAGGTTGGGATTCAATTGTGTTAAATCCAACAGTGTTGGATCAAATACGTAGCAATACCGAGAACATCATAAAT
>Ga0118677_10010932_pt2 | contig 13032 bp, 11 predicted proteins | sample AliMusrvi5mmetaG_FD_86154 | JGI IMG/M metagenome (GOLD analysis project Ga0118677, IMG submission 86154)
GTGCCTGCGGGACAATCTCGCGCCCTGAAGTGAGCGGCCCTGAACAGGCCATGCGCAAGAGAGACCCAGGGCGACGCGGCGCCCGTTGTCCAGCGCCGTGCTCTTGCGGCGCTGCCGCCCGAGGGCGTTGGGGCCCAGGGCCCCGCTGGAGCCCAAGGCCCCGTCGCCGGCGGGGCACATTACCCAGATCGCATTGCGGGTGCTGCGCTTCCTGCGCTCGCCTGCACCGGAATGACCGTAAGTGGCTTGCCCGGCGCTACCCCGCGGTATTCATCCGGCAAGAGCTGCGCGCCAGATCACGAGCTTGCGCTCAAAGGCGAGCGTATAGGCCGGGCTGGTCGAAGGCAGAACGCTGGTCGCGTAGCCTGCGGCGCTGAAGCGCCCGGCCATGCCGCCGGCGGTCCTGCCGTTGAAGACGACGCGGCGCAAGCGCGGCGCCTCCGCCTTGAGCCGGTTGAAATCGTTGATTGCCGCCGCGCGTATCGCCGCATCGAGCGCGCCCTGGCGCTGACAGCTCGCGTACACGTCCCAGATGCCAATGCCATGTTCGAGCAGGCGCCGGCAGCGCAGCGGGTAAGCGAACTCGGCCAGCGGCTCGCCGGTCAGCGCGGCGAGCAGGCGCCAGAACTGATTTTGCCGATGCGCGTAATACTGCCCGGCGGCGAGCGATGCCGGCGAGGGGAAACTACCGAGGATCAGCGTGTCGACGCCGCTGTCAAGAATCGGCGGCAGGCCTTCAAGAAATGTTGCAGCGCAATTCAAAAAAACAACTCCTTCAACATGCCCGCAGGAAATCCCCCTGGGGGACAGAGGCCACAGAGACACGGAGGGCAAAGAGAGAACAAACTCGAAAAATTTTCTTTTCTCCGCGTTCTCCGTGTCTCTGTGCTCTCTGTGTTGAAAGAGGTTCGCCCAATTATTTGCTCGACAGCGCCAGCATCAACTCGTTGATACGCTTGACGAAACCGGCCGGGTCGTCGAGCGTGCCGCCCTCGGCAAGGGTCGCCTGCTCGAGCAGCAGATTGGCCCAGTCGTCGAAGCGCGATTCCTCGTACTTGAGCCTTTGCAGCGCCGGGTGCTTGGGGTTGATTTCGAGAATCGGCTTGCTCTCCGGCGCTTTCTGTCCGGCCGCCTTGAGGATGCGCGCCCGGTCAATCGCCGCCACATCCACCTTGGGCTTGCCTGTTGAAGCAGCGCCCGCTCCCGCCTCCTGACAGGCAGGATTTCCCCCGCACCCCGCCGTTACCGAAGGTTCAGCCGCCTGCACAAATGAGGAGCACAGGACCAGCGCGGATAGTGCCGGAATCCCAAGGCTCGGGAATAAAGTCAAAGATTTCATGTTTGGTGATTTTGAGAGGTGGAATGAAACTCTCCAGCACTTTCCATGCGAACGAGGGGAAGGAAGGGATGTTTGGAATTCCAACCGGATCGCTACCCGCCCTCTCGCTTGGGAACAAGCAAAAACGGCAGCGATGCCGACAAAATCAGTCCGCAGCAAAGGGAAACCAGGTCAGTAGGCCCCGTGTTTTTTGCAGAGGGCGATGAACCGTTGGCAGGCGGGAGTGTGTTTACCGCACGTTCGAAATTGTGACCACTTGTCAAAGCTGTGCCGGTTTGCTAGAAATCATTGTGTTGTTCTTCTGCAAGTGAAACCATGCAACCGATGATCAATGTCGAAAATTTGACGAAACGCTATGCGGGCGTCACTGCGCTCAATGGTGTGTCATTCACTGTCAACCGTGGCGAAATCGTCGGCTTCCTCGGCCCGAATGGCGCCGGCAAGTCCACGACGATGCGGATTCTGGCCGGCTTCATCCCGGCCTCCGCCGGGCGCGTGCAAGTGGCCGGGTTCGATGTGTTTGAAGATTCGCTCGAAGTGCGCCGACATATTGGCTACATGCCGGAAAACAATCCGCTCTACATGGACATGCGCGTTGCGGAGTACTTGAAGTTCCGCACAAAAATCAAAGGCGTACCGCGCGGCGAACGCCGTGACCGTCTCGAAGAAGTGGTCAAGCAATGCGGTTTGGACGAGGTTCGTCAACGGGTGATCGGGCAGCTCTCGAAAGGGTTCCGGCAACGCGTCGGGCTGGCGGATGCGTTGTTGGCAGAACCCGATCTACTAATTCTTGACGAGCCGACGATTGGTTTGGATCCTGTGCAAATCCGTCAAGTCAGGCAACTCATCAAAGATCTTGGGAAACGGCATACGATTTTGCTTTCATCGCACATCCTGCCGGAAGTGGAGATGACTTGTAACCGGGTCATCATTATTAACAAAGGTCGAATTCTGGCATCGGATACGCCAGAGAATTTGGTGAAGACGCTACATGCCGGCGGCTTGATCAATGTCGAAGTTCGCGGGCCGGCCAGTGAGGTGGCGGCGAAATTGCGAGATGTTGCTGGCGTGGCCGGCGTGGAAACCCGCGCCGGTAAAGATGAATTTGTGCGCGTGGCGGTGGAGCCGCAGGCCGGGACCGATCCGCGCGAGGGAATTTTCAAGACCGTGGCTGCGAGTGGCTGGACGTTGCGGGAATTGGTCCGCAACCGCACGTCGCTGGAGGATATTTTCGTGCAGGTGATGCGCGAGGAAGACGAGGCCGAAGAAGAACGCCGCGAATCACGGAGAGGTTTGCGATGAGAAATGTGCTGGCATTGTTGCGCCGGGAACTCAATGCGTATTTCGCGTCGGTTCTGGGCTATATCGTGATTATGTTTTTTCTGGTGGTCATGGGCGTGATATTTGGAACCATTGTGTTGTTTCTGAGCCGCGGCCCGACGCAGGTGACAGCCATGGAGGTCATGTTCAGCATGGCATGGTTGCCAGCGTTGTTTTTGATACCTGCGATCACGATGCGGTTATTGGCAGAAGAGAAACGCGCCGGTACGATTGAGATGCTGATGACGGCACCGGTCACGGATTTTCAAGTGGTATTCGCCAAATATCTTGGCGCGGTGGTGCTATACGCGTTGATGTGGGGACTGACCGGTTTATACGTGGTCATTCTCCGTCATTTTGCCGGCGAGTCTTCGGCGCTTGATCTTGGGCCAATCGCCAGCGGGTACATCGGCGTACTGGTCATCGGGCAGTTCCTAATCGCCATTGGATTGCTGACGTCGTCGCTGACGAAAAACCAAGTCGCGGCGGCGTTGATGTCGTTTGCGTTTTTGTTTTTGTTCCTGATTGTGTTGAGCATGTGGATGCCGCACTTTTTTCCAAGTGGCGACTTGAACAAAGCGTTGCAATTCCTTTCATACCGGTCGCACATGGAAGATTTCGCACGCGGGATCTTGGACATACGACCGGTCGTGTACTACCTAAGTGCGACAGCGTGGGCGTTGTTCACAACGACGCGGATCGTTGAATCAAGGAAGTGGAGGTAAGCCATGGCTGAACCAACATCCACCGGTCCTCGCCACCTCATTATCAGCGCCAATGTACTCGTACAGATCCTTGCCATGTTCGCATTGGTGGTGATGGTCAACTGGCTCGTCAGCCGGCATTATACCCGGTTTGACTGGACAAAATCCGGTTACTACAAAATCTCTGGCAAGACCCAGCAGGCACTTGGCGCATTGAAAGAGCCGGTCACGATCATCGTCTATCTCCAGCCCAGCGCGGAAAGCGAACTGGAGGAAAAAATCTTTCAGGATGTCCGCCATTTGCTAGCCGAGTTCAAATTCTACGGACAGGAGAAGTTGCAAATTGAGTACGTGGATCCAGACCGGGATCTGGCGCGCGCCAAGCAGGTGGTTGCGCAATACAAGTTTGATGTGCGCGAGCCGGCCTTGGTAATTTTTGCCTGCGGCACGCGGAATAAATACGTCGGCAAAGACGAAATGGTCGAGATGGAGGGCGGCATGGGTTACGGCGCCCCACCGCGCATCAAGGCGTTCAAGGCTGAAGGCGCGTTTCTCTCGGCGATCCAGACCGTGACCGAAGGCGAACCGCCAGCGATCTATTTCCTGACCGGTCACGGCGAACGTGACCCAGAAAGTTTCGAGCAGCGCACCGGTTACTCAACACTCGCTACTTATATCAAACGCGACAACCTGAAAGTCGCCAAGTGGAATTGGCAGGAACAACAGACGTTGCCGACTAATGCCAGCGCGATTGTCATTGCCGGCCCGCATAAGAAGTTTTCTGATGTTGAGCAAGCCGTACTCGACCAATACCTAAAAAATCGCGGTCGCCTGCTGGTCATGCTCGACCCAAAAACGGAAAGTGGTCTGGAGACATTCCTGAAAAAGTGGGGCGTACAAGTGGATGATGACCTTGTGATGCGCAAAGCCGGTGCGCTGTTGGGGACGGAACTGCTTGACGTTAACGCCGTCGCCACGACGTACGCCCAGCACCCGGTCACGGCCAAGCTCACGGACGTGAACACGGAATTCCCGTATTGCCGGTCAGTGCGGCAGTCCAAGACCAACCCCGGCAGCACCGACCAACCACGGGTGACCGAGCTTGCCACGGCGCCGGCGGCGTTTTGGGGTGAAACAGATCCCGACAACGAACATGCCTCGTTTAACCCGGCTCGCGATCTTGCCGGTCCATTGTCGCTGGCGGTCGCGGTAGAAACCGGCCAGCCACGTGGTGCGGATGTGGACCTTGGCGAAACGCGGATGATTGTGGTCGGCACGGCGAGCTTTGTCGACAACAGCGCACTCACTGCCGGTAACCTCGACTTTTTCATGAGCAGCCTGAACTGGTTGCTAAAACGCGAACAACTCCTCGCTGTTGGTCCAAAAACACCGGAAGAATTCCGACTCGACATCTCACCGAACGAACTTCGTGCCGTCTACGCGTTGACCCTAATTGGGCTACCGCTACTTGTCGGCATTCTGGGCTTGAGCGTGTGGTTGCGGCGGCGGAAATAGCATGAACTCGCGGAAAACACTTTTTCTTGTTGTGTTGGCTGTCATCGTTGGCGGTCTAGTGGTCTGGGATCATTTCAAAGGCACCACCACTACCGACCGGGAAGTCCAAGGCAAACACATCCTGAACATCGACACCAAACAAGTCAGTCATTTTGAGTTGGCGCGTTCCAACCAAACCATTGTCTTGGAAAGAACCGGTGATAATTGGGATATCAAACAGCCGATTGCCGTCCGCGCTGATTTTAGCGCGGTGAGTTCCACGCTTGCTGATCTGGAATTCGCCGAGCGCAGCCGAACGCTGACCGAAAAGGAGTTGCAAGGCGTGAGCCTGACTGGCTTCGGTCTCGCTTCGCCACGTGCGAGCATCAAGCTGCAAACGAAGTCCGGCCCGGTTATCCTGCTCATTGGCAATGAAACGCCGACAAAAAATGCGTTGTACGTTCAGGTTGCCGGCCAACGAGAGGTCTGCGTCGCGCCGGTCTCGCTTTACGACCGCGCCACGCAGAGCCTTGATACATTGCGTAGCCGGACGGCTATTGAATTCACGCCGGCATCAGTCACACGCATGGAAATTAAGACGGCTGATCGGGTCATTGAGCTTAAAAAACTGGACGCGCACTGGACGATTGTGCGTCCGTTAATCGCGCGTGCCGATCAGGACAAGATCAGCGAATTGTTGAGTGGGCTGTCCGGACTACAAGTACAGGATTTTATTAGCGAAGACCCGAAAGATCTGCACTCCTTCCACTTGGACGAACCAGAACATGAAGTGACGATCTTTACCGGCGAGGCCGGTAAGACACTGCTCCTTGGTAGCGCTCCGACCAACGATGCCGGCAAGGTGTATGCCAAACTCAAGAGCGCCGATTCAATTTTCACAATTGCAGGTGAGCCGGCGAAAAAGTTTGCCGTGCAGATCAATGACCTGCGCGACACACGCGTACTGGCATTTGAGCCGGCCAACGTAAAGTCGATTACCATTGTGCGTGGGGCAGACAAACTCGCGCTCCAACGTGATATGCAAGGTTGGAAACTGACTGCGCCGGTCAGCGCGGCGGCGGAGGAAGCGGCTGTCAGTCGACTTCTGGATGATTTGGCCGGTATCCGCGCAAAACGATTCGTGGCCGATGTGACGACTGAACCGCAGCGCTATGGCCTCGCCACGCCAGCCGCAATGGTGACACTGACCGGTGCCGGAACAAATGTATTGCTGGTCGGTTCAATGGACGACTCCAACACCATGTGCTTCGTCAAATGTGCCGGCGAGGAATTCATCTACGGCGTCGAGACCAATTTGCTCGAACAGCTCCCGGCCAATTACGGTACGCTGCGATCTCGGTCGGTGTTTAATTTTCAGGCGGAAAAAATTACAAAACTTGTCACCGACAATGTGACAGTGGCACGTGAAACCGGTAAATGGCGGCTGGTTTCACCAACAACCGGCACACTGGACACCAACGCCGTACAGACAGTCGTGGAAGCATTTGCCAAGTTGAAGGCCGAGTCGTTTGGCCGTCCCAAGGCGGAACCGGATGCCGAGCTTGGATACATCATTAGAGCCACTGTTGGCGACATCACGCATTGGCTCGCGGTCGCGTCTGATGGTCAGATCGCGGCCAGCAGTGCCGAATTAACGTTTCAATTGCCGGCGTCGGTCGTTGCGACGCTAACCAATTCCGTGCTGGCTGCGAAACCATAACTGTAATTTTTCATTATCGGCGTTGACGCTGACGGGCGGGGTGTTTAAGCTTGATATGCGTTGAAGGCTTTTTTCAAGTTGGTTGCCGGCGGATTATTACTACTGCTGGGGTTGCTGAGCGCGGTCGTGGTTTACCTTGACCGGCATGACTTCCCACCATATCTAATCCGGTACGTCGAAACGCCATTGCTACAGCACGGCATTGCGGCGCATTTCAAGTCCATCCGGCTCGACATCATGCGCGGAGTGATCGCCACCGATGCCGCCCTCGCGGATGCGCGCGAACCAGATCACATTCTGGCGCGCATTGACCGATTGCAAATTGAATGGGACTGGCACCGACTCTTGCGCGGAGAAAATGCCATCAACGATCTCCGCATTGCCAACGCCAATGTCGCCGTGCCAACCCCGGCGGATGAAATCGGGACAGAAGTGTTCACAGCATCGGATGTTTCGACAACGCTCCGGTTTCCCGAGGAAGGGATAATTCAGATCGATCAACTGACTGGTATCTGTTGCGGCATCCGCATGCGCATGAGCGGCCGAATCAAACTCCGGTCCGCTGACGCCGTAATCAGCAAACAAAGTCAGGTCGCCAGCAAAAGTAAATTTTTATTTATCACCAAGGCACTCCGCGAACTCAATAATCTACGCGGCACACACCTACCACAGTTGGATGTGACTTTTGATTTGGATCGGGCAGATCCAGTCGGCAGCCATGTCACGGCGAAACTCGCGGCGGCTAACGTCTCCTACCGAATGATCAACACTGAAAATCTCGTCGTCGCCATGGAAATGCGCGATGGCGCCGTGGATATCCGGAGTGCCATACTCCGCGTCGGCGATGGCGAATTGTCGGTAACCGGCCGATATGACGTGGCGGGCGGCGGGTTTGATCTGCAATTGAAAAGCAGTCTCGACCCGAATCTGTTTTTGCCGACATTACCGGCGTCAATCCAAAACACACTCCGCGATTTCAGAGTGCTCGCCCCGCCTAAAATTTCGGCCCGGTATGTCCTGTCGGCGGAGACCGGCATCGTGCCGGTCTTGCAGGGGCGGATGGAATTCGGCGCGTTGGAACTGCGGACGGTGCCATTCCAGTCGGTAGTATTCAATTTTGAGAATTATGGCCCGCTCGTAAAAATATCCGACGCGAAAATTGTAATGGCTGAAGGGCAACTAACCGGGCGCGGGCAATACCACATCGAGACGAGCGATTTCCAGTACGAACTCGACAGCACGCTCGATCCATGCAAGTTGTTACCGTTAATGTTTCCCGGCCCACGGCAAGTTGTCGAACCGGCTTGGTTTGACAGCGCACCGCACATTGTTGCTTCGGTCAGTGGAGATTTTGTTGACCCCGATGCCTTCGCCTACGACGCGATTGTGACCACCGACCGGTGCACTTACCGGGGCGTGGCGTTCAACGCTGGCGCCGGCCAATTGAAGTTGCGTCACAACCGACTTGATGTCCACAACATGTTCTTACGCCGCTACGAAGGCAACATCATCGGCAACCTCCTCGCCGATTTCATCACGCACCGTGTGACATTCGACCTGGACATCAGCGCCAACCCACTGGAAACGGCGCCGTTGCTCGGCCCAAAGGCTGGTGAATTGATGCGCACTTACCGGTTCGGCCAACACACTGTGGCGACGACGAAAGGGTTGATAGATTTGGATGTACCATCTAATTCCTGCTGGCAGGCACATGTCAGCAATGAAGGTTTTGCCTACTGGAAATTTGCTGCCGACAAGGCGGCTGCTGATATCACCGTAACCAATAACGCACTAACTATCGAAAACTTCGCCGCCGATTTTTACGCCGGCAAAGTTAACGGCAAGGCGATATTCTCGCTGGCGAGTGACGCAGGTTACCGGTTTGAGTTTGAAACGGAGCGAGTGGACATCCAAAAGATGTTCGCGGCAATTAGTGGCAAGCCCGGCAAGGCGACCGGTTTCCTAACCGGCCAAGCCACAATCACCGGCAATGGTCGCGATCTCGACAGTATCAAAGGCGCCGGCAAGCTGACCGTCGCTGACGGAGTGTTATGGGAAATCCCAGCCTTCGGAATTTTGTCGCACATCCTCAACGACATCGCAACCGGTGCCGGTTCTGCCGAAGCGACCAAAGCAACTGCGACATTCACAATCGAAGACAAAGCGATCAAAACCGACGACCTGAAGATCGATGCCGGCGCGTTTGATCTCACCAGTCACGGCAAAGTTGGTTTTGACGGCCAGCTCGACTTCCGCGTTCAAGGCCAATTCCTGCGCAGCCTGCCAGGCATCAACATCGTTACCTGGTTCCTAAAAAATATTTTCGAGTACAAAATCGGCGGCACCATTGGCAACTACACTTACCGGCCCGTTAACCTGCCGAAAGAAATCATGCCGCACAGCGAAGGTGGAAAAACTCTCTCACCCGAATAGCCGATGCGCGTCGAACTCATCAATACCGGTAGCGAATTACTGCTCGGGTTCACCGTCAACACCCACGCCAACTACATCGCCCGGCAACTTAGCGACATTGGTCTGCGCCTGGTCCGCCAAACCACCGTGGCCGACGACCGCGCCGAAATGCGCGCCTGCGTGGCCGACGCGTTACACCGCAGCGACATTATCCTAATCACTGGCGGCCTCGGCCCGACGAGCGACGATTTCACGCGCGACGTCGTGGCCGAACTGCTCGGCTGTGAAATGCGCCGGGACGAAACCGTGGTCGCGGCGATCACCGAGCGGTTCCGGACGCGCGGGCTGCCGTTGCGCGAGCAAATCTTCGTGCAAGCGCAAGTGCCAGTCGGCGCCCAGGTCCTCATCAATTTCCACGGCACCGCGCCGGGTTTATTCCTCAAACAGGCCGGCAAACAAATCTTTCTTTTGCCCGGGCCGCCACGCGAACTTTATCCGATGTTTGAGAATCAAGTCGTGCCGCTTCTGCCGCACGGCGACCGGTTGGATTGCCGGGTATTCAAAGTCGCCTGCCTGGGGGAATCGGTCATCGAACACGCCGTCGCGCCGGTGCTGGCGGACCTGCCACGCTCGGAGCGTGGCGAGCCGGCCCTTGAACTCGGCTATTGCGCGCGCATGGGCGAAGTGGAAGTGCGGGTTATCGCCGCGCCGGCCACTGCCGCCGAAGCCGAACGCCGCATCCGCGCCGCGCTGGGCGACAATATTTTCGGCACGCACGCGGACCGGCTGGAAGAAGTCGTCGTCAACCTCCTCACCGCGGCCGGCCAGACCATCGCCACGGCGGAGTCTTGCACTGGTGGTCTTATTGCCAATCGACTCACCAACGTCAGCGGCGCGAGCGCCGTGTTTCTTGCCGGCTATGTCACGTACAGCAACGAATCAAAAATGCGTTTGCTCGGCGTCCGTGAAGAAACGCTCAAAACTCATGGCGCAGTCAGCGAGGAAACTTGCCGACAAATGGCGGAAGGCGCCCGGCAACTTGCCGGCGCGGATTTTGCCGTCAGCGCGACCGGCATCGCGGGCCCGACCGGCGGCACGGCGGAGAAACCGGTCGGGCTGGTGTTCCTCGGCCTGGCCACGCCAACCGGGACGACGGTGGCCCGGCACCATTTCCTACTCGACCGCGAAACTTTCAAGCAGCTCGTCTCCCAATACGCATTGGACGCCGTGCGCCGGGCACTGCTGCGCCAGCAGTCACGCTAAGTTGTTTGGGAATAGTTTTGACAACCGATAGCATGCACTGGTAGTGAAGTACCCGGCGTTATATGTTTTCTGAATCCAATTCTGAAACAGCGCAACAGCGCAACAGCGCAACAGCGCAACAGCGCAACGCAGCCTACGCAGTAAGCTAAGCAGCCCGGTCTCACTCGCCAACTTCTTGACCAGCAGCCACGTTTCTGGGCCGGTCTTCCACGAAATGGTACCGGTACTGCCGCGTCCAATACACTGCTTCCGCGAAATGGTACGTGTCCCCCAGCGTAGGGTACACCGCGTCCGCCAAATGGTACCGGTACCGCGCCGCAGAGTACGCCGCTTCCAGCCAATGGTACACGTACCCCGCCGCTCCTTGCACCGCATCCGCCAAATGGTACCGGTACCCTGCCGTTCCTTGCACCGCTTCCACGAAATGGTACGCGTACCATCCCGCATGGTACACCGCTTCCACGACCGGAGACTTGTACCCAACCCCAGCATAATCAGACACTTATGGCAAATCCATGGCTTCCACGGTGGGGCGACCCCGCCGTCCGCTACAACCGCGGTTGGCGCTACCCAACCGAGGCGGAACTTCTGTTCGCCAAAACCCAACCAACCCAGAAAGGCCCCATGATCACTCAGCGTTACTACCCCAGCCGCATCAACGATCAGATTCCCTGGCTCACGAACTTCGCCACCAAACTGCCCGGCTACGAGACGACCTTGAACTTGCCGCCGGCCCACGTAGATGCCTGCGTGGCCTCGTGCAACTTCCTCGTCTGCGTGCTCGGCGATTGGCTCACCGCCGTGCGCGACTTCGGTCCCGCCGCCACCAGCGCAATTGACTTGCTGGTCAGCGGCAGCGGCCCGGACCCGGTGGTGTTGCCGGTGTTCACCGCCCCGGCCTTGCCGACGGGTGTCGCGTCCGTGCCGCCCGGCGCGTTGAACCGGTTATTCGACCTCGTGCAACTCATCAAGAACAGCCCCGGTTACAATGACACCATCGGACACGACCTCAACATTATCGGCGCAACCACGTCCGGCACCGCCGCCGGTCAAACTGCGCCGACGGCGAAGCTCACCGTGGTGCAAGGCCCGGCCGGCAAGAACGTGCAAATCAACTTCGTCAAGCACGGCCATGCCGGCGTATGGATTGAATGCCAACGCGGCACCGGTGCATTTGAGTTTGTGGCGATTGACACCGAAGTGCCGTATCTCGATGCCCGCCCGTTGCTAGTGGCCGGCACGCCCGAAGTGCGGCAGTACCGGCTCCGGTACTGGGACAAAGGTCTCGCCAACGGTGACTGGTCCGCCACCGCCACCATCACCGTCGGCCCGTAACAGTGGAAGCACTAAGTCATCGCCTGCGTCGGCCTCTGGAGCAAAGCAGTCAGCATCACCGTCGGCGGGTAGCACGACCGGACGAGCCGAATGCAATCGGCGGAAAGCGAATAATAATATCGGAGAGCGGCAGAGCAACCTGTTGGCAGGAGGAATAAGCTGATGATGGAGAAACTGATTGAGCACTTGTCAAAAGAGATTCAGACCGTAACGGAAACGACCATGACCTTTCGAACGCGAATCGCGTTCTTCGTATGGATCGGACCGTTTCTGATTCTAAGCTCAATTGTAGTGGGAACCAAAGGCTTCTTTCGCGTTGACCTACATGACTTTTGGTTTCAGCTTGCCATGGCAGCATTCTTCATTTCCTATGTTGGGCTGGGGTTTCTGGGTTGGCTAATCGAGCACGGAGCATGGATGAGATGTGACTTACTTCGTCAGAAAATCATTGAGTACGCCAAGTTGGAGTCGGTAAATTCAATAAAACCAGAGGCTATTTTGCATCCAGGTATGACAAAAAACGTGGGCTATGGCTACCTGTGCGCGTTCATGTGTCTGCTAATTGGTTTCCTGAGTGTCGCCTTGGCAGTCTCTCGACTTGAATTTAAGAGCCCCGGTGACGGTGTAATTGCCACGACTAATGGCAAACCGGTGTCGGTGATTTTGCCGCTCAAGGACTACGAAGAACTTTTGGCGAGCGGAACTAAAACCCAAGCGCATAGAAGGTAGCTTTTTGACAACAAAACAATCTTTTTTCCATAGGAGGGAAAGAAAAATGAAAACAGCAATTCGCTGGTTCACGTCGTTCGTACTGTTCGCAATGTTTTTAGTAACTTCCGCCATCTGCTCGGCAGGTTCTTTGACCAGTTTAGACTTGCAGTGGCAAGCGTTATTCCAGCCAGTGATAGCCCCCCCGCCGCTCAACCTAAGTTTATATATAATGGACAATGGGAATACTTCTTCCCAAATTATGATTACAGCAGTTAGTCCATCGGACACCGGTACAACTTTTGTCTCCACTCCAAATGATCCGGGATTCAGCAACTTCGTTGGTTATCTGACTAACGGAATTAACGATTCGGTGATTATTAGTCTAGCTAATAATTCTGGCTCATTTCAGTTTGGATCACTTTGGTCTAAGACAGATTTATTCGGCGGATCGAGCTTGACGACCCTTGGGGCGATTAGTAACGTCAGTCTAAAAGTTAATGATCTTATAGTCGCCATACCCGGAACAAATCCCAGTCATAATGGTACAAACACGGATGTTACCGCTGATATGCAGGTTTCCGTTAACACCTACTCAGATTCTGGGCCGGTAGTTTTTCTTCCAAGCGGAAGTGGCGGATCTGGCGGTGGTTCTGGTGGCAGCGGAAGTATGGTTGCTCCTGAGCCGAACACTTTGTTTCTTTTGGCTACGGGGTTAGCCGTTCTTGCATTTCCCC
>Ga0118677_10011746_pt1 | contig 13032 bp, 10 predicted proteins | sample AliMusrvi5mmetaG_FD_86154 | JGI IMG/M metagenome (GOLD analysis project Ga0118677, IMG submission 86154)
TATTGTTTTTCAATTTGAAATTGGAATCATAGATACAGACATAAAAGTCGTTTTGCAGCGCAACAAAATCCTCCAGATAGTGGTCCATTGAAGGCAGATTGTTGCTTTTACCTGAATTGATTTCCTTGCTCACAGGCACAATGTTCCAATTGTAATCGTGAACAGTATAGGACCAGGGGACAAAATGATCCAATGAGAAATTCTTCGGAAGTTGGTCTTTGGAATATATGCACTTCATTCCTTTTTTGTGGTTCAGGTAAAAATCCCAACTCTTGTTATTCAACTCCAAATTGCGCTTTTCCGGTTTGAACAGTTTGGCAGAAATTCCCAAAACATTCGGGTTGTTCTTCTGAACGAAATTGACAAGCTTCCAATAGATAAACCCCTTGATCAATCCAATGTGCTGCAGCAAATATTCCTTCCAGGGAAGATTGATGACAATCTTATCCTCCTGAAAATAATAAGGTACAAGATTGGGATTTTGTTTGGAATACTCAGCTGACAATTTTTTAATCAAGGCATTGATCCGATGATCGGCAATTCCCATCAATTCGTTTTTGAAGAATGGTCGGATAAATCGGTAAGGGACCCAGCGAGCCAATTTGTTAACATCCGACTTTATTTGCTTTTTGGTATTTTCGTCCGTTTTTTCGTTGATTTGCTGATAAACCGATGCATCAGAATGCTCCAAATCAACAATAGCATGTATGGAATCGGCAATCTTTTTAAAGGAGTCCTGCGCTCCGAAAGAGAGCTTAAAGAAGTTCAAAGGATACCAGACCGATTCAATCATCTTTTCACACAAATCGTCTATCCTGATCTCATTTGAATCGCTCGTTTGCAGGATATCTAAAATAGCCAGAAACCAATAATATTTGTAAGAGTTGGTGGTATCATTCAATACGGATGAAAGTATACCAACTGGAATTTCCTTATTTGGAGGCAAGTCATTCATGATAGGCTTTTGGGAACTTTTTTATTTTCGTAAGTGGCCAATTGATAAAAACTACATTTCGGATCAGCTCTTCATCCCTAAAAATTAAATCCCTTAAATTTAACAATATATTTTGGGATCACATTTCTTCTTTGCGGCATCACAGATCTTCCTTGCAGCAGTTTCAACCTACCTTGCGGCACAAGCAAGCCACCTTGTTTGGGTATTTTTTTACCTTGAACGGGCGCTATTCTATCTTGCGGTTGAATGGACTGACCTTGTATGGCAACAGAGGTTCCTTTAACGAAATTTTTCTTCCTTGAACGAGCACGAATGAACCTTGAACCAACTTTTCGGTCTTTGAATTAGTCCTAATTGAATTTGAAGGAACTTTTCGGTCTTTGAATTGTCAATTTTGTTCTTTGCACCAACTTTTCGGGCGCTGAATTGTCGATAATGCGCTTTGAACCAACTTTTTGGACTTCGAATTTTTGTTAAGGGATTTTGCACGAAATTTTTGCCTTTGCGAGGAGGTGCGACGAAGGAATGAGGGGGAGAAAAAAGTGAAGAGTGAAGAGTGAAGAGTTGAGAGTGGCACCAGTAGAGACGTTGCAGGCAACGTCTGATATTCCCGATTGAAAGAATCTGGGCAAGAAGTTAGATAGGGGCAGCTCCTCGTGGCTGCCCGAAAGTTTGAGCACATAAATTTCAGAATTGCATAGACAAGCCCGAAGGGCTTGAATGTCAATAACCGCGGGTGAAACCCGTGGCCAACAGCGCACCGATGTCCCGCAACCCCGGAGGGGTTGAATAAATTCTGCAAATCGAAAATACCAGGTTGATTTCAATCTGAATGAGCTGCGGGTGCGGAGAATTCCGGTTCGCCGAATTAATATTTTCGCGGTAGCTTCATGTGCGATTATAAATCGCACCACCCGGCTTCGTCATTTTTAATTCGTGTTTCAATCCGAGTAATTCGTGGTTGGGTGGGGTTAACTTCGTTTGAGGCTAATCAAGGTTATCTCCGCCGGACAATTGAACCTCACCGGCATACCGCTTACGCCTGCACCTGGAGAGGTGTATCCCTTCATCCGGCCCAGGTGCCACAATCCGTGGTTGAACTGTTTCCCCTCGAACTGATGGCTGATCAGCGGCACTCCCTCTTTGAGGCAGATCTGTCCGCCATGGGTGTGGCCACAGAGATAAAGATCATATCCGTTTGCCGATGCCGCCTTGGCCAGCTCGGGGGTATGCACCATCGCGATCTTGAAATCATAACCCGTCGTCTCGAGACTCAGCAGCGCCGCATCGGTGTAAAAATTGAACGGATCGTCGGTCCCGGTGACCAGGATCTTCTCCCCTTCCTTGGTGATCTCGACCGATTCGTTGATCAGCAGCTCCATCCCCGACTCCGGTTCATATTGCGCCATCAGGTAGGTGTCGTGGTTGCCCAAAACCGCAAAAGTGCCGAATGGAGCGGTCAGGTATTTCCCCAGGATATGAAGCGGCTTCAGGATGTGACTAAAACTACCGTGGATGTCCCGCCTGAAATCGCCTGTGAGCAGACACAAATCGAATTGGAGTGGTTTGATCTTGTCGATCAGCAGCGAGGCAAATCCGGGGATGCTGTCGATGTGCAGATCCGACAAATGCAGGATTCTGAACCCATCGTAGGCGGCTGGAAGATCTGGATAGGAAAGGGAAATCTCGTTGACGCGGATGTGCTTCGCATTGCCATATCCTTTTTTGTAGAAACCCGTCAGCTTCAGCAGCACGGCGAAGATGCGAAGCAGTCCAATGAAGAGATTCCAGTGACTCTTGCTCTTCTTTCCGTTCTTCTTGTGGATGGAACCCAGGTTCTCCATCACCGACCTGTTCACGGCCCAGATCAGCCTTCGCTCTTTTCGCACGGCATCAGAATCGAGGAATCGGTACATACCTGCAGAGGTTTGAAAATGAAAACCAACAAAGTTCAGCCTTCCCGGTAGGGCAATAAGCTTGTTGTGCCCTTCGTTTTGGCAATTCCAAGATAACCAATTTATTTGCCAACCTATCAAGGGAGGGATTTTATTTTCAATGGGCAGGAAGTGAAAAACGAATAGTGAAGAGTTGAGAACTGAGAGTTGATCGTGGCGACAGTAGAGACGTTGCATGCAACGTCTGATATTCCCGATTGAAAGGAGCTGGGCAAGAAGTTAGGTAGGGGCAGCTCCTCGTGGCTGCCCGAAAGGTTAAGCATAAAAAATTCGGAATTGTTAGTGCAAGCCCGAAGGGTTTGAATGTCAATAACCGCGGGTGAAACCCGTTGTGGAAGAAGTAGAACAACATCACAACGCCGATGGGGTTGAACGCAATGCCAGATAAGTCGTGCAAGACCTGCACTGATACCGGTAACCCGGAGCAATTGGGGTTTGAAAGCCCGAAGGGGTTGAATGTCAATAACCGCGGGTGAAACCCGTTGTGGAAGAAGTTGAACAACATCACAACCCCGATGGGGTTGAACGCAATGCCAGATAAGTCGTACAAGACCTGCACTGATACCGGTAACCCGGAGCAATTGGGGTTTGAAAGCCCGAAGGGCTTGAAGGTCAATAACCGCGGGTGAAACCCGTGGCCAACAGCGCACCGATGTCCCGCAACCCCGGAGGGGTTGAATTAATTCTGCAAATCGAAAATACCTTGTTGATTTCAATTTGAATGAGCTGTTGGTGCAGCGAATTCCGGTTCGCTGTTGATGATTGTTGCGATGACTTAATGTGCGATAAAAAATCGCACCACCCGACTCAGTCATTTTTTTATTCGTGTGCAATTGGTACAATTCGTGGTTGGAAGTTGGCTTCTTTCATCCTGCAAATCCTGATTCTGATAGTGATATTTTTTTATCTTTGTTTTCCTTCAAATCCCTTATCCCTACCCCATGGACCCACAAACCATCATCCGCATCCAGAACCTGCAGAAAAAATACGGTGCCAAAGAGGTGCTCAAAGGCATCAACCTGGAGATCACCTCCGGACAAATCATCGGTTACATCGGTCCCAACGGCGCGGGAAAATCCACTACCGTGAAGATCCTCTGCGGACTGATCACCGACTTCGGCGGCGAGATAGAGATCTTCGGTCAGGAGTTGCGGCGCCACACGATCGAGATCAAGCGGCAGGTGGGCTACATCCCCGAGAATGCAGTCCTCTACGAGTCGCTTACCGCGATGGAGTTCATGGAGTTTGTAGGCGAGATGCGGGGCCTCGGCCGCGAGCAGACCCGCAACAAGGCAGAGGCGTTGATGGCCATCTTCGAGATGAAACCCAACATCAACCAGCGGATCTCCACCTTCTCGAAGGGGATGCGCCAAAAGGTGATGATCTGCTCCGGACTGCTCCACAACCCCGACCTGATCTTCATGGACGAGCCGCTCTCCGGTCTCGATGCCAACTCGGTCATCATGGTCAAGGAGATGCTGATCCACCTCGCCCGCGAGGGAAAGACCATCTTCTACAGCTCCCACCTGATGGATGTGGTCGAGAAGATCTCCGACCGGATTATCCTGATCGATCAGGGAAACGTGATTGCCGACGGATCGTTCGCAGAGCTGAATAAACTCTCCAACGACGCCAACCTCGAGAAGATGTTCACCCGCCTCACGGGAAACACCAACCACGAAGAGAAGGCAGAGGCATTCATCAACGCATTTGAAAAGTAACGGCGATGATCAAATTTATCCTGCTACTTTTCCGTCCATTCAAAGGATTCATCGAATCGATGGGCGCCGACTTCGGACAGTTCCTGCGGATCATCGAGCTGAAACTGACCCTCGACAACCGCCGCGTGCGGGGCTTCAACAAACGGGCCATCCAGGAACCTCAGAATATGCTGGTGAAACAGTCGGTGACGCAGATGTTCTTCGGCGTCTTCTTCGGCATTTTCCTGATCATCGTCAAACAGCCATTCACCTTCTTCTACTTCGCCCACACCTTCCTGATGGTGATGATGGCAATGACCATCATCTCAGAATTTACCACCGTCCTTTTCGATACCACGGAGAATGTGATCATCCAGCCGTTGCCCATCCTCGGCAACACCATCAACCTCGCCCGCAATGCACACGTCTTCGTCTACCTCGCGCTGATGGCCTTCAATCTCTCTGTCGTTTCGATCGTCATCGCGGTGGTCAGGTTTGGCTTTTTGGCGGGAGCGCTCTTTATGCTCTCGATCATCCTCAACGTACTCTTCACGCTCTTCCTCTCCAACATCCTCTATCTGGGTATCCTGCAGTTCGCCAGCGGCGAACGACTCAAGAACGTGCTGATGTATTTCCAGATTGTGGTGGCCGTCTTCTTCATGGCCGCCTACCAGTTTGGACTGAACATGGTCGACAAGACCACCATCGCGAACATGGTACTTCCCGTTAACTGGTACACCTTCCTGGTACCGCCCGCCTTTTTCGCGGGAATGATTGAGGGAATAGCTACCGCGAATTTCGATGCGTACCACCTGCTCTTTGCGGCAGAAGCCTTTCTGGTACCGGTGTGCGCCATCTTCCTGACGGGGAAATTTCTGACGCCGCTCTTCAACCAGAAACTGATGGATTTAGAGCAGGGCGACCGCAATTCGACGGTGAAGATTGAAAAAACGAACCAGAGTCTTTGGTACCGGCTGATGGCGCTGATCTTTGTGCACGATCCGCAAGAGAGGGCCGCTTTTCACCTGATGTGGAAGATGACAGGCCGCGAAAGACTCTTCAAGCAGAGCATCCTCCCCTCTTTTGCCTACATCGTCATCATGATCCTGGTTCCCTTCTTCAGCAAACCGGAGAAGCTGCACAACCTCTCCACCAGCGACCAGTACCTCCTGATCCTCTATGCCTTTATGTTCATCGGAGTGACCATTCCGGCCGCACTGCTGATTGGTGGCAACCAAAATACCGCCTGGATCTTCAAATCACTTCCGATGCAGTCGCCTGCGGGATTCTTTAAGGGGACCATCAAGGCCGCCTTTGCCAAATTCTTCGTGCCTTTTTACCTGATATTGGCGGTAGCCGTCTGCTCCTTCCGGGGAATCGCGGTACTGCCCGATGTGTTCATCGCCTTCCTGGTCATCTACCTCTCCTCGTTGCTGATCTACTTTTTTCAGCGTCCGGTCTTCCCGTTTTCCACGGAGAAATCTGCCGCGCAGGCAGGGGGAACTATGTTCAGGATCTTCGCCATCTTCGCCCTCGCAGCAGCCTTCGGCTTCCTGCACCAATTCCTGACCCACTGGCATCCCTACGCCCAGCTGGTGCTGATTCCGGTCTACGGAGGCTTTATCTGGTACCTCAACAGGTTCCTGGCCTACAAAGAGATCACCTGGCGGAAGGTGGACAGGGTGAATGCGTATTGAGGAGGACGGGGAAGCGGGAAAGCCTTTAGGACCGTAAGACTGGAGGACCTGAGAAGAGTGAAGAACTAAGAGTTGATAGTGGCGACAGTAGAGACGTTGCATGCAACGTCTGATATTCCCGATTGAAAGGAACTGGGTTAGAAGGTAGTTAGGTAGGGGCAGCTCCTCGTGGCTGCCCGAAAGGTTAAGCATAAAAAATTCGGAATTATTAGTGCAAGCCCTTCGGGCTTGAATTTCAATAACCGCGGGTGAAACCCGTTGTGGAAGAAGTAGAACAACATCACAACCCCGATGGGGTTGAACGCAATGCCAGATAAGTCGTGCAAGACCTGCACTGATACCGGTAACCCGGAGCAATTGGGGTTTGAAAGCCCGAAGGGGTTGAATGTCAATAACCGCGGGTGAAACCCGTTGTGGAAGAAGTTGAACAACATCACAACCCCGATGGGGTTGAACGCAATGCCAGATAAGTCGTACAAGACCTGCACTGATACCGGTAACCCGGAGCAATTGGGGTTTGAAAGCCCGAAGGGCTTGAAGGTCAATAACCGCGGGTGAAACCCGTGGCCAACAGCGCACCGATGTCCCGCAACCCCGGAGGGGTTGAATTAATTCTGCAAATCGAAAATACCTTGTTGATTTCAATTTGAATGAGCTGTTGGTGCAGCGAATTCCGATTCGCTGTTGATGATTGCTGCGATGACTTAATGTGCGATTAAAAATCTCACCACCCGAAATCGAAAATTGGTAATTCGTGTTTCTATTCGTGTAATTCGTGGTTGGAAAGGGGTTAGCTATTTTACGCTTTGGATTCTCTGAATCCCCATTCCGTTCTCCACTGCAAACTGTTCCAGCCTGTCGCCATCCGCCCCGTCCAGTTCCAGACAGAGCCCACATTCTGTCGAATAGGGTTTGGGCACAGGAATCACGCGCACCAGAATCTTGTTCTTCACGCACCACAACTCCGCGTTGATCACCTGACGGATGTTCTGAAACAAACAAATCTCTCTATTTTCCGACATCGTGGATGGCTTTGGCTAGAAAATTCAACTCCTCAGGGGTATGGTAGGGAGATAGGGAGAAACGGCAATCCCCGTTAGGGAAGGAACCCAGGTGCCGATGCGCCAGCGGTGCGCAATGCAGTCCGGCACGGGATTCGATACCATATTCCTCGTAAAATCGTTGGGCAAGTTCCGATGAACTCAGCTTTTGATGCACCACAGAGAAGAGTTTACCCTGTCGGGAGAAATCGTCTGCACACCGTACCTGGTAATTTTTGTTCGCTTTCACTTCTGAGAGCAGGGCGGCAAAATCGTCGGACGAATGACAGGAAACAGGCCGGTTCTTCAGGGCGGCATTCAGTCCGTGGATGCCCGTAATGTTGGGCGTTCCGGCCTCGAAGCGGTCGGGAACGAAAGCCGGCATCGACAGGGAGTCGGATCCGCTGCCGGTACCACCAAACAACAAGGGCTCCACCAACTCAGGGTGCCTGAGAAAGGCGCCACCGGTTCCTGTGGGTCCGAGCAATGATTTGTGTCCGGTGAAGGCCAGGAAATCGACGCCCCAGCGATCTACCTCAACGGGAAACTGGCCCAGCGACTGACTCGCATCCACCAGCAACGGGATCTCCCCGATGGCTCGTTTGATCTCTCCGGGCGATTGCGCCATCCCATTGACGTTGCTCATGTGGCAAACTGCCACCAGGATGGTATTGGGTCGAAGTTTGGAGGCTATTTTATCCACAAGGATGCTTCCGTCCTGGGCACTGTCCAGCTGCTCCCATTCGATGAGACCCAGCTGGCACAGGTGCTGAAGCGGTCGGGCAATGGCATTGTGCTCCATCGCTGAGGTCAGCACGTGCCCTCCCTTTTTGCAGATACCCTGAATCATCAGGTTCAGGGCGGTGGTGGCATTGGCGGTCAGGATGATCTTATCGGCCAGTGTGGTACCCATCCAACCGGCCAGCTGGTCGCGGCACTCCTCTACCAACCTGGTCGAGTTGAGAATGCGGGGATAGGCCGAACGGCCGTAGGTTCCTCCCGTCTCGTTCAGATGCCTGCTCATTGCCTCCGCCACTGCTGCAGGCTTTGGAAAACTGGTCGCACAATTGTCGAAATAGAGATTCATGGGAGGACATTTATGGATGGATAAATTGTGTTTCTGAATTTGTGGTAATTCTGGTTTGAAATGACTTGGAGGACTTGGAAGATGGGGAGTAAGGAAACGGCCATTCAATTTTTTCCATTTAACCTGTGTAATCTGTAGCAAATGGATTTGAATTCGTGTATCAATTCGTGCAATCCGTGTAATTCTTGGTTAGGAGGGGTTAACCCTTGAAACAACTATCTATGGTTTGAGTATGTGCCCCGTCTTCGCCATCGTTTCGGTGATGGTAAACATATTGGAGATTCTGCCAACGGCCAGCAAGGTCTTGACTTCGTAAAATTCGACGCAGGTACCACAGATCAATATATCGACACCACTCGCTTCCAGTGCCTGGAGGGAAGCTATCACCCCTGAATCGATGGTTGCCAGTTTTACGCCGGCGTTGTAAAAAAGCAGGTGGGTAGGAAGGACGGACTGTTCAATCAGCGCATTCAGAAAGCCTTTCATCAGGATGGTTCCCAGTTCGGGATCACCATCGCCCATCTTTTCGCTGCTCACCACGACGACATAGGCCGTGGAGCAGGTTCCGGGATCAATGCCATAGGATTTTGAATTTTCCTCTCCCTCAACAGGCTGATTCACTACCGTGATCTGAAAGAGGCCATCCACTTCGGTGCCGGTGGGGGCAAGCGACTGATCCTTCAGATAGGTCAAAATATTCTGGAAAGCAGTGCGGTTATCGCATTCAATTTTCAGGGTCTCACCCGGCAGACATTTTTTCAATGCCTTTCTGGTTAAAATCAATGGTTGCGGACAAAGCAACCCTTTTCCATCTACTGTTTGCATTTTTACAAATATTTGAATTCGTCTTTATAAGGCACCAACCTTCCGCCACAAGGAGGATAAAAGTGTGTCAATTTATTCATTTTCTGCCATAATTTTGGTGCAATGCGCCGATAATTCAAAACTAGACATCAAAACCAAATAGCCGTAAAACGGCGAAAGTATGGTAGGACACATACATAACCGAGGGAGCAAAGCCGCATAACGGCGACATTTTAATCGCATTTTGTTGCCCCAGTCAAAAGTCTGGTGTACACAAACTCAAGCAGCTCCGGTGCCATCGTTTCTGGATCGTAGGAGGTTGGAACAAATGGCGTCATCTCAGTCTCCCTGCGCGCCATGCTGAATTCGTATCCCTTGTCGTAATAGTCAAGGGTTAACTCCACCACTTTTTGAAAATCACCAACCGAAAGGGCCTCCAGCGTATCCTGGGTATCCTTGCCTCCCAGCCGTTTGGAAATCTTTTCGATACTTAGCCGAAGCTCCTCCACCGGAAATCCGGCATAATCGCGCAAGAGCCGCTTCACCCTTTCCTCCCGGGGAGGATCGATGCGGATGGTCGGACAGTTGTTCATTTGAAAAAACAGTTCATTTAGGATGGAGACCTTTCCGATGGTCTGGCTCTCCCCTTCCACCCAGATGGGTCTGATTCTGTCAAAACCCTCCATCTTCTCGAAGATGAGATTGGTAAACTGCTCTGTACTAGGCTGAATTGGCTGGCCTATTCCACCGAAACTCGATCCCCGGTGATTGGCCAGTCCTTCAAGATCCAGGACCTGCTCTCCCAGTGCTGCCAGGTGGTGCAGAATCTCCGTCTTACCGGATCCGGTTGGTCCGCTGAGCATAATCAGTTTCAATCCGGAGGCGATCAACTCCCTGCAGTACGTGCGGTAGGCCTTGTATCCGCCTTCCAAAACATAAACTTCCCTGCCGGCTGTCTCAAGCAGCCAGGCCATACTGTTGCTGCGCATGCCACCCCGCCAGCAATAGAGACAGAGGGCCCCCTTCTGCTTTCTGGCTTGCAAAACAAAATTTTTGAGTTTCGGTCCAACCAGTTCCAACCCTTTCAGAACTGCCGTCTCCTTTCCCTGTTGTTTGTAGAGCGTTCCAACCACAACCCGCTCTTCGTTGCTGAAAAGGGGAAAAGAAAGGGCATTTGGCAGATGACCCTGGTGATATTCGGCAGGAGTCCGGATATCCAGAAGAGGATGTTCCTTCATCTTCGCAATAAACGCATCAACTTTCAGGGTGGTCATATTTGGCTTCAAATTCTACAAATTTAACCCAAATTGATCAGATCGCAACGGAAAAAATGCAAAGCAAAAATGATCGCATGAAGCGCCATTCTTCATCCGTCATTCATCATTCATCCTCCTTCATCCATCATTCATCATCCATCATCCATAATCCACAATTCTTTTGTAGCTTTGACTATCTCTATAACTACTATTAACTCATCGAAATGAAAACTAATCAATTGATTCTTTCCATTCTTCTGGTGGGAATCTCCTTTGGTACTGCCTGGGCCATCCGGGGACAGTTCGGACACGAACCCGGGGCTGCCTTTGCCGGGATGATTGGAGGCTCCGCACTTCTGCTGGTAGCCAGGCGCCAGGATTGGCACCAAAAAATGCTGCCCGTGATCGCGATGTCGGCTATCGGTTGGGGCACCACGGGAATGATCAGTTACGGCATGGTCACCGGCTACTGCAAGGCCGCCGATCTGCTTAACTCTACCTATGGCTTTCTCTCCCTTTTCGTGATCGGCGGACTCTTCGGTTTGATCGGCGGTGGACTGGTCGGACTATCCCTCACCTCCAATTCCTCCACGAAGGTTAAATGGGCCTCTCTGTTGGTGGAGATGGTGGCCGGGGGCATCATCGCCTATTTTTTCCTCATCGAACAGGTTGAACTACTGATGACGCCTCCCCGTAACGAATCCTGGGCCATCTGTCTGGGAGCCGGTGCTGCCATGGTGTGGCACATGCTGCGAAACGGACATACTTCGGCGTTGCGGGTCGCATTTTATGCCATGCTGGGAGCCGGATTTGGATTCTCCTTCGGGAATTTCCTCCAGATATCGGGAGAACTCCTCCAAATTCATTTCAATATGTGGAATGTGATGGAATACAACATCGGATTCTGGGGTGGATCGGGAATGGCCTACGGGGTCTTCTCCTCCGAATGGCCCAAGTCTACTGAGGCTCCCACGAAAAATGAAAATTTCACCTCCCTGCTGCTGATCCTGCTGATCATTCCCCTTCTGGTCTGGAAAGATGCCTTCCGCGTTAGCGAAATGATGAAGAGTAATTTCATCCAAAACGATACCTCCAGGGCACTCTTCCTCGCCATTCTGACTTTGCTCATCCTGGCTGCGCTGAATCTGATCGTCGGTCTGAAACTAAAAGGGAAGGAGCGCTTCGGAAAGCATGAGCTGATAACGCTTTTTGTATCCCTGTTCTGCACCTACATCATCTGGAGTTACCTGATTACGGGGATCTTCATGGGTGTGGTCAGATATGAACAACCGCTGTATGTCGTCAATCTGCTGGTCTTTCTTCTGCTCTTCAGAAAATCGGTTACCCCGTTTCACGAAAAACATGCCAGAGAACTATTCCCGAAAGACAGATGGGCTCTCTATTTTTTCACTATCATTGCAGCGATAATTTTTCTCTCCCTGGTATTACTGGTCATTCCTGAAAAACTTCCAGGGGCAAACATCCGTTTTCCTTTGCAATAATGACAAAATTCAAGTTGATCCTCTTCCTGCTTGCAATTTCCCTTACAACTACCGCAGGGAATCCAAAAGACAAGCTGCAATTGATGGCCAAAGGGGCACAAGTCACAAAGGCCGGAGGTGGATTTTTATTCACCGAAGGCCCTGCCGTGGCCCGCGATGGCAGGGTCTATTTCACCGATCAGCCGAACGACAAAATCTGGATTTGGAGCGAGAAGGGAACCATCACAACCTTCACGCAAATTTCAGAAAGATCGAATGGCACCTATTTCAATGCAAAGGGGGAGTTGGTAACCTGCGCAGACCTTCACAACAGGCTGGTGGCATTCTCCAGCGACGGACAACGCCGCATCCTGGCGGAAGGATTTGACAGGAAGCACCTGAATGGTCCCAACGACCTCTGGATTGCGCCCAATGGCGGCATTTACTTCTCAGATCCATACTATTTCCGCGATTACTGGGAAGAGGGTCACCAGGAGGTTCAGAGTACCCGTGGCGTCTATTACCTTTCGCCGGATGGCAAAGTATCCCGTGTCATCAACGATTACAAACAACCGAATGGCCTCATCGGAACACCCGATGGCAAGATTTTGTACGTGAGCGATATCCAGGATCACAAAATCTGGAAATACAATATTGCTGCCGACGGTTCACTTCGCAACAAGACTTTCTTCGCACCGGAAGGGTCCGACGGGATGACAATCGACAGGGCCGGTAATGTCTACCTCACCAATCAATGCGTCTCGATTTTCAATTCAAAAGGGGAAAACATCGCCAAAATTGCCATCCCTGAACAGCCATCCAACCTCTGTTTTGGCGGGAAGAAACGGAATGTCCTGTTTATTACTGCCCGCACCTCCGTCTACACACTCAAAATGAAAATCAGGGGATATTAACCCGGGTTATTCCGAGTCAATAGAATTACAACTAAGGTCCGTCAGTTGCTGCGATAAAGGTTGGAAAGTTTTATCCTGCGAAGGTCGGTCTCCGACAAGTGGGTATTCTTGCGCTGACTTCCGGCACAATAACCCAGCAGCAA
>Ga0118677_10011748_pt1 | contig 13032 bp, 9 predicted proteins | sample AliMusrvi5mmetaG_FD_86154 | JGI IMG/M metagenome (GOLD analysis project Ga0118677, IMG submission 86154)
CGGCAAAAGTGCGCTGAAATCCAGCTGGAAGTCGGCCTCCGACATCGGCCCCGCGGCCGGCATTGGCAGCGGGCCGGAGCCCACCACCCGGCCGTTCTCTCGCACCTGGTACGAGAGCGCGTACCAAGTGCTGTCGCCAGCCTGGTGACGGTTCTTGAGCTTGAACAGGTTCGCCTGGCCCGTCGTGGCGATCTGGATTGGCGACTGAACGTTCTTGACCTCGAGCGCAACGGGCTTGGGCGTCAGATCCGGGAGGACGATGCCGTTGCACGTCATGTGAAGAGGGCATGTGCGCTCCACGAGCTCCTCGCCAAAATCGCCGCCATATCCGAAGAATGGCTTCCCGGCGGCGTCTTTCGCCACCAGGCATTTGTCCTGCCAGTCCCAGACGAAGCCGCCCTGAAACCGCTCGAAGCGCTCGAGGAGCTCCTGGAACCAGTACATGCCGCCGCCGGAGTTGCGGATCTGGTACAGGTACTCGACGAGCACGATGGGGCGCAGGTCACGGGCATCGGCGAGCATGTTGATGATGTCGTTCGGCTGCGCGTACATCCATCCGCGCAGGTCGGAGACGATGGCTTCCGGGCCAGCGCTCTCATACTGCACGAGGCGCGTGGAATCGTAATAGCGAATCCAATTGGCCATGGCCGAGTGGTTGGGCCCCTTCCACGACTCATTGCCCATGGACCACGAAACGATGGACGGGTGATTCTTGTGCGACATCACCATGCGGATCGCGCGTTCAAGGAAGGCGTGCGCCCAGGAGGGATCGTTGGTCAGCATCCCGTTGACCCCGTGCGTCTCGACATCCGCCTCGCAGACCAGGCAGATCCCGTACTCGTCGCAGAGATCGTACCAGGCCGGATCGTCCGGGTAATGGCACGTACGCACGGCGTTGAAGTTGAGCCGCTTCATCGTGATGATTTCGCGGCGCATGTGTTCCCGGGGGACGTAGCGGCCGGTGTCGAGCGCATGCTCGTGGCGATTCACGCCGCGGAAGATCATACGCACGCCGTTGAGGTAGATGATGCCGTTCTTGATTTCCATGCGCCGGAAACCGGTGCGGCTGGATTCGCAATCGATCTCCCTGCCCTCGGGCGACAGCAGCGTCAGGACGGTCGTGTACAGGTCCGGGCAGTCGGGGGACCACTTCCGGACCGACGGCAAATTCTGGATGAACGTGATGCCCGCTTCTTTGTGCCCGGCTTGAGGCCACCCGAGATTCTGCTTCCGTTCTTCCTGGACGACGAGTTTTCCCTCGGCGTCGAAGAGTTGCAGGCGAACGGTATAGTCGGCATAGCCGGCCAGTTCCTTCAGATGGACCTCGGCCTTGAGCACCGCGCCGTCGCCGTGCTCTTCGGCGGCCGCCGCGACCTGCGCGGTGATGTCGACGAACGCGACTCTGCGCGGGGTGCGCACCTCGAAGCTCTGCACGGGGACCTCCTAGAAGATGCCGAGACGGCGCTGGCGGCGGGGTGCTGCGCGGCGGTGGGGGATCGTGGCGCCGTTCCTGATGGCGTCCACCAGATCGGCCGTCGAGCGCACGGGGTCCGGCAGCTCCGTGTAGCAGGTCATGATCTGCTCGGCGTCGTGGGCGTCGCTCCCGGCCGTGCGCGCCACGCCGAGCCGCGCCGCAAGCTGTTCGGCGACCGCGACGTAGCGCTCGCCGAGCCAGTTGCCGTTGAAGACCTCGACGGCGTCGACGACGTGCGCCACCATGCGCTCGATGCCGCTGAAGTACGTGGAGTGGCTGCGCCCTCCGCCCGCCCCCGGATGCACCCACACGATCGCCGAGTCCTCGTCCAGGTCCTCGGCGTGCGGCAGGTCCTGGAGGGCGCGAAAGCCGGCGAGGTAGTCGAGGTCCGGCGAGAAGATCACGAAGTCCCCGTATAGCGTGCTGATCTCGGTGCCATGGAGCAGCAGCACGCCCTCGGCCGCGAGCGCCCCTTCCAGCTTGCGGTTGTCGTCCACGTCGCCGTGGTTGGTGAGCGCCACGGCTTCGACGCCGTTGGCGACGCACCAGCCTATGTAGTCGCGATACGGGATCCGCGAGCAGTCCGACGCCGGGTACGTGTGTGTGTGCAAGTCGACGTTCATGCACGCCGATTATAGACTTCGCTCGCGATGCAGGGCACACTCGATACCTTCGGCGTCGTCGAGATCCTCCAGATGCTGGGGCAGGCGCGGAGCTCCGGTACGCTTCACGTCGAGTGCCGCCAGAGGCTCATCGACGTGCACTTCGTGCACGGACGCATCGCGGAGACGCGGGATTCCACGCGCGTCGCCACCGATACGGCGATCGGCAGCCAGCTGCTCAAGCGCGCTCTCGTCAACGAGGCCCAGCTTCGCGAATCACTGGGGAGGCAGGAGACGAGCCCGCGCCCGCTCGGGACGATCCTCGTGGAGAGCGGGTATGTGCGGGAGGCCGACCTCCTGGACGTGCTCTCGCGCCAGGTCGCCAACACGCTGGTGGCCGCCAAGCTTGAGACCTCCGGCACCTTCGTCTTCGTCGGCGATCCCGATGCGGCCCCGGTGGACTTCATCACCATCGACGCCCAGTCCGTCCTGCTCGAGATCTCGGCCCTGGGCGGCGCCTACTGCCTCGCCGTCGAGATGCTCGGCCAGTCAAACACGGTGCTGGTGCGCAACGGCGACTACCAGACGCTGCCCCGCAATCCCCTGACCATGGGCCGCGACGAGTTCATGGTGCTCGTACAGGTCGACGGGCAGCGCACCGTGCGCGAGATCACGCACGCCAGCGGCCTCGAGGAGATCACCGTCATCAGTATCCTCGGCAAGCTCGCCGACGCTGGAGTCGTGCTCGTCAAGGCGGAGCGCCAGGGCCGTGCCGACGACGACGTCGAGCTCCAGGCTCACCGCGACAGCGTCTGGGCGGAGGTAAGCCAGCTCCTCGACGACATCTCGGAGACCTCGGCGGGTGCGGCCCGCCCGAAGCCGCGCGAAGGCTGAGACACACGCAAGAGGGCGGGCGGCCCGATGACAAGGCCGCCCGCCCTTCGCGTGCGCTGAGGCGGCCCGCCTGCGGCGGCCGCCCCTCACGTGTCGTCCGCCGTCAGGCGGTGACGTCGTGGATGAGCTCGTCGAACGCGGAGACGTAGAGGTCGATGTCCGCGTCGGTGTGGGTGATGGACAGGGTCCACTCTTCTTCACGACCGGGGGCGATGACGATGCCGCGGTTGAAGTTGTACAGCCACGCCAGCGCCACGAGCTCGTGGTCCTGGAACTTGATGAACGACTCGTAGTCGGTGATCTTGCCGTCGGCGAAGTTGACGCAGCCCTTGGACGAGATACCGACGGTGTAGCCGGGGAAGTCGTACTTGGCGCAGACGGCGTCGCAGCCGGCGATGATGCGGTCGTTCAGGTGGTTGAGGTGCTTGTAGGCATCGTCGGTCATGACCTGCTCCATGCTGGCGCGCGCGGCGGCCATGGAGAGCGGGTTGCCGGAGTAGGTGCCGACCTGGAAGACGGTGCCGTCGTTGACCTTCTCCATGATGGGCTCGGAGCCGCCGATGGCGCCGGCCGGCGTGCCGCCGGCGATGGCCTTGCCGAGGACGATCATGTCGGGCAGGACGCCCCAGCGCTCGACGGCGCCGCCGCGGGCGGTGCAGATGCCGGTCTTGACCTCGTCGAAGATGAGCACGATGCCGTGCTTCTTGGTGAGGGCGCGCACGCCCTCGAGGAAGCCGGGCTCGGGCAGCACGACGCCGAGGTTCATCATCGCCGGTTCCATGATGACGCAGGCCGGCGTGCGGCCTTCTGCGACCAGCCGCTCGATGCGCTTGGTCATGTTCTCGAGGTCGTTGAACGGCACCGGGATGGTCATGTCGATCGCGGCCTGCGGGATGCCGCCGCCGTAGGGCAGGGAGGCGTAGTCGTCACGAGGACCGATCTTGCCGTAGTCGACGGCGCCGATGGACACCATGACGTAGTCCATGTGGCCGTGGTAGGAGCCGAACATCTTGACGATCGTGTCGCGGCCGGTGAAGGCGCGGGCGACGCGGATGGCGTCCATGACGGCCTCGGAGCCCGAGTTCACGAAACGCCACTTGGGGAGCTTGAAGTCCCTGGCGAGGTGCTCGGCGACGATGATCGCATCCTCGGTGGGCAGGCCGAACTGGGTGCCGAGCGGGGCGCGCTTCTGGATCGCCTCGACGATCGCCGGATGGGCGTGGCCCTGGACCATGCAGCCGTAGCCGTTGTGGAAGTCGGCGATCTCCTGACCGTCGACGGTCCACACGTGCGGACCCTTGCCGTGCGTGTAGTACACGGGGAACGGGTCGCGAGCGTGATAGGTGGACGCGACGCCCATCGGCAGGTGCTTGATGGCGCGCTGGAACATCTCGTACGACTTGGGTGAGTTGTCCTCGAGCCGCTTCTCCTCGCGCGCGCTGAGCTCGGCGACGAGCTTGGGATCGACCTTCGAATCCTGCATTCTGCGTTCTCTCCTTACACCTGCTCGCCGGTCGCGCTCGCGGGTGCGGGCGCGCAGGCGGGCTAGTCGTTCCTACATGCCGAGCGCCGCCGGCCGCCTGGTACGGCTCCACGGCGCTGAAACGTCTCGACCATGACCAAGTGCGGTGGGTTGAAGCTGGGTATCACCCCACAGTGCGTGTCTCGTCCATCTGGGACGACGGGGGCGGCGAACCCCCGAGAGACCGCGCCGCTGAGCGGCTCGGCTGACCACTCGCGCAAGCCAAGGATGGCTGGCGCGATACAGTGTACAGCCTGCAGGCGGGGAAGTGTAGGGTTCGGCAGCAGATTAGCCGTTTCGGCAGCCGATTCGGCAGGCGCCTCGCCTGCAGTCTGCCGAGTCTGCGTCCGTCCGGACGAACGGTGGTGCCAAGCCGCGTCCGGCGCGCCGCCCGGCCCAAGAGAGAGGGCGGCTCCCCGGGAAGGGGAGCCGCCCTGTTGAGCGACGCACATGAAGCCAGAAGGCTACATGGGTGTTACTTCTTGACCGACCTGGCTTCCGAGAGCGCTGTGAGGATGATGCTCCTCGCGTACTCCCAGTTGTGGATGCCCCAGCTACCTTCGGACTGCACATAGGACTGGTTCGTGTAGCCCTTCTGGAAGGCCATCTGGCCCCTGCTCCACTTCTTCATCGGCTTCTTGTTGATGGCAGCGTTGGCGGCAGCTGTGGTCTTGAAGCCGAGGCGCTGTGCGGCGAGCGTCAACGCGCTCGTCACCTGGGCGTCCCACGACTTCATCGCCGCCTGACGGTCGTCGAGCGTGCTCTGCAGCCATGTCGCCTGTTGATCGCCTGGGCGGCTGTGGCAGGTCGTGCATGCCGAGTAGGGCATGGCCTGGACTCCGGCCGCCGTGGTGGTCTCCTGAGAGGCTGCGGCCTCGGGCGTGATGATCTTGAACGTGTGGTTGCCCGCCGTGCCGGCTGCACCGTTGTACTCGTAGCCCGTTGGGACCATGTGGCACTGGACGCACTTGCCCTTGTGGACGCTGGGCGAGCCCTGCGGCACGTCGATGGCGCCTGTGCCGTTCATCATCTCCTTCATCGGATGATGGACCTGGGTGCCCGGAGCGGCGATCCCAGCGGGGCCGAGCTCGGCGGTGTGGCACTCGACACAAAGGTTCTGGCGCACAGCCACGAGCTGCGGATTCTTCTGCTTGTTCCATACCGACGCCTGAGTGCCGTTCTCATGAGGGCTGTGGCAGCTCACGCAGGTGATGCCATACTTGGCCTGCGCTGCCGTGGGCTTGGCATTGTCGGGCGCCATACGGTAGTCCTGCGAATGGCACTCGAGGCACTTCCCCTTGTCGATCACAGACGCGGGGATATCCGCCTTGAGAGTGTTGAGGGCGTTGCCGTGGCTGATCATCTGGGCATTGCCCAGGTCCAGGGCCCACTCCCCGTACTGTACCGCTCCTTCGCCGTGCGCCTGAGTGCTCTGGCCACCGGCCCAGAACGAGTTCCGCTGCGGGGAGGCCGGTGATGGAACGGCAAGCGCCGCGTCCAAAGCCGTGGTGAACGGGTTGAAGCCCACCGTGTACTCAGGAGCGTACGGACTGGTGAGGTTCTCCCCGATCGGCGCCAGCAGAGCAAACGAGCTCGTGTTGGTCGAGTAGCGCGCGTGGCACTGACCGCAGATCGCGGGGTTGGCGAGCTCCGTGGGCGTCGTTGAGTGGGCGGTCGCCTTGTTGTAGTGGCAGGTGGAGCAACCGTCCATGGGCTCCGAGAAGGCGTCGGCCCCGCTTGTCGTGCTCACGTACGGGTACGTGACGTTTCTCGGCGCGGTGCCGGTACCCTGAGCCTTGCTCGGGGCATAGTTGCCCGAGTGACAGCCGGCGCACGCCGGCCCGTAGGAGATGGGCAGTGCGTTGGCCGAGAAGGCTGCGGGGTTGCCGATCGCCGCGTGCGCGGTCAGAGACCACGTGTCGTACACGGGCTTGGTCGATGCCATGCCGTTGGCTGTGTGGCACACGGCGCAGACCGTGGTGGGGTCGTAGTCGGCGCGGTAGCCGCTGAAGGCCATCGCGGGAGCCGCGACCACGAGGATGGCGGCCACGATGATTGCGACAAAGAGCACGCGCTTTGCCATGGTCACCTCCTTGAGAGTCGGGGAAGAAGATATCTTGTCCGCTTTCACAGAATCACCTCCTTCCCTCATCGCGGATCAGTGATCGAACACGCCGGTCGAAACCTGAGTAACGAACGGCGGCATTCGCGTCTATCGGGCGGAGCAGCACGCCATCGCCAGCACCGTTCGCGCCGCAAGCACCCGCTGAAGACGGGTGGTCGCACAGTGAAGTACGACAGCTGTGCGGCTGACTCCGATGTGTGTGATGTGCTGTCCCCATAGCCCGTTCAACTGCGACAAACCCGCGGGGGTATGCCGAATTTGTGATGGTATACACGATTCAGTGCGCGTTAGCAATCATAAAGATATGTGTCGGCGTGCAACCATGATCGTGTCAACCCCCCCTGTCAGCTGTACCTACCCAGCGCGCGAGAAGGCAATCCGGCACCCATTTGGCGGGCTGGTGCGTTTTGGGCGGTGCTGCCTGCGGCGGCGAAGAAAAGGCGCAGCGATCGCTCGCTCCGACCGGCAGCGGCGACGCCGGCGTAGCCCCTGAGCACTGCGCGATCCGGCAGGGGTGCAGACGCGCGCTCGCGTGTTCTGCCTCCTCGGACCCTGCCAGCAGCGCGGTCGTGAGACCGCGGCGCCGCGGAACGGCCGGCGGTCCCGCCGCAGGCGCAGACCCGCCGTCGCCGGGCATGGACCGATCTGACCTCCGCTGCGGTGGGTTGCAGGTGACGATCCCGGCGCCTGGCCCCGGTGTTTCGCCTCCACACACCATGGGCATAAAGTTGACAGCAACTGACTCAAATTTTATGCTTTCCGCAGCACAACCCTTCAAGGAGGAAGATCCATGGGCAAGGTAATAGGCATCGACCTGGGCACGACCAACAGTGCCATGGCCGTGCTCGAGGGCGGCGAGCCGACCGTCATCCCCAACAGTGAGGGCGGTCGCACCACGCCGTCGGTGGTCGCGTTCTCCAAGAGCGGCGAGCGCCTCGTCGGCACCGTCGCTCGCCGCCAGGCGGTCACGAATCCCGAGAACACGGTGTTCTCGATCAAGCGCTTCATGGGCCGCAAGTACGGCGACGTCGCCGAAGAGATGACGATCGTGCCGTATCACGTCCAGGCTGGTCCCAACGGCGACGCCGTCGTCGAGATCGGTGGCAAGAAGTACACGCCGCCCGAGATCTCCGCGATGATCCTGCAGAAGCTCAAGCGGGACGCCGAGGAGTATCTGGGCGAGAAGGTCACCGAGGCGGTCATCACCGTCCCCGCGTACTTCAACGACTCGCAGCGTCAGGCCACCAAGGACGCCGGCAAGATCGCCGGGCTCGAGGTCAAGCGCATCATCAACGAGCCTACGGCGGCGGCGCTCGCCTACGGCCTCGACAAGGAGCACGACCAGACCATCCTCGTCTTCGACCTCGGCGGCGGCACCTTCGACGTCTCGGTCCTCGACCTCGGTGAAGGCGTGTTCGAGGTGCGCTCCACCAACGGCGACACGCACCTCGGCGGCGACAACTTCGACAAGGCCGTCGTCGACTGGATGGTGGCCGAGTTCAAGCAGAGCCAGGGCATCGACCTCAGCACCGACAAGATGGCCCTCCAGCGCCTCTACGAGGCCGCCGAGAAGGCCAAGATCGAGCTCAGCACGACGCAAAGCAGCAACATCAACCTGCCGTTCATCTCGGCCGACGAGAACGGCCCCAAGCACCTCGACCTCACGCTCTCGCGCGCCAAGTTCGACGAGCTCACACACGCCCTGCTCGAGCGCGTGGTCGGGCCTGTCACCAGTGCCATCAAGGACGCCAACCTCAGCGCCAAGGACATCCATCACGTGATCCTCGTGGGCGGCATGACGCGCGTCCCGGCTGTACAGGAGAAGGTCAAGCAGCTCATCGGCAAGGACCCGCACAAGGGCGTCAACCCGGACGAGGTCGTCGCCGTCGGCGCGTCCATCCAGGGCGGCGTGCTCGCCGGCGAGGTCAAGGACGTCCTCCTTCTTGACGTCACCCCATTGAGCCTCGGCATCGAGACCAAGGGCAACGTGTTCACCAAGCTCATCGAGCGCAACACCACGATCCCGACCAAGAAGAGCGAGATCTTCAGCACCGCCGACGACAACCAGACCAGCGTGGAGATCCACGTGCTCCAGGGTGAGCGCGAGATGGCGCGCTACAACAAGACGCTGGGCAAGTTCCAGCTGGTCGGCATCCCGCCGGCGCCGCGCGGCATCCCGCAGGTCGAGGTCACGTTCGACATCGACGCCAACGGCATCGTGCACGTGAGCGCCAAGGACCTCGGCACCGGCAACGAGCAGAAGATCACCATCACGGCGTCCAGCGGTCTGAGCGAGCAGGACATCGAGCGCATGATGAAGGACGCCGACGCGCACGCCGACGAGGACAAGCAGGCGCGCGAGCTCGCCGACGTCAAGAACACGGCGGAGAACCTCGTCTACAGCACGGAGAAGTCGCTGCGCGACATGGGTGACAAGGTCGACGCCGCCACCAAGGCCGAGATCGAGGCCGCCGGGGCGGAGGTCAAGACCGCTCTCGAGGGCGACGACGAGGAGCTCATCAAGGCCAAGACCGACGTCCTCATGCAGGCCTCGCACAAGCTGGCCGAGGCTGTGTACCAGCAGGCTCAGCAGCAGCAGAGCGCTGGCGGCGAGGGTGGCTCGGAGTCTGCCGGCGACGAGAACGTCGAGGACGGCGACTACGAAGTCATCGACGACGAAGAGAGCAAGTAGCACCCACCACACCCGAGGAGGTGTCTGCCATGGCGATCATCAGATGGGACCCGTTCCGCGACATGACCCAGGTCACGAACCAGTTCAACCGGCTCGTCGACCAGGTCTGGAACGGGCGTCAGGAGAGCTGGCTGCCGGCGGTCGACGTCTTCGACACCAAGGAAGCAGTCGTCCTCAAGGCCGAGCTCGCAGGGATGGACCCCGACGAGATCCAGATCGAGGTCGAGGACAACGTCCTCACCATCAAGGGCGAGCGCAAGTTCGAGGAGAAGGTCGACGAGGAGCGGTACTACCGCGTCGAGCGGCGCTTCGGCAGCTTCCAGCGCAACCTCGCTCTGCCGCAGGGCGTGAAGCCCGAGGACATCGCGGCGGGCTACGAGGACGGCATCCTCACGGTCACCGTACCGAAGGCTGAGGAGGAGAAGCCCAAGCGCATCGAGGTCAAGGCCAAGAAGACGGTCGCGGCCGCGACGGTGGGAAGCTGATCCACTCGAACGGGCGGCCTGCACGCCACGCGGACGTGCTCGGCGGGGCGCCGGACAGGCGCCCCGCCGCGGCCGGGCCGCGGCAAGGCCGGCCGGGCAGGACCACACAGGAGAACACGAACGACATGACCGACAAGAGGAACACCAGGGACGACGCCAAGCGGAAGCCGCGGGCCAAGACCGCCGATCCGGCACCGCAGGCCGGGGCTGCCGAGACTGAAGCCGGCGCGGCCGCGGGGTCCGCCGGGCAGCAGGCCGTGAGCGACGAACTCGACGCTCTGGCCACGCAGTGCGACGAGTACCTCGATCACCTGCGCCGCCTGCAGGCCGAGTTCGACAACTACCGCAAGCGCGTGCAGCGCGACTCGGAGCAGCATCGCCTGCGCGCCGCCGAGGTCGTCGTGGAGTCCCTGTTGCCGGTGATGGACAACATGAGCCGCGCGCTCGAGGCCGCCGCCCAGCACGAGGAGGGCCAGCTCATCGCCGGCCTCGAGCTCGTGGCCGGCCAACTGCGCGGCACGCTCGAGGGTCACGGCCTCGAGGAGGTGCCGGTCGAGGCCGGGACGCTCTTCGACCCCAACATCCACGAGGCGGTCATGACGCAGGCGTCGGAGGACTACGAGGAAGGCACGGTGCTCCGGGTGCTGGAGCGCGGCTACCTGCTGCACGGCAGGCTGCTGCGCCCGGCCAAGGTCATCGTGACGAGCTGAGATGAGCGACTACTACAAGACCCTCGGCGTGCCCAAGAACGCCTCGCAGGACGAGGTCAAGAAGGCGTTCCGCAAGCTCGCTCGCGAGTACCACCCGGACAAGCACCCCGGCGACAAGGCGGCGGAGGAGAAGTTCAAGGAGGTCAGCGAGGCCTACGAGACGCTCTCCGACCCCGAGAAGCGCAAGCAGTACGACGAGCTGAGCCGGCTCGGGGCCTTCGGCCCGGGCGCCGGCGGGTTCCGCCCGGGCGCCGGTGGCCAGGGCTTCGACCCGAGCGCGTTCGGCCAGGGCAACGTCCAGTTCGACATGGGCGATCTGAGCGATCTGCTCGGCGGCCTGTTCGGCGGGGCCGCCGGCGGCCGCGGCCGCAAGAAGGCGGCCGAGCGCGGCGCCGACCTGCAGGTGGATGTCACCGTCTCGTTCGACGACTCGCTCAAGGGCGTCACCGCGCGCGTGCCGGTAGAGAAGCCGGACACCTGCGACACCTGCCACGGAAGCGGCGCCAAACCGGGGACCAGTCCCAGGGTGTGCCCGGACTGCGACGGCCGTGGGTCGATCGCGCGCAACCTCGGCGGCTTCGCGATGCCGCAGACCTGCCCGCGCTGCCGGGGCGCCGGGACGTTCATCGAGTCGCCCTGCACGACTTGCGGCGGCAGCGGCCTGCAGCACAAGACGCGCCGCTACCAGGTCAAGATCCCGGCCGGCGTCAAGGACGGCAGCAAGATCCGCATCAAGGGCAAGGGCGAGGCTGGTCTCCGCGGCGGGCCTTCGGGCGACCTCTTCGTGCGTGTGCACGTGGAGGAGGACGATCTCTTCGAGCGCCGCGGCAACGATGTCATCCTCGAGGTGCCGGTGACCGTCTCCGAGGCGGCGCTGGGCACGAGCGTCAAGATCCCCACGCCGGGCGGCGGGCACGTGTCGCTCAAGGTCCCGGCGGGCAGCCAGGACGGGCGCACGCTGCGCGTGCGCGGCAAGGGCGCTCCCGGCCTCAGGGGCGGGCACGGCGACCTGCACGTGCGCCTGCGCGTGCGCGTGCCCGAGAAGCTCACCAAGGAGCAGAAGCAGCTGTTCGAGAAGCTCGGCGACACGTTCGCGGATCCGCGCGCGGCGGAGCTGGGCTGAGGCAGGCAGGCGACCCGATGCAGCGATACGACGACAACGACGACAGACCACTGTTCATGATCTCGGTGGCGGCCGAGCTGGCCGGCATGCACCCGCAGACGCTGCGCATGTACGAGCGCCGCGGGCTGTTGCGCCCGCAGCGGACGGCCAAGAACACGCGCCGGTACTCGCAGAGCGACGTCGACCGGCTGCAGCGCATCCAGGAGCTCACGGAGCTCGGACTCAATCTCGCCGGGGTCGAGCGGGTGCTCGCCATGGAACAGCAGCTGAACGCCATGGCCGCGCAGATGCAGAGACTGCAGGCGGAGCTGCTCGAAGCAGCGGCCGAGATGCGCCGCGAGGTCGACCGCGTGGAGCGCTCGCACCGCTTCGAGCTGGTGCCGGTGAGCCACACGCAGATCGTGCCGCTCGGCCGCCGGCGCCGGCGGGCCTGACCCTCCGGGTCCCGCCCGCCCCCAAGATCGGCAGATACACCCTCAGGCACTTCCACAGGCAAGGAACCACATGGACGTGAACAAGTTCTCCGAACGGGCCCGCGAGGCCATCGAGACCGCCCAGGGCGTCGTGCGCCGTGGCTCCGGCAACGTGCTCGGCACCGAGCACCTGCTGATCGGCGTACTCAGCCTGCCCGGCGGAGTGGTCGAGCAGATCCTCAACGTGCTCGGCATCGACAAGGGCACGCTGATGACGCGCGCCGACCAGATGGCCCAGAACCAGCCCGCCGGCACCGGCGGCCCCTCCGGGCCCGACGAGATGCTCTACATGACGCCCCGCGCCAAGGCCGCGCTCGACCTCGCTGTGAAGGAGGCGCAGAAGCTCGGCGACGAGTTCGTCGGCACCGAGCACTTGCTGTTCGGCATCTTCCTCGAGGGCGAGGGGCCGGGCAGCGCCATCCTGCGCGACGTCGGCATGACCGAGGACGCACTGCGCCGGGCGCTCGCCCAGGTGCGCGCCACGGGCACGGACTACGAAGCCACGGCCACCGGCGAGAGCATGCTCAAGAAGTACACGCGCGACCTCACGGCGATGGCCCGCGAGGGCAAGCTCGATCCCGTGATCGGCCGCGATGAGGAGGTCAAGCGGGTCATCCAGGTGCTCAGCCGGCGGACCAAGAACAACCCGGTCCTCATCGGCGAGCCCGGCGTCGGCAAGACGGCGATCGCCGACGGACTGGCACAGAAGATCGTCAACGCCGACGTGCCGGAGCTGCTGCGCGGCCGGCGCGTCCTGGCGCTCGATCTGGGCGCCATGGTGGCCGGCTCCAAATACCGCGGCGAGTTCGAGGAGCGGCTCAAGGGCGCGCTCGACGAGATCCAGCGCTCCAAGGACGTCGTGCTGTTCATCGACGAGCTGCACACGGTGATCGGCGCCGGCGCCGCGGAAGGCGCCATCGACGCCATCAACA
>Ga0118677_10011749_pt1 | contig 13031 bp, 13 predicted proteins | sample AliMusrvi5mmetaG_FD_86154 | JGI IMG/M metagenome (GOLD analysis project Ga0118677, IMG submission 86154)
CCGTTACACGGTCCTGCAAATATTGGGATTGAGTTAAAGCAGAGGTCTGTACATCTGCAATTTTATCGTCGTCAAGAGTCACAGCATCCGGAAATAACAGAATGGTTGGTTCTGATTCTTTTTCAAGAGCTGCAATACCAGTCTTAAATGCAGGACTATCAACAGAGGCAAAATAATTTCCTATTGAAACAATAAAACAGTCCCCTCCGCCATTGGCATAAAACATGCGCAGACTGTCGTACAGATAAAACTTACTACTAACTGTTGCCGATACAAAATTATTGGTGTCGTCAATTTTTACAGTCGTAACAGCTGGAGATGGACCGACACCAAAATAGCGTTCGTAATCTACCAGCGAACCAATTCGCTTTGGAACGTTATTTAAATCTCCGGCAGCCAGATTCGTCGCTATTTGCGTATAGCCGATAAACGCCGGAATAGCAGTTTCCACCTGTGCCACAGATGGCGGTAATTTGGGGATTTCTTCCACATAAACCCCTGGGGTCTTGTACGATGTTGCCATAATCAATTAAGTTAAAGTGATGAAATGAATCCTTATTCAAATATTTCAGTGTAAATTTTTTCTATACGTTTTGTTGGGTCATCATTCTCAAATTTTACCTTCACCAGTGACCCTCCTGGTTTCTTATTTGTACCGGCATTCCCGCTGTTGGTAAATGGAAGCGGCGTGCTGCTTTCTGAATTTAGTGCACCATTGGTTTTATTTAAATAACGCCAGAAGGCCAGCCTGTTCTTAAATCTCAGCTGAAAAACCGGGGCTACATCTTTTGCAATACCACCGGCAGTTAAGGAAAAATCGGGATTTGCCTGATTTTTGGCGGTAATTTGAATTAATCCAAAAATATCGTCAGGCAAGTCTCCTGAAAGCAAAATCCCCCTCTCTGGAGTGCCCGTCATCCCTGATGGAGGATTAATAAGTGGCGCATCGTTCTGATGGACAAAGACAGGTGCATTGGAAGCAACTGAGCTGATTTCCTGATTAGTTGCACCCGGCTGACTGCTGGTCAACTGAACAAGTGCTCCTGCCGAAATATTGAGGAACTCCACGATGTCGGTAGTTGGTGATGAAACAGGAACTGGTGATGAGAGAAACAAAGTTATATCCGGATTAACCCCGTGAGAGACCCCGGTAAGATTTGAAAAAACAGGAACGTTTTGCTTATACCTGTATACTTTATCTTCAGGCTTGTAATACAATTCTACTATGTTCCTGCTCAGCAACGTGAACGAGGTATAATTGTTGAATGAAGCATCTGTAACAGTTAATACAAAGGAGAATACAGCATCATCAGGAATGTTCACTGAACCGGGAACAGCCACCAGAAAACCGAGTGACGTCTGTTTGAAAACACCTTTGAGCGCCTTGATCGTATTGACGGTAGCTGAAGTTGGGTTAACCTGGATAAAAGTTCGGCAGTCGTAGGTGAGCAGCAACTTATTTCTCCTGCTCTCTATAAGATTATCAAACATCGTATGTCCATCATCCAACCAGTAATGATGAAGAAGCCGCACCTCAAAAAGGCGTTTGTATTGCGAAACGATCCGTTCTGCCATATCAAAGGGTGTTTTTATGATAAAACTCGTTGACCACTTCGGTAATCAGTCCGCTTTCGTTATAAACCGCCCTGAATTTCAGTTCAAGCATCCGCATCGTATATAAAACGAACGGATATTGCTTCCCGCCAAGAGTTCCCCACAGATAGTTAACATCTTCGAGAGTTGGCGAATAGAGATCGTAAATGATTTTAAAGTTTTCAAGGCAGTCGAGCGCGTTGGCAGGGGCATGTGTGGTTATAGAAGCCGGCGAAACATCATCCTGAGTAAAGACATTTTTCGACTGAAAAAATCGGATTGCCCGGGAAAGGACCAATAAGGCGTTGTTATAATTGGAATGTGTCGCAGTAAGTAGGATCTGAAAATTCAGGAATACTGGCGGATTTTCGTATGTTGCCCTGAGCGTAACATCGTTTCTGACATAATTGGGGAGATTCTTCAGTGCCTTCTCTTCCTTGAGGTTCACCATCGAAAAAATAAGCTTATCTCTGGCTACTCCACCATTATTTCCTGCACCAACTAACCCTTCAGCCAGGTTACCAGTCTGCACCTCATCGTTTGATACGGGAACACTATAGGCATCCTCGAGATGCTTTTTGAGTTCATTAATGACAATTGTTAAACCATGTGATATCATCGCCTAATTATTATAAAATTAATTCAAGTCTAATTCATGACCTATCTGGCTAAATTTCTAAAATAGAAATTCAAATAAAAGCAAGGGAAATTTTAAAAAAAAATAAGTCTATGAAAAGAATATCTATTAACGGGAACTAATTTTAAAAGTTTCAGTTTTTATTCAATAAATGTGAATTAAAAAAAATAATTTAAACTTGAATCAGTAATTTCACTAATATCGGTCGATTCGCGAATGTTGAATTTTATTATACCATTAATTATCAGACATATTACTATATATTAAAGATCGTTTAAGGAAATAATTTTGTGGAATAAGATTTCTACTTACAAACGAGATTAATTTTAATATTGTGATATTGCACTTCCGAAAAATACTTTTTTCCAGATATAACCATTTTTATAGCTTTTTCCAGCTCGTGTTTTCCCGAGGTTTTTAAAACAAAACCCATTACCCCGGCACTTTTCAAATCATTATAATCTTCCTCCGGACATTGCAATGTTAGAACTAATATCTTTAGATTAGATCTGATTGCAATCGCCTTAATGGTTGCTTCCAACCCTCCCATCAGTGGCATTTCAATATCCATTATTACCAAATCAGGTAAATTAAACTCAAGCAAATCGAGAAACTCCTGTCCATTTCCAGCCTCTGCAATAACTTCTCCAATACCTTCTGTTTCAATAAGAAGTTTCAAACCTTCACGAAACATTTCATAATCGTCAACGATGACAATTTTAGCTTTGCTGTTCATTTTTTATGCAATCAAAATTATTCACTCAAAACCAATTGTTGTTTTTGTAATGCTGGTAATATGTATTTCATTGTCTTCACACCTTCAATATCAATTGCGATATCTACTGAAGCAACGCATAAGTGATTATCGGCAATCCTATATACATATGCTTGTTTACATGGAATATCTATTAAACTTCTTCTGTCACTTAATTCAACGGGAAGTTTACCAGCATTCAGATCTGCATAATTTGGAATACCCAAACCTAATACCATTTTTGCCTTTTTATTTGGTACTTTCTTGCCAATTTGTAAGTCAGAAAGCAACAAAACATTCGGGATAATAAGATAAATTTTCATTTTACAATCTTTTTAAAATGACTGCGCTCTAAACAAATATACAACGCTAACTTTATTCTCTACAAAAGAAAAAATAATTAGCATCAACCTCGTTAGTGTAAAGTCTCAAAAAAATAGTGTAAACCCTAATAATAATTATCAGGATAAAAAGCAACATGTCCTGCCATTCCCGGAATAGTACAATTGATCTCTGCTTTTACATGGATCAAACCACCACTATACCTTCTCTATACCAAAGCTGTACTTTGAGATAGGTTTATATAATATTCCAGTAAAGTTTCTGTAATCTATATTACAGAAACCTTACTGGAACCTTACAGATACATTACAGATAGTATAGACTTGGTATAGACAAAGTATAGTGTAAATCCCTGGAAAGGGAGGAAAAATAATAAATGTTGAGGCATTTTATTCCATTCTTCAGGTAATCTTTTTATCTGAGGAAAGGCGACCGTAATAGTTTGGTTACCTATCCAAATTGATTCATTTAGAGGCTCTAAAATTTTACCAGCTTATTTTTTATCGCAAACAGGACCAAATTGATTGTATTTTTAGTATTCGTCTTTTGTAAAAGTTTCGACCGGTGGGCCTCGATTGTTTTTATGCTTCTGAATAGTTTTCCGGCAATTTCGGTTGCAGTCAGCCCCAGGCACAGGTATTGCAATATTTCAAGTTCCCGATCGGTAAAATCCTTGTCTATGCCCGATAAATTGGTCACGGCTGATGACTGCTTCCCAAAATCCACAATTATCGAGCGCAATAGCTCATTCGAAAAGTAACTCTCGCCCCCGATCACTGTTTTTATTGCTTTTTCGAGCTCCTTTTTACCAGAGGTTTTTAACACAAAGCCCAGCACCCCGGCATTGATCATAGCAGTATAATTGTCCTTGTTGCCAAGCATTGTAAGTACAAGGATTTTTAATCCTGGTTTCATTATCAATGCCTTGATGGTTGCCTCCAAACCACCCATTACTGGCATTTCGATATCCATCAGCACTAAATCCGGATTGTTATTCTCAAGCAGACGGAGAAAATCCTGTCCGTTATCTGCTTCTGCTATCACCTTGCCCATCCCTTCTGTTTCGATGAGGAGCTTAATCCCTTCACGAAACATTAAATGATCGTCAACGATGATTATTTTAGAATTACTATACATATTTTGGGTGTGATTGGATTTCGGATTCCAACAAATTGACAGGATCGATAACCGGTAATTTGATATAAACTTTCAACCCTTTCCCTGTTCCGGTTTCCATCTTCATGGATCCCTTTATTACTTTGATTCGTTGCTGAATATGCATCAGACCTAATCCTTTGCTTGTCTTTTCAATATTAGCCAGATCAAAACCGACACCGTTATCACTATAGTTAAGGGAAATAAGCTTTTTTTCTACCTCAAAATGGAATACAATTCCGACATGTGTAGCTTTTGCATACTTTATGGTATTGTTGATTAACTCAGTCGTAATCCGATAAAGCGTAGTTTCGAGAAAATAACTGAATCTGTCGCTGGTATTGTAAGTAAAATCGATATTTAATTTCTGAGTATAGTTGATGCTTTGGGTAAAGTTAAGCACTGTTTCGACAAATCCCGAATTATTCAGAATCAGCGAACTTAATCCAAGCGCCACTTCGCGTGTAGTTTGAATCGCTTTTTCGATGCAATTATTCCCTTTCTCGGTTATTATTTTAACTTTACTTGCATCATTGGTTTCGGCAAGCCATTGGAAATAAAGCTTTATAGTCGACAATAAGGGGCCTAATCCATCATGCAATTCACGCGAGAAACGGTTGCGTTCACGTTCTTCCACTTCTATAGTAACGTTTAGCAATTCGTTCGCAGCTTTAATTTTTTCAGTGATATCACGGTTTGAAGCTCGTATTCCAAGGTATTTCCCATTTGAGTATATTCTCCTGTAAACACAACAAATCCAACGTATATTGCCTGACTTAGTTATTATTCTGAAATTCAGATCTGGATTTATTCCTTCTGATATATTCAACCGTCCTTCTTTTTTATGATTCTCCCAAATCACTAAATCAGCGGTGAAAATAATCTGATCAAGTAGATTTGGATTATTGATGAACTCGTCGACAGAATAACCGGTTATCCTTTCACACGAGGGAGAAACATAGTTATAGCCGCCCTGATCATTAATCCAATATTCCCAATCGTAAGTAAAATCTGCAACAGTACGATACTTTTCTTCTGTTCTCCTTAAGGCAGTATTTGATTTTAATAATTCGGCCGTGCGCTCTTTTACGCGATCTTCGAGTAATTCGTTGAGCTGGGTTAAAGCTTCATCGGTTTTTTTACGCTCGGTGATGTTAAGAACGACCCCTGTAATAATTAATGGTTTTCCGTTTATGTCTCTTTTTACAATTGAACCAATATCATAATACCATATGTATTCACCCGAACTGGCTAATATCCTGTATTCCACTTCATATTTATCTGCTTTCCCATCAAAATGATCCTGCATCGCTTGCATTGTCTTTTCAAAATCATCAGGATGAAGTAAAGACGTAAAATCACTGTAATGTTTAAATCCTGCAGGATCATATCCAAGCATTTCAGCTTTCCTTTTCTCAAAAGTAACCTTACCTGTTGAGATTTCCATTTCCCACCATGCCATATTGGCAACCTTCATCGCAAGCTCAAGCCTTGAACTATTCTCCTTAATTAATTCTTCATCCTGTTTGCGTGCTGTTACATCAACCATGCTAACAAGACAGTGCTCTTCATTTTCGATAAAGATTCCACTCAGATACACATAGGCAGGCAATTTGTCTTTAACCAATATGATTATCTCGCATGATTCTTTCACATTGTTGTTAAATACCTTAAAGAGAAAGGAATTGAAAATTGGCTTAGTGTCATCCGAAACAAAAAATGCGAACCTGCTTTTTTTTAGGGTTGAAACTTGCTTACCCAGCATTTGCGCCCCACAGATGTTGATGGCTATAATCTCACCAATATCCGAAAGGGTAATAAATCCCAATGGTGCAAAGTCGTATAATTCAGCATACTTTTGCAATGCTACTTTTGCAGCCTGTTCTTTAGCCAAATTGATTTCGTCGTTCTGCAATTCCAATTCAATCTGGTGTACAGCAAGCTCATGAATAAGTTTCAAGATTTCAGGATCAGATTGATCTGCATATTCATTTGACTGCTCGTTTTTAAGTACCTTTTCTGCCTTTTGACGAAGGATGGATAAATCGGTGATGATTTTTTTTTGTTTTTCCATAATAAATTGCCTAAACCTTATAAATAAAGGCAACAAGCGAAGTTAAGCGTTTAATTTCAATTTCCTGAAATTTTGTAAATTATATTAATTGGATACATGTCCAAAATTATTTACTCCCCGAAAACAATCAATCAATTTTGATGTTAAGTAACTATTTTAGGTTTGTAAAGTACAAAATAAATGAATGGCCTTTAACTGATAATTATAAAAGTTTGTTGCTTTGAACCCATCGTAAGATTATTATTTGTAATTTTATGACTCATTAAGAATTGAATATTAAGAACCCTATTGATTATGAAGAAGAAGAAAAATACAGTGCTGTATCTCAGCATTTTGGGTGTTGTAGTGATTATTCTGCTCATCGTTGGAAAAAAGGTGGGGTGGTTTGGCAAAGATATGGCATTGAAAGTTGCGACAGAAAAAGTTATGAAGAAGGATATCACCGAAATTATTACTGCAAATGGAAAAATTGAGCCTCAAATGGAGGTGAAAATTAGTCCGGAAGTACCAGGTGAAATAATTGAACTTCCGGTAAAGGAGGGAGATGAAGTGAAATTAGGAGACCTGCTCGTTGTAATACGTCCCGATATCTATATTTCGAATCGAAATCGCCTTGAGGCTTCTGTTAATAGTCAGAAAGCCCGGTTGGCACAAGCCGAAGCACAATTAGTTGAAAAGGACCTCAACTACAAGCGGTCGAAACAGCTTTTTGAAAAAAATACAATCGCAAAATCAGATTTCGAAACAATCGAAGCTGCGTGGAAAGTTGCAGAATCGGAGGTCAAGGCAGCGCAGTTTGAAGTTAAAAGTGCGGAATCGAGCCTTTCCGAATCGCAGGAAAACCTTACAAAAACAAAGATTTACTCCCCTATTTCAGGAACAGTTTCCAAATTGAATGTTAAACAAGGAGAAAAAGTAGTTGGAACCAACCAGTTTGCAGGTACAGAGTTAATGGTGATAGCCGACCTAAGCAAAATGGAGGTAAAAGTTGAAGTAAACGAAAATGACATCGTGAATGTCCACAAATCAGATACTGCCAATATTGAAATCGACGCTTATTTGAAGCGGAAGTTCATTGGTGAGGTAACCGAAATCGCCAGTTCTGCCAATGTTTCAGGAACTTCAACAGATCAGGTAACCAATTTCAATGTTAAAATCTTCTTGTTACAAGACTCTTATAAAGATCTGTTAGCAAGCAATCCCCACCGCTACCCATTTCTTCCGGGTATGTCAGCAACCGTTGAAATCCGAACAGAAACGCGCCGTGGTGTAATAACTGTTCCAATTCAGGCTGTCACGACAAGGTCAAACACCGGAGTTGCCAAAAAAGACGTTAGTCAAGTCGAAACAGAATCAGACGGAACCGACACCAACAAAGACAAAGTAGCCCAAAAAGATCCTGAGCTATTTGAGGTCGTTTTTGTCAATCGGAAAGGACTTGCAAGACAGGTAAAGGTAAAAACCGGGATACAGGATAATACAAACATTCAAATTATCGAAGGTCTTAACCCTGATGATGAAATTATTGTGGCACCTTACGGTCTGATATCAAAGACACTCAAAGATTCAACTACGATTGAAGTAGTAAAGATTGACGATTTATACAAAGTTAAAAAATAGTGAATCAGCACTTAGTTCACATTGCCCTATTAGTTGACGATTACGATAAGGCCATCGCCTTTTATACTCAAAAGCTTAACTTCAAAGTTGTTGAAGACACGGTGTTAAGTGAATCAAAGCGTTGGGTAATAATAGCGCCGCCCGATTCTGAAGGTTGCAATCTGTTACTCGCAAAGGCAACCAACGAAGAACAAATCAGCAGAATCGGAAACCAAGCAGGTGACCGGGTCTTTTTGTTTTTGCAAACCAATGATTTCAAGCGGGATTTCGAAAATCTTAGGTTAAAAGATGTTTCAATTATCCGCGAACCAAGCATTGAAAATTACGGAACTGTGGCAGTATTTGCAGATCTTTACGGCAATCTTTGGGATTTGATCGAACAGACGAATCAAAGAGAAACAGATTCTCCCATTTTATAATTGCGAATATTGGATATCTTCGTGGTTCAATTTTTCAAGATTGGGAAATGCTAAATAAAGCTGTTGGCTGGATCAGATGGATTTTAATCAGGATATTGATGGTCCCTGTTTATTTTTACAAATATGCCATCTCACCAATGACACCGGCATCGTGTCGACATATCCCAAGTTGTTCTGAATATGCAATTGATGCCTTAAAAACGCATGGACCAATTAAAGGTATTTATTTGGCAACCAAGCGAATATTAAAATGCAATCCTTGGGGAACACATGGTTATGATCCTGTGCCTCCAAAAAAATTAAAGACAAACAAAAAATGAAAAGATCTATATTTTTGTCACTTTTAGTCGGAATAATACTGATAGGATGTTTTTCTGGAGCTCCAAAATCAAAAGATAAAATAATATTTGTCAGCATCTTACCTTTGAAATATTTTGCAGATAAAATTGTTGGCGGTTCATACAAAGTTGAAGTTACACTTCCTCCTGGGGCTGGTGAGGAAACCTATTCACCTACGCCTAAACAGATGATGATGTTGGGTCAAGCAAGTGCGTATTTTTCGATCGGTTACCTTGGTTTTGAACAATCCTTGCTTGAGAATTTTAAATCTACAAATCCTGATCTTCAAGTTTTCGTGACATCCAAACGAATCGATTTAATTAAGGACGAAAATCAGAACAGTGACCCTATACATTTACAAGGAGTTGATCCACATATCTGGTCTTCTCCAAAAACTGCTCGCCTTATTGCGCTTAATATTTATGACGGAATGGTTCAAATCGATCCTTCGAGCAGTGATACTTACCGGAAAAATTTAGATATTTTATTAACGGAAATTTCAAGAGTTGACTCAACTGTGACTAAATTACTAACAAAAGCAACGTCTAAAAAATTCATTATTTTCCATCCCGCTTTGGGATATTTCGCTCGTGATTATGGTCTCGAACAATTGTCGATTGAATTCGAAGGTAAGGTGCCATCACCCAAACACCTGCAATCGCTTATTGAGACGGCAAAATCTGAAAATATAAAATGTGTTCTGATTCAGAAAGAGTTTGATCAGGAGAATGCAGTAATCATTGCTAAAGAGACTGGAAGTAAAATCGTCCAGATCGATCCGCTTGACTATAATTGGCCGGAACAAATGATCTCGATAGCAGAGAAATTATCAAACACACAACAGTAACATGCCACAAATGGACGCCTTAGTCGAAATACGGAATTTGTCAGCAGGTTACGGACAAAATATCGTCTTGAGAGATGTGAATCTATCCATTCAACAATTCGATTTTGTTGGAGTAATTGGACCAAACGGAGGGGGAAAAACTACTTTATTGAAAGCATTGCTTGGTTTATTACCGCCATTGTCGGGCGAAATCAACTTTTCAGAATCAATGACAGAAGGAAACTCACATCGCATCGGTTATCTCCCTCAAATCAATAACATAGATCGTAAATTTCCAGTAACCGTTTTTGATGTTGTAAGGTCAGGATTAATGTCGCGTCAGCGTCTCACGGGACGTTACAGTAGTGATGAGAATGACCGGGCAAATGACCTTATGGGAGAAATGGGGATTGCAGGAATCCATAATAAAGCAATCGGAGAGCTTTCCGGAGGCCAGATCCAGCGGGCACTTTTGTGTCGTGCTCTTGTAAACAATCCAAAATTATTGATCCTCGACGAACCCAACACCTATGTCGACAACCGGTTTGAACGTGAGTTGTATGAAAAGCTAAAGGTATTAAATGAAAAACTGGCTATTCTGCTCGTATCACACGACTTAGGAACCATCTCTACCTATGTCAAATCATATGCCTGCGTGAACGGATCGTTGCATTACCATTCAGGGAATAAGGTGACGCCAGAGCTTCTCAAATCGTACGAATGCCCTATTCAGATCATCTCTCATGGAGAGGTCCCTCATACAGTTCTTTATAATCACAAACCTTGATGGAAAACCTGATTGCATTATTCAACTTCGGATTTTTCCGGAATGCTTTTATCGCAGCATTTGCTGCAAGCATAACTTGTGGAATTATAGGAACTTACATTGTTTCTCGTCGTATCGTTTTTATAAGTGGTGGTATTACCCATGCTTCATTTGGAGGAATCGGAATGGGATATTATTTTGGGTTCGACCCAATACTTGGTGCAGTTGCTTTTGGAATTCTATCAGCCCTTGGAATTGAGTTTTTTACGAAAAGAGCCGATTTGCGCGAAGATTCAGCCATTGCAATGCTTTGGTCGCTTGGTATGGCACTGGGCGTTATCTTTATCTTTTTAACCCCAGGTTACGCTCCCAACCTGATGAGCTATTTATTCGGGAATATTCTTACTGTTTCGAAAGGCGATCTGATCTATCTTTTTATACTTGCTGTTTTTGTTATTGGATTCTTTTTGATTTTCTATCGTATGATTATCTTCGTCTCTTTTGACGAAGAGTTTGCACTCACCAACAATGCCCCGGTCCGGCTTTTCAATGCGCTGCTTATCAGCCTCGTTGCCCTAACTATAGTATTAAATATCAGAGTAGTGGGTATAATTCTCGTGATGTCGCTTCTCACCATTCCTCAAGCAATAGCTAATCTGTTCACCAAGCGTTTCGATATTATGATGATCTATTCGATTCTGTTTGGATTTTTGGGGTCGATAACCGGACTTACTTTTTCATATATCTACGACATTCCTTCGGGAGCAGCTATCATCTTTACGTTGGTTGTACTTTATGGATTAATCAAAACTACCTCGCTTCTTTTCGGGAAAGCCCATGTTAAACACAGGGAAAAAATAAATGGTTAAAGGATTACATTTTTCACCCCACCTTTTAGTGCCCCTATCTGCCGCGAACAAAATATTATTGCGTAATAGGTTCTTTCTTTTTTGTGAATGAATCAACGTCAAATAATAGGGTAAAACGGATTGTATTTGCAAGTGGATTATTCCTTTGAACAGGAATTACATAGGAAAAATCAATCGCTGCAATATTCATTTTTACCCCAACGCCTGCAGTAAAAAATTTCCTGTTGCCTTTATTCTGAGCTTCATTAAAATAACCTGCTCGTAATGCGAACTGCTTATTGTACCAGTACTCAGCACCAGTTGAAATTGTGAACTCCTGCAATTCTTCCTTAAAGCCTCCGGGAGCATCGGAAAATGATCCAAAAATGGAACTGATAACTGATTTATTCGAATTATTATCGGGTGTATAAACTACACTCCCGTCTGTACCATAGGTGGCTGTCGACGAAGGAGTAGGAACAAGAAGTTTATTGAAATCCATTGAAATAGAAAATGAATTAAAATCATCTATATCGCTTGCGAATGTAGTTCCCAATCGCATATTTGCAGGCAAAAACTCTTTATTAGAACCCTGATCGTATGAAATTTTTGATCCTATATTTGAGAAATTGATTCCAGCTGCAAGCGACTTTGATGTACCAGTTCCACCCCATTTGTTGATGTAATAGAACGACACATCAGTGGCAAAAGCATTGCCAGCAGTATAATCCACTCCAGTTCCAGTTCCTATACCTCCTGAAAGATCTGAACGAATATAGCGTAAAGCAACACCTCCAGAAAACCTATCTGATAGTTTTCTTGAGTAACTAAAATCGAATGCAAATTCACTTGGACTCACAGTTCCTATGTTTTGCTGATCCTGTCCTGTGAGGGTAATGTCACCCATTGAGAAATAACGAAGCGAGGACGCGATAACCTCGTTGTTATTAAGACGATAATAACCCGCCATATATGCAAGATTTATATCATTTACAAGTTGACGGAGCCATGGAGTATATGAAAGTGAGAATCCAAATTTTCCTTCGGTAAAAGCATATTTAGATGGGTTCAGATATTGCGAATTGGCATCTGGTGAAGTGGCAACTCCAACATCACCCATAGCTCCATGTCGCGAATCTGGCGTGATGGTCAAAAAAGGTACAGCGGTTGAGATCGGATTATAACGTACTTCCTGACCAGTAGGCAGGCTCTGAGCTATAACATGCTGGCTAATGATGAAAGAGATAGAAATAGCTAATAAGCTGGTAAAACGAATTATTCTCATCGAAATTATTTTTATTGGTAATAATTCAGGATTTTTTATCAAAGTAAGTTTAAATATTTAGAGTATGAAAAAAAAGTTGACGAATTTGAATGTTAGTGGCGAAAATATTTAGTAAGCAACTGATGGTCAGTTCCAAAATCGATAATTAAGCTACCTGTTGAAACCTCAAAAATAATTGAATTTACATTTTCCTTCAATAGGTCATCATCATATTCGAATCCATCTATAATCTTTATTTTCAGGTCATTGTTATCCAAAGGAACGATCTTAAAGCGCGATCTGTTAAATATTCTGAAGTTCAGGATTCTGAACGATTTCAAGTCAGAAGTATTAATTTCTATTATACCGTGCTCGTTCCTGAGAAGTTTTATTT
>Ga0118677_10011750_pt1 | contig 13030 bp, 10 predicted proteins | sample AliMusrvi5mmetaG_FD_86154 | JGI IMG/M metagenome (GOLD analysis project Ga0118677, IMG submission 86154)
GAGTTAACATTAGAGTCTCCTAAATAAAAAAATCAGCCCCGGCAGGGCCGGAGCTGTATGATGATCATGAACAGCGCTCCACCCCCTTGCAGCGAGAAGGTTTAAAGCAGTTGGAATTATGGATTCAGGCAGGTTTTCTGGCTTCCGACCTCGGGCCGGTTACAGTTGCGGCACAGCGCTGGACTCGCACCAGCTTCCACCTTGATGTCCCGCGCTTCCGGGCGGAAGGGACACCTGAAATTTCATCGTTTTTTCGATAGGGTCAGTATAGACGATGATGGAAAAGGCGTCAAGAAAATAACCGGGGCTATTTTTCTTGCACGGCATATGCCGCTGAGGTTGGCGGATGCCCCTTTGCTGGTTGATGGTTTCGTCCTTTAGTAGAGTTGTGGCAACGAGACCTTAAAGAAACCGGCGGATGGAGGTGTTTTTTGGTTGAAAAAAACTGGTTCCCGGCCCAATTAATTCCTCAGGGAACGGTCGTACTTAAAATTAAGCTCAGCAAGCCAAAGAGGATCTGAATCAGGAATAAGCCCCCAATCACGGCCAGAACCACGTTCCAGATTCCCATTGCCCCGGGCCGGACTTCCTGGCCTTCGGAAAGCTGGCGCACGGCCTGGGCCGTATCGCGCGCCAGGTCGCGTTCACTGCGGCGCCCGCTGCCCAACCAGATCCAGTTGTTTTCAGGCAAAGGCACCCCGATCCGCTGGCCCTGGAAACTTTCCAGGAGCTGGCCCAGGTCTTCCGGCAGGTCTGCGGCCACGCCCAATGGCAAAATCACGGCGCGGACGGATTGAAAAACTTGCGGGTCGGGCAGGGCGCTGAGGGCGGCGCAGGTGACGGGCAAACCTGAAGCGCTGCGCTCAAGAGCCTGCACCAGTTCAGCAGTGAAGGAATCGGAAAGACCCAGGCCCAGGACCGGGAAGGCGGCATGGCGTTGAGTGAGGCTGACGTGGGCAAAACGCCCGTCCTGGAGCAGGGTGACCAGGTAGTATCCCAGCCAGACGCCGACCAGGAGCAGGATTTCAAGGCGGTAGAGCAGCTCGAGGGTAAAATTGTTTTCCTGCCCACCCAGAGCCACATTAATCAATAAAAACAGGAGCATGCCGGCTGCGCTCATTACCCCGACCACGCCGCTGAAAACGGCCAGGTAGAGCATTCCCTTGCGCACCAGCGAACGGCGCGCATGATCGCCAGCTTCGCCTTCCTGGCGGGCTTCAGCCTGGGAAGACATCCAGCGTTTTAACCAGAAGGCCAGGCCGGCCAGCATGGACGCAGCCGAACCATTAAGCCCTTCTCGCAGGCCCTGTGTGCCGAGATGATTCAGACCAAGATCGATCAGCACGCGTCCCAACCAGAGCATACCTGAAAACAGGAATCCAAAACCCACCGCGGCGAGCAGGTAATCATAAAAACGGCGCAGTCCCGCCTGGCGAATGGGGTCATCCTCGAGGGCAATGCGCAAATGCAGATGATGTTCAAAATAGATCCAGACCACGCTGCTGACAATGAGCACAGACAGGGGAATATTGTGGGTGGAAATAAAAATCAGGGGCGTATTGGCGGCACCGGTCAACCAGATGCCCAGGTCTTTGACGATGATAAAAGCCGTCGACAGGCAGGTGATGGCCCCGCCCAGTGCCAGGATATGGAGCACGACCAGGCGCAGCACGGATTGGTTTTCATCGCTTTGATCGAGACGGCGCTGGATAAAGATCCAGATCCAGGCCCACAGGGGCGCGCCGGAGAGCGTGGTGGCGATGGCATTTGCCAGGTTCACCTCGCTGGCGACTGCCATGTTGCTGAGCGAGGCGAAGAGGGCAAAACAGATCTGTTGGGCGCCCACCACTGTGATAGACAGGGTTAAAAGCATCCAGAGATAGCGAAACAGGCGGCGGGTTTCGGCGAAAGCCGGGCCGTTCTGCCCGGTTTTCCAATCCTGCCTGAGTACGCTTTCGAAATACAGCAGGGCAACCCCGTTGATGAAGGCGATAATCAGGTTGTCGGCCAGCGTATCTGCGCCGCCAATCCAGGCCTGGCTGGGGCTTAACTGCACCGTCTGCAGCACCAGGCGGTTAATAATGGCCAGTTCGCTCTGCACAATGGCCACCAGGGTGGATATGCGGATGGCATAAAGGAACAGGGCGCGGATGCGCGCTGAACGTTCTTCTTCATCGCGGAAGGCATCCCGCTGAGCCACCCACCAGTGCAGCAGGAAGATGGGCAGGCCGACGAGCACCAGGGAACCCCCCCCGGCCATGTCCGATGTTTGGGAAATAACCACGCCGGTTTTCACAATGGTCCGCGCCAGGTAAATGCTGCCCCAGACCACCGTCTCAACGCTGATGAGGGCTATCAGGTAAAAGTACAATCGTCGAATGGTGCGCATACAGACCTCCCTTTATTGAGCCGTTGGTGTGGGCGGAACAGTGGATGTCGGCGCCTGGGTTGGGATGGGTTGCGTTATGGGGGCGGGGTATTTTTCCTGGTACCAGTCATAAAACCAGTAAGGTTGGATCATCTGGGAAATTTTCCACTGGCCATTTTCTTTCTTTAACATGGCCTGCTCAGTGCTGTTGGAACGCTCGATCGGCCCATTATAGTAATTGGACGCCACCAGTGAAACCACAGCAGTCTGGTCGATAAGTGACGTTTCGCCAATTTGAATGTCTGAAGCGCTGAGGTTGTTCATTTTGGTGATAAAAGGCTGGCGGAACTCATCATAGGTGGGTTTGTACTGGCCGCTCGCCAGGTAAGCATAGGCTTTTTGATAATTACCCTTGTTCAGGGCGAGGACGTAATTTTGCACCACCCCGGCCGGGGTGTCGTCGGCGACGTAATTCAACTGTGACTGGCGCACAAAAAAGAGCACAAAGGCCGCCACCACCAAAACGCCGATTCCCACCAGAATGCCAATCAGAAAACGATCCTGTTTCATCGCAACCTCCCTGTCCCCTGGGAACTGGCAGGGGAATCCCAGCGCAAACCGGTGCCGCGGCGCGGCGGGCGCGCCAAACGTTCACCTGGCTTGCAGTAAATAACCAGAAAAGGCCCCAGCAGGGGCAGTGCCAGTGCCAGCATGCCCCAAAGCACCTTTTTCCACATTTTCAGGCGGCGCTGGGCCAAAAAAAGCAAAGACATCACCAGCATTCCGCCGCAGCTAAAAAGCAGACTCCAACGTAAGATATCCACCGTTTGCATATTATCCGGGTACTCTCCAATCATGATCTTCCCTCCCGGCGTGCATGGTTGGGATATGGAATGGATTTAATAGCATCTTCCCTTTAATATTACCGAAAATAGAACAAATAAACAAGGATGAATATTGCCGGTGAAGAGCCGTTTCACAGCGTGTTATGCAACAGCTTCTACCCGGTTTTGACCCCCGGGTAAGCGGCTTGCGGCTATTTCCTGCGGCATTTAATCCCTTTGCGATAAATTTTATATCTGACTTCGTCCTTGCTTTTTTGCGGCAAGCGCTAAAAATAAGAGAGTCGCGCTGGAAACGGCCAGGCCAATCAGTATGCTCCAAATATAAGCCGGGTCTGAATGGTTTTGAATGGTATCGAACACGGCAGTTTGCGCACCAGGAAGGAAATTAGGGCTGACATTTGAAACCGTCCATAATTCAAAATGCTGCTGTAAATCGTTTACCAATATCAATAATGAACCCCAATAGAGCAGCACAGTCAATTTGCTGAGTTTAAATTGATTAAAACAATACTGCAAACCAACCGAACCTAAAACAAACAAAAATAGTAGTGGAATGATTAAGAAACGCGAAGGCACTCGTTCGGCATCCAATAAAGGTATTTTGAGAATAAAGAACAGGTTGGATATTCGACCCACACTCAAAACAACGATTGAAATGATGGGGCCGTAAAGATAAGCATATGGGTTTTTCATCTCTTTGCGAATAAAAAACCAGACGGCAATGCCAAAAACAAGCACAAACAGAAACCCCACCCAGCCAATGTAATGATCAACCTCCCACCAGGCAATATAATGTGTTATTTTATTAGTCGTCAGCAGCAACGCATCTGCAGGTTGAACCAGCTTCAGCATGCTGCCAAGCAGTTCATCCAGATTCAAAAACCCCGTCATAAATCCAACCCCTAATTCGCCCGCCTCCTGGCTGACTGGCAGGATGCGGAAAAAATTGATCAGCAGTGAAAAAACAACCCCCAAAAAAGCGTTAAGTCGATAATTTGAATGAAACAGGCCGATTAATCCCAGAAACAAGAGACACCAAACAAATATATGGAAAGATCCCTGCAGGAACATCACGGCAGTTAATAAACAAAAATTCAAAATCCATCCCCAATCTATTGTTTTATCGGGGATTTCCAATAACAATAGAATATAAAACGGCAAAAGAAAATAACCCATCCAGGTAATGTGCCCGGCAGCCAGATGGGTGGTGATATGCCCATTAAAATTGAAAAGAAAAAAAAGGATGGTGAAAACAGCGCAGGAAAGGTTTAGTTTGTGACCTAAAAGGAGTAATCCCAAATAGCCAATGGTAAAAAATATCAGGGTATCAACAAGGACAAAGGTCCCTGGTCCCATGAAACGAAGCAGGATAAACTGGGGAGACAGGAAAAAATCCGGGATGGATAAAATTCGATCTGTCACACCTTTCAACCCGGTCGGGTTGGCAGAATGTAACGGCAGCTGCCAATGGGTTAATGCATCGGTCAACAAAGCCAGGCGCGGCCCGCTAATATCGTACCAGTCCCCAACCCGGAAGTCGATATCTCCCCATGAAAAAAAACGGCCCCATTGAAAAAAGCCCAGTACATATAACGTAAACATCCAGATGGCACCGGGCCAACCCGACATATAATGCGTGCCGGGGAAGAACCAATCATTCTGGATTCCTATCCCAAAATCTACAATTTGGGCTGTAATGGTATTTAGAAAATGCTTCATTTTTCTCCTTGTGACCAGAAATAAACACGATCACACCCTCTGAAGGTATCTATTCTCCAGGCTTATGATAAGCATTGGGGTCTTAATCCACATACCCACCAGGTCAATCGTACCAAAGAAACAGAACTTTGAGCAAATAAATTTTTTGATCTTTTAGATTTAGCTTGTTGTTTTTGGCGGCACGATATGAAGATTAAGCACCCGAAATTCCAGCGCATCCAAAACGACAGTCGCAGCTGGCCGGGCGCACCTGCGCCAGTGACGGAGACGCCCCGGCTGGCATGGGGGAGGAAAAGCGGCAGATACTACTCTTCAAGGACGTGTTCAAACACTACCAGGGCCACGGCGAGAAAGATGAGGTCGTAGGCAACCAGCAGGTTGAACCAGGTGGACAGGTCGGAGAAGGGCAGGTCCTGCAGCAGACCGCTGGAGGCCTTTACCGCCGCCAGGATGAGGGGCAGGACCACGGGGAACAGCAGGACGGGCAGGAGGATGTCGCGCGTGCGCGCCTGGGCGGAGAGGCCCGCCAGCAGGGTGCCGACCACGGCGTAGCCAGACATACCCAGGAGAACGACCAGCAAAAAAGCGGGACGAAAAAGGTTGATGTTATAAAACAGGCTGAAGACAGGCAGGAGGATGGCGGCGGTGACCAGCATCACCACCAGGTTGGAAAGCACCTTGGCAATATAAACGGCGGTGTGGTCCACCGGGGCGAGCAGCAGGCCGTCAAGGCAGCCGCGGTCTTTTTCCCCGGCGAGCGAACGGTTGAGGCCCAGCGTACCGGCAAAGAGGAAGGCAACCCAGAGCACCCCGGCGCTGATATCGGGCTGGAGCTGGCTTTCGAGGTTGAGGGCATAATTAAATAAGAAAATGACCAGCAGGGCAAAAACAAGCATGGCTGAAACCATCTCGCGGCTGCGCCATTCGACCAGAAGGTCCTTTTGCAGGATGGCCAGCACAGAGCCGGCCCAGGCACGGGCGGCTTTCATCAGGCAGTCACCTCCTGGTAAAAGACCGACAGGCGGCCGTCCGGCAGGTCGCCGCGTGCGCAGGATGCGGCGATGCGCCCCTGGTGAAGCACATCAAAGCGGGTGGCAAAAACTTCGGCGCGTTCCAACTCGTGCGTTGTGAAAATGACCAGGGCGCCGCGCGCAGACAGGGCAGCTAAAATGGATTCGAGGCGGACGCAGGCCTCCGGGTCGAGGCCGCTGTGGGGCTCATCGAGCAAATAAATCGGCGGGTCGTGCAGGGCGGCGCGGGCAATCGCCAGGCGCTGGAGCATGCCGCGCGAAAAAATGGCAGCGCGGTCGCGGCGGCGGGCGCTTAATCCCACCTGATCGAGCAGTTCGTCGATGCGCGCTTCGAGGCGCGGCACACCGTAGAGGCGGCCGTAATAACGCAGGTTTTCTTCGGCGCTCAGGCTGGCATAAACCAGGGGCTGGTGCAGCACCACGCCGACATAGCGGCGCGCTTCCACGGCCTCGCCAGGCAGACTGAAGCCTGCCACGCTGACCGCACCGCGGGTGGGTTGGGTGAGCGTGGCCAGGATGCGCAGCAGGGTGGTCTTGCCTGCGCCGTTTGCCCCCAGGAGCGCAATCATTTCCCCGGATTGGGCCTGGAAATGGACATCACGCAGCACAGTGCGCAGGCCAAAAGATTTGCTGAGGCGTGCCGCCTGGATCAGAGAATCGGGCATGCTGTTTTGACTGTTGGATTCATCGGGCGCGGGGACCTAATCCTGTGTCCAGATCGAAACCCGGTTGCGCCCGGCTTTTTTGGCATCGAAGAGGGCTGTTTCTGCCCTGTCAAGCAGGGTTTGCAGGTCGATTTCCTGGCGGCCTTCGACCGCAGTTAACCCCATGCTGACGGTGGCAGCGGCGGCGCCGTTGTCGGTGGTGATGGGTGTGGTTGCGACCTGCAGGCGCAGGCGCTCGGCGACATCCGTGCCATTTTTAAGGTCGGTTTCCGGCAGGAGCAGGATAATTTCGTCATTCTGGTAACGGGCGATGATATCCACACGGCGCAGGCCAAAGGAACAAATCCGCGCCACCATGCGCAGGACGTAGTTGCCGGATTCATAACCGTATTGATCGTTAAAATTTTTGAGTGAGTCAACGTCGATCAGAATCAGGGTGAGCGGGCGCCCATAGCGCCAGGAACGCTCGACTTCCTTGACTGCCAGATTGGTAAAGGCCAGGCGGTTATTCAGGCCCGTGAGAGCATCAGATGTGGTCAGCTGCTGCACTTCAAAATAGAGTTCCGCATTGACGACAGCCAGGCCGGCCTGGCGGCCCAAAGATTCAAGCATGGCCAGGTCAAATTTAGAAAAACGGCGGTCGTGGCTGGTTTTATAAAGGCTGAGTACACCCAGGCAGCGTTCCCGCCCGACAACCGGGACAAACAAGGCTGAATGGACACTGGCGGCAATTTCGCCGGGAAGCTCGGGCAGGTTGCCCTGCGTGTTGAATTCCAGGTTGGAACTGTTTTTAACGGCTGTATTCCAGATGAAACAGTCCTTCTGCAGCAAAGGGGGCAGTTCCAATCCGGCCGGCAGGCCGTGGTTGAAGGGGAAGGTGAGCATGGAACCGTCCTGCGAAAGCAGGCTGAGCAGCCCCATCTCGGCGCCAATCAGGTCGCTTGAAAGGCGCACCACGTTCTGCAGCACAGTCGGCAGGTCGAGGGCGCCGCTGAGCGACCGCGTAATGGAATTAATCCCCTCGTCGCGGTGGAGGGCGTCGCTGGTTTCGCTTAACAGGCGGCTGCGCTCGATCGCTGCGGCAAGTTCACGGCTGACCGTTTCGAGCAGGGAAAGTTCATTTTGAGTATAGCCCTTGTCGGGTTTGGCAGTCAGGTTAAGCACACCCAGGGTTTTACCGTTGCTGACCAGGGGAAAACTATAATGTTCCTCACTGCCGTGTGCAGGGCCAAAAATTTGGGCGGCCCATTCACAGTGGGAGATGCGGGTTACTTCATTAAGTTCGCCGCGCTGCAGTTGCTTGAGGCATGAACAATTTTCGGGCAGGTCAAGAATGGTCTGGCGCGGCGCCTGGTTCTGGGATTGTCGGTCTACCACCACAAGGTGAGCGGCGCCGTTTTCATCAGACAGGAGTACCCAGACGCGTTTTGAACCGCTCAGCGCCTGGATCATTTCCAGGCCGGACTGGATGGTTTCTTCGAGCATGGCGGCCTGGTTGAGCTGGTCGGCCACAAAACGCATGATTTCCAATTCAGCCGTACGCGCTTCTGCATCATCGATGGCTTTTTGCATGTCCATTTCGTGCTTTTGCTGCTGGGTAATGTCGCGCAGGGTAATGAGAAAGGCATTTTTAAGTTCCCATTCCGTTTCAAGAACAGTGACCTCAAAAATTATGTTTGCGCCGGAGATTTTGGATTCGTGCATGATGGTTTTTCCCACAGCCAGGCGCCAGTTAAACTCACGAAAAAAGGCATCAGGGGGTTGGGCCATGAGGCGCAGGGCCGCCGGGTTGGTAAAATGAACCGATCCCAGGGCATCCAGAATGACCACACCTTCGGCGAGGCGATGGACGACATTGCGGAAACGCGATTCGCTGTTGCGCAAATCTTCACGCAGTTTTTCCATCAGTACTGATTGTTCAGGCAAAATCGGGTCATTAAAAGAAGCCATGCAGCCCTCCGTAAGGGTGTCAAAAATGATAAGCCATAACTTTATTTTACGATAAATTGCCTAAAAAAGTACCACTGCCCCGGGGCAATTGTAAAATCACAACGGGGCCAGGGCAAAAACAGTCCCTTTGAAATTTAACCGCAGCCACCTTGAAGGGTGCCTGGATCAGGCAGAGAAAACACCCAGGACCGGTTTGCTGCCGGAACCAGGGGTTTTGCCCAGGGCGGTCTGGTAGGCTTTCTTAATCATCGCATCCAGCACGGGTGATGATTGTTTTTGTTGGGTTGTGCTTGAAGTGCTGCTGGAAGCCTGTTTTTGTTTATCCAGGGCCGCCTGGCGCTCTTCGGCCTGGGCCTGCTGTTCCATCTGGGTGGCATCGGCGGCCACGCGCAAATCTTGAGAAGAAGGGTCCGCCGGGGCGAGCGCCGCGCGGCGGATGTGTTCGGCCTTGCGAATGGTGGCTGCCGGATCATCACTGACGGGGGTGGTATCGATGGAGACTTCACCCCCCACGGCATAGCGGTTTTTATCCGGCCCGGTGCTGTAATCAAAATTGGGCCCGCTGAGGATCAGGTCGCCGCCAGCCGAGATGTGCGCCTGTTCGTGTGTGCGCACACGCTGGTCCGTTTGAACTAATTCAGCCACCAGGGCCAGTTCTTCACGCGTGAGGCCTGCTTTCGGCTGGGTGTTGTTAATTTCAGCCGGTTTGGAAGCCTGGTTTTGATCTTTCTGACCATTGGTTTTAGCTGCCTGGGGTTGGCTTGTTTGCGAGGTTGAAGCGGAAGACTGACCGGCAGTAGACTGCTGGTTGGTTTTGTTTTGCTGATCGTTGGAAGTGGGCGTGCCGGACTGTACTGCCGGAGCCGGCTGGACGGGTTGAGTCTGTTGGACAGGTTGGGCGGCCTGGACTCCTTCGCGTGGTAATTCGCCAACAGACTGTAAAGCTGTCGTTGAATAAGCACTTAAGGAACTGATTGGGCCTAACATGTCACTCCTTCACCCGCCCGGGTAAAAATAGATAGATTGATGCATCTTTATTCTAGCACGAAATGTTCGGGTTGGTACATCCATGTTGGAAACGCGATGCCTGGCACACTGGCCGCCACCGGATTAAGCACAGGTGCTGTTCGCAAATAAAACCGCCACCCCGAACGCTTTTGGGATGGCGGTTGAGGATTAAACCGCGGACTAATAACGCAGCACAGCGCCGATTGAACCGGCACGGATAAAGGCATCGTGGGGATGGATGATCTGAACCGCACCGCCGTGGTGCAGCACCTCGCTGATCGCCAGTTCGACCACATCAGGATATTTATAGATCGGACCGTCACAATCGGCGCAGGTCATCCGGGGATTGTTGCTGAGGTGCCCGCAGGAATCGCAGCGGTAACCGGCCAGGTGAAAATTTTCCACGAGCACCAGGGTCTTGACGCGGGTGTTATTGACCGCCAGGAGTGCATCTCCCAGCCCCATAACCGCCCCTTCACCCCGGGTTGAAGCTGCCACCAGGTTTTCCACAAGGCGGGCTTCGTTGTAATACTCGGCTTCCAGTCCGATTTTCAGGGTGTGCTGCAGCACCTCGGAACGGGGCGCATTTTTGCTGGCGGCAAAAGAGCCAATTACCAGGCTCTGCCATGTTTTGGGCAGCAGGCTGCGGAAGGCAGCCACATTGTCGTCCGTACCGCCAATAACCACCCTGCGCACATGTTTTTCCTCAAAAAAGCGCACGGCTGAATCGACCACTTCGCGCAGGTTGCGTTCGATGGTCTCATCCATCGCGCCTTTCTGGCTGTCCGCGCTGCTGCGGCGTCGAATGGCGCTGCCATCTTTAACGTGTTTCACCTGTTCGCCCTGCACATCTTCTTCTTCGCGCAGTTCGCCCAGGTGAAAGTTAAACAAACGTGCGCCCTGTTTATCCAACAGGACGATACCATAACCACCGTAGTTGTCAATCAAATCTAAAAGAGGCTGCACGCTGGGCCGGTCGCCAACGTGGTATAAATCGCGAACTGGCAGGGCCAGGGAGTAGGCCCGGAAAAATTGGCGGGATACACTGGAAAAAACCGCCACGCCGCGTCCGGACCATTTGTATTCGAGGGAGATGTAGCGCTCCACAGCGCTGGCATCTTCTGGAAGGTTAATGGCTTTTAACATGTTCCGCAAACGCAATTGACACACGTCTGCATTACCGCTTGTTGGCTCTGTGTCCAGGTAAACGCTTAAAACAGGTTCGTTTCCGGGAGTAAAAGCCACCAGTTCCCGCAGGTCACTTTCAGCAAGCATAATAACCTCCTTATGCCCCATCGTGCAGCGCAAAGTTGCGAATAAAACAGGCTGCAGCCGGGGCATTCCTGTATGATGTTTTTAATCCTGCAGCGGGGCCAACGCCGCCGCCAGGCCAGGTCTTAGCTATTGGGGTCTTTTGTCCAGGGTCACCTCCACATCTTGTTTGTTTCCATCCCGCAGGATGGTGAATGTCACTTTTTCACCCGGGCTTTTGTGGTTCACCAGGTATGCGAGGATATCGCCAAAAGCAAGCACAGGGTGTTGATCAATCGCAATGATCAGGTCTCCACCGGCAAAAACATTTTGGATATCGGTTTTCTGGGTTCCTGCGCGCAGGCCGGCTTTGTCCGCCGGGCCGCCAGAGATAACGCCCGATACATAAGCGCCAGTCGTCTGGGGCAGTTTCAGCAGTTCAATCTGGGGCAGGCTCAATTCCGGCGGGGCGGTTAATCCCAGGTAGGGGTAATCGTAATGACCGTTCTTGATCAGGCTGGGCATCACCTTTTTAACAATATTAATTGGAATGGTAAACCCGATGCCCGTGTTGACCGGGTCGCCATTTGCCAGGGTGCCGCTTGTGCGGATGGCACGGTTGATTCCGACAACCTCACCCTTGAGGTTGAGCAGGGGACCGCCGGAATTGCCGGGATTGATGGATGCGTCGGTCTGGATAATATCCCCGGCGCTGAAGGCCGTGCCCTGGTTGGTCTGGTGGAGCGATTCAAGGGTGCGTCCCTTGGCTGAAATGATGCCTTCAGTCATTGTTCCGCTGAGGCCGTAGGGGTTGCCAATGGCCACGACAGTTTGCCCCACCTTCATCTGGTCGGAATCGCCCAGGACGAGGGGAAAGAGCTTGTCCGCCGGGACATCCACTTTAATGACAGCCAGGTCTGAATCAAGATCCGTGGCAATCACCTTCCCGTGCACTTTAAGACCGCTGGGAAAGTTAACGTAAATCTCGGTGGCCTGGTCGACCACGTGGTCATTGGTGATGATATAACCGTCTTTGCTGTAAACAAAACCCGATCCCTGGCCGCCGCCATCGCTGAGGAGCACCTGGATGGAAACCACGCCAGGACTGACCTGTTCGTAGAGGTTCGACAGCAAATCGGGTTGACTATTGCCTGGTCCCCCGCCTTGAGCCGCAGAAGAGGGCGGGGTCGGCTGGATAATCGTTGCATCGGGTACTCTTTCAGGCACCAGGGTGGCAGTAGGGGAAATGAGTCCGGAAATGTCGGTGCTGCTTGAACAGGCCAGGGCGGCAGCCAGCAAGACAGCCAATGCCACCAGGGGGATCACCTTTTTATCCATAAAACCTCTTTATAACCTCTAAAACAAATCAGCTTTGCCGCAGTTGTTCAAACAAAGCCCGCTGTTTTTCATCCAAATGGCGGGGCAGTGTGACCTTGATGCGGGCGTAAAGGTCTCCGGACGTTTGCGGGCTGCGCAGGTGAGGCATTCCGCGCCCGGCGAGGCGAATTTTTTGTCCGGGCTGCGTGCCGGCCGGAATGGTCAGGGAAACCTGGCCTGCGGGGGTCTGCACCATCGTCTGGCCGCCGAGGACAGCCGTAAACAGGTCGACGACGACATCCGTAGAAAGGTCGTCCCCGTCACGCTCAAAATTGGCATCGGGATCCACCTCGATCACCAGGTAAATATCATCTTTTTGACCGCTTGATGAAATGGCGCCCGCCATGCGCACCTTTGTTCCGGTTTTTGCGCCGGGCGGAATTTTCACCTGCAGGCGCTGCTGGCCGTCCACCGTCAGCGTGCGGTCTGTGCCGCGGAAGGCTTCCATGAGGGAAATATGCACGCTTTGTTCGTAATGGCGCTGGCGCGCGGCAGTGCCTGTGCGCGGCTGGGTGCGCATATTGGCGCCCATACCGCCCATGCCTCCCATGCCAGCTGTGCCGCCAAAGAGCATATTAAAGAAATCGGAAAAGCCTGTGCCGCCCAAAAAATCATTCAGGTCGCCCATATCCACGCGCGCCCCACCGCGGGGGGCGGGGCCGTAAGCCTGCCCGGCCTGCTGCTGGCCAAACCAATCATCCCAGTTAAAATTGCCGCGCCCGCCGTTGGTCTGCTGCCAGTGGTTATACGATTCACCCAGCTGGTCATAGCGCGCGCGTTTTTGGGGATCTTTCAGCACTTCGTAGGCTTCATTAA
>Ga0118677_10011752_pt1 | contig 13029 bp, 10 predicted proteins | sample AliMusrvi5mmetaG_FD_86154 | JGI IMG/M metagenome (GOLD analysis project Ga0118677, IMG submission 86154)
GGACATTACCCGATAATTTGTCTCGCTTTTTTCCAGAGATTGGGTCAACTCCGTGTGCGCCAACTGCCCCGCCAGAAGTTTTCCAAGAATTAGTGTGGCTAGCGGATACAACACCAGAAACGAGGGAGCGATCACCGAAATTACGTGCTGGACTACAGACCAGGGCAGAGCCAAGGCCCACATGAGCAACGCAGAGTGAACCGACAATCCAAAAAGCAACAACTCCGAAGAACTGATGTAAGATAATTCTCGTCGTCTGTAACGCCTCCAGGCAATGCCAATGAGGCTGGACGTCACAATTGTCCCAACGCCCATCAAAACGCCTGCGCCACCCATGTAAATTCGAAAAGCAGCGGCTATTAATGTGGCTATTGCCGCCGGCACAACGCCAAAGAAAAGGCCCCCTAAGCTCAAAATAATGGTTCTTGTGTCAAAAAATATTCCCGAGCCGAAGGTCCATGGATTGCTCATTATGGCCACGCATATGATACCAATGGCTAGGCCAATCAACCCCCTGGTCCATAAGAACCTCGCAAGTCCACTGCGGAGCGTGAGGTCGAGCAGCACCCCCAGCGCCAGCAACAACGCGGCGTTTTGAATTAGTCCAATGACCGGGCCTGGAGTCATGATGGGACCTCTGATTGGTTGGCAGCCTAATTCGTGAGAAAATCAGCAAAAAAACCTGTACAACCTCAGCAGTGGCAAACTTCATAACCCTGGGGATAAAGATAGTTTCCATGTTAAAGAGGTTTTGGCAAGCGCAAAATTAGGGACCTGGGCTTGCGCTGAAAACCCCTTCGTCACTAACAATCATCTTCAGCATACCCTAGTCAGATCAACTATCTCCATGCGATGATTGGTTTCCGGATGCTTCGATGATGGACCTTGCGTCAGAATAACCAGCTTCCCGCAAATTTCGTTTCCGGCAAGCCAGCTACTCGTATAAAGCCTCCAGTCCTCAGGGTCTTCTGGCACGAGTTCAGGGATTACGCCATAGGAAAAATGCAGCCTTCGACAAGTCGTCTGAAGCGAACTCACAGCAACGATCCAAACCGGCAACTTAAAACGGCTCATACTTCTGGCTGAAGCCCCGGAACGAGTCGGCACGAAGATTGCATCAGGCTCAACATGATCCAGTGTGTTTTTAACACTGACAGCAATTATGTCCCTAATGTTAGGGTTTCTGCCTATATCCGGCATAGCCAGAAAATGCCCTATCGGTCGTTTGGAACGATACTCCTCCGTAGCGCAGGCAATCCGAGCGAGAGTTTCTACGGCGTCAACAGGATAATTTCCTGTAGCCGATTCGGCTGAAAGCATTACGCAGTCCGTACCGTCAAGTATGTCGTTGGCGACGTCCGTGGATTCAGCTCGAGTAGGCCTCCTGTTATTTATCATTGATTCCAGGAGTTGGGTGGCCGTTATGACGGGTTTACCCAACAAGTTGGCTTTTGCCATGATTTCTTTTTGAACGATGGCTATGCGTTCGATAGGGGTTTCCACCCCGAGATCACCGCGGGCTATCATGATTCCATCCGCCGCATTCAAGATTTCATCAATGTTATCCAATGCCCGTGACCTTTCAATCTTGGCAATTACAAACGGACTGGCTCCGAGGAGAGAAGCGGCGTCCCTCAAAGCAGTGACGTCCGAGGCGGATTCAACAAATGACTGGCTCACGGCGTCGACATTCTGTTCCACCGCAAACTTGAGACAATCGTAGTCCCGGTCGGTAAAAGCCCCTATTCCGACTGATATGCCGGGAAGATTCAGGCCCTTTCTCGAGCTGAGTTCAGCGCCCACAACGATCCTGCAGTGGACGTCATGGCCGGAAATATTCTGAACCGCCAGTTGGACCAAACCATCGTTCAGGAATATCTGGTCACCGGGCTTGACCACTTGCTGCAAGCTGGGAAGGTTCACAAAAACTCTACTACTGTCACCCAAGACTTCATCGGTTGTCAGGCAAATTGAATCGCCACTCTTTAATGTGACCGGTTCTTCACTTAAATTTCCGATGCGAATTTTGGGGCCTGGAAGATCGGCCATAATGGCCATGTCTCGACCGAGTTTTTGTGAAATTGCCCGGACATTGGTAATGGTTTCTGCGTGTTCGGAGAAGTCTCCATGTGAGAAATTGATGCGGGCGACATTCATGCCCGCAAGCATCATCCGCTCAAGTATCTCCGGAGATCTCGACGCGGGACCAATCGTGCAAACTATTTTCGTCTTGTTGGTTGGAAAAGCCATTATATCATCCTGATGTCCCGAATTCGGCTATTATACATGATCTTGGGTCAAATCGTTATCAGATGTTTGCGCTCTTTGTCACTCCCCATTCTGACTCTCTGCTATATTTGCGCATCGCTAATTACTAATCGCATTGTTCGCTATCCCCCGAAAAAGGCTCCTGCAAAGTATTATCGGAAAGTATTTCTTCCGTCAGATCCTTGCAGCGTGACGCGGTTTGAGCCTTTCGCATTCAACCGGCTTCAAAAAGAATGACGGACGTGATAAACATTTTCACGGACGCACAAAACGCACCCGGGAGCCTGAGTCTTTGCATACTTGGCGCCTCGAGTAGCCAGTTGCTCGCAGGAGGAATTATGTTGGTACAGTCAAGTCCGAGCCACAGTCTTACCATAAGACTGAGGTTTGAAAGGCGCCCTGGGGCCCTGGCTAAAATAGCCACTACCATAGGCGAGATGAACGCGCTTGTAGGCTCTATTCCCATTGTCAAGATTCAAGGAAACCTTGTTATAAGGGATTTTGATATTTACGCCAGCGATGAAAACCATGAACAGAGAATTATAGAGGCGCTCAAGGATCTTCCGGAAGTTGAAGTGATTTCCGTTTCCGATAGGACGTTTCAATACCATGAGGGCGGGAAAATAGAAATAACCCCTACCAAGAGACTAGCCGGCAGGGAAGACCTCTCAATGGCGTACACCCCCGGGGTTGGTAGAATTTCAACGGCCATTGCGAACAATAGCGATCTGGCCTTTAAATACACTATGAAAAGCAATTCAGTGGCGATAGTGACTGATGGTTCCGCCGTGCTGGGTCTTGGAAACATAGGACCGTTAGGCGCTATTCCAGTGATGGAAGGGAAATCAATGCTTTTCAAGGAATTTGCTGGAATCAACGCGTTTCCGATTTGTCTGAACGTATCGACCACGGATGAGATTGTGGCGGTTGTAAAGGCTATCAGTCCTGTCTTTGCCGCCATCAATCTTGAGGACATATCGGCCCCCCGATGTTTCGAAATTGAAGAACGACTGACAGGAGAACTTGATATTCCTGTGTTCCACGACGATCAACATGGTACGTCAATCGCCGTGTTGGCGGCATTGAGAAACGCTTTGAAGAGGGTGGAGAAGCGGCTCAGTGAAATCAGACTGGTTGTTTCCGGCACAGGGGCCGCCGGGGTCGCATGCGTCAAGACAATGCTCGAAGCCGGCGCAAGACACATTCTTTGTTGTGACAGCAACGGGGCGCTATATCCTGGACGCGCTGAAGGCATGAACCCCATCAAAGAGGAATTGGCCCTTCTTACCAACCCGGACGGAATTCAAGTTCCTCTCAAGGAAGCGTTAGAGGGAGCCGATGCGTTTATTGGACTTTCAGCGGGAAATCTTCTCGAACCCAAAGACCTTGCGGTCATGGCGCCAAGAGCGATTGTTTTTGCTCTGGCCAACCCCATTCCAGAGGTCAATCCATGGGAAGCGTTGGATTATGCGCAAATCGTAGCCACAGGAAGGAGTGATTTCCCTAATCAAATCAATAACGCGCTCGTCTTCCCCGGGATCTTCAAAGGCGCATTGAGTGTCAGGGCAAGGAAAATTACCAGGGAGATGCGACTGGCGGCGTCAGTCGCAATAGCCGGCTTGATACCTGATGATGAACTGGAGGATCAATACATTATACCCGGAATTTTCAACAAAGCGGTCTGCCCTGCTGTGGCAGAGGCCGTAGCCAATGCCGCGGCTTTTAGCGGGGGATTGTAATCATTCCAATTCATAGACGAACAAAGCGCCCGGCGTAACAGTAGCGTTAATCAATATTAGACGGCCCCAAGTAGCTATTTGCCAATTATAAGCAGATCATTCGGAAAATCGACTAGGAATTCGCTCCCACCGTTGGCGAGACAGTCTTCTATTCTCTGACAGCAGGAACATTTTTTGATGTCTCCAGGACACAGATCTCTAGAGGTAGGTATACAAGAGCATCTTTGACTGTTGAAACGTATCACGAAACCAATTCTCTCCGAAAATATTCTCATTTTCAGCAGGTCTGCCCCTGTGCCGCCTGCAAGAAAGCCGTAAGGCCTGCCTGAAGAATAAAGATCCGTTTCCTGAATCGGATAAAACCCTTCGAAAACATTTGACTGCTGATCTTCAGGTATGCCGACCCCGAAATCTCGAACCGAAATCGTGTAACCTTGTTGGGTAAAGAACCCTCCGACTACAATCCTTCCGTGATCAGGAGTATTCTCTATTGCGTTTCTAACGAGCCCCCGCAATATCGAGACTAGAATGTGAGGCTGGATCTTTATCGTCACTTTGTCAGGTTTCTCAAAACAGATGTCCAACTGACGGTTCTGCTTCATGAGAAGGGAGTGACTCGACTCGGATTCGAAAACACCTTCCAGAATTACCCCGTCAGCCTCTTCAGTCCTGTCAGGAAAAGCCTTTCTGAATCTCTTTCTTATGAGTTCCAGGCAGTCTGAAAGAAGTGGATTTTCCTCATGTTCTATTTCTATGAAATCTTCAAAGTCGTCAAAAACATGCGAGTGTGGAGTCCTTTCCGGGATCTCTCTGTCTTCAATGATATGGGTGACCTGTTTTTCTATGGTTTTTAATCGGTCAATATTGCGTTCAATTCTTTCAAAAGGCAAATTCCCCTGAGTAATCCCCACTACGCTTATCTTCCTTTTCATTATAGCCAGAGACGCTTCTATTATTGCCAAAGGTGTCTTGAGTTCGTGGGATAGATGATGCAGCATCTTGCTCTTAGCTCGATTCAGGCGTTCAAGTTCTTTGTGAGAATTAACCAGACTTTCATAGTATGAAGCGTTCTCGAGCGCCAGGGCAACGTTGCTCGCAAGCGCCGACATTACTTCCACATCCTCATCGTTAAAGGATCCCTGATTCTTGTTTAAAGCATAGATTACACCCAACCGCTTCTCCCTGGTCTGGAGGGGAACGCAGATCATATTCCTTGTCTGAAAACCGGATTTATCTTCCACAGGGCGATACAGCCTAGGATCATTGGCGGCGTCGTGAACAAGAGCTGGATGGCCCGTATCAAACACCCATCCGCAAACACCACTATTCCTGGGAATTCTAATTGAATCACTCGCAGATGACAGGAAACTCTGTTTGTCCTGAACCAGTCGCCAGAAAAAGTCGTCCTTGGCTTCATCGTAGAGAAGAACTCCAGCTCCCTCGCACTCTATTACGTTTTGAACCTCCCCAACGATAACCTGTAGAAGATGATCAATATCAGTTGTTGAGGCTAGAGCTTTAGCTGAATTAAGAAGCAGATCCATCCGGGCTGGATCAAATCCTCCGCTATTTATCTTCAGGTTGTTCCCGGTCATTAATGCGCCGTCCAAAGGTAGTTTCCCACAATTTTTGTTTGACTCTTTCCCTGAATTCAATGGCATAAGGTCTCTATTCAACCTTGGTTATCATAATGTGAGTGAAGCTTGGCTGCTACGATGCTAGATTATTTCACAATCTACGTGGAGCGCACGGTTGTCAGAGCGGCAGACGGATAACTGACTCAGTGTGGAATAGCCCCAAGTCCATGACCTGAGGACGTAAAATTCATCAGCCCAGTTCCTGTTTTCAAATTGTAGGCGGCCATGACTATTCCTTCGGACGTCAAACCGTAATCCGACAAGAGCTCTTCCCTCGTCCCGTGATCGACGAATTCGTCAGGAATACCCATGCGCACAACTTTCACATTTGTGAGGCCTTCATCGCCCAACAACTCAAGGATGGCGCTCCCGAAACCACCAGCCAGGACTCCTTCCTCAATGATGAGTAACTTACCTATTGATCGCGCCAAATTTACTATCAGTTCCCGATCAAGCGGCTTTATAAATCTTGGATTGATCACGGCGGAGGAAACACCAGTCGCCATAAGGATATCAGAGGCTTTAAGGGCAGCCCCCACCATGGACCCCAAAGCAATTATAGCTAAATCAGTTCCTTGTTTAACGACTTTACCTCTGCCCACCTGAATAAATTCCGGGAATTCCTTTACATCAACCCCTGCGCCTTTTGCCCTCGGATAACGTATAGCGCAGGGGACGCCGATCTTGAGCGCAGTGAACAGCATGTCCGCAAGTTCATCCTCATTGGAAGGGGCCATGGCGACTAGATTGGGGAGATTTCTGGTAAAGGCGATGTCGAATACTCCATGATGTGTCGGACCATCTTCTCCAACTATTCCAGCCCTATCCATGGCAAATACCACCGGTAGGTTCTGCATGCACACATCGTGAATGATATGATCGTAACCACTCTGAATGAATGTAGGATATATGGCCACAACCGGTTTGTATCCTTCCAGAGCCAGTCCTGCGGCGAAAACCACGCCATGCTGTTCAGCTATGCCGACATCAAAAAATCTCTCGGGATAAATCTGACCAAACTCAGCCAACCCTGTGCCGTATTCCATTGCGGCCGTGATAGCAATTATTTTGGGATCTGACGCAGCCAGTTTAACCATCGTGTCGCCAAAAACCTGCGTGTAGGGAGCCGGGCCCCCAGACGAATACACCTTACCGGATTCGATTTCAAAAGGGCCCACTCCATGGAAGCGGCTTGGGTTTTCTTCAGCCTGGCAGTATCCTTTTCCCTTACAGGTAATGGTATGCACAAGGACTGGTTTGCGAAATCTCCGTACATTGGTAAGGGTTTCTATGAGGTGTTTAAGGTGATGACCGTCTATAGGTCCAACGTAATTGAATCCGAGGTCCTCGAAAAGTCTCCCGGGAGTGACAAAGCCCTTTAGTGCGTCTTCTAACTGGCGTGCCATACTATATATAGACCGCCCCATGACCCCGGGAAGATTCTTAAGAATGTTCTTTATTTCATCCCTGAACCGAGTGACCAGTTGACCCGTCATGATCCGGTTCAAATACCCTGCCATGGCCCCAACGTTAGGGGAAATCGACATCTCGTTGTCATTCAGAATGATTATCAGGTCCTTCTCGGCGGCCCCCGCCTGGTTGAGGCCTTCATAAGACACGCCGCATGTCAGGGACCCATCGCCAACTATGGCCACAACTTTGTGGGCGTTTCTATCAATACATCTGGCCTGGGCCAATCCTGCAGCTACACTGATAGCGTTTCCAGCGTGACCAGTGTCGAAGAAATCGTATTTGCTTTCTCTTCGTTTGGGGAAACCTGATATTCCTCCCTTGGAGCGTAGAGAATGAAACATGTCTCTACGGCCTGTCAGTATCTTGTAAGCATAAGCCTGATGCCCCACATCGAAAACAAATCTGTCATCCGGTGGTGAAAAAACCCTTAACAAGGCTATGGTCAGTTCAACCACTCCGAGACTGGAAGCAAGATGTCCGCCTCTCTCGGAAACGGTCTCGATTATTAGTTTCCGGACTTCGCCAGAAAGCGCCTCAAGCGATTCAAACGGTAACCTCTTCAAGTCTTCGGGAGAATTAATACTGTCTAATATCAAAGAATCCATCGTTATAGTCTTTGGTTTGTTTTTCATTGTTTATCCAAAACAGCCTCAGTTCATTCGCTGACCAATATACTCTGTGAGCAGTCTCAGGGTATCCGCCCTTTTTCCCAACGGTTCTATAGCGTTAGCGGCCTCACTGAGCAAATTGTCTATCATATTTCTCGCTTTGTCGGCTCCGAAAAGCGATGGATAAGTGGCTTTACCTCTCTTTCCATCTTTTTGAACATTTTTCCCGAGTCTCTCCGTGTCCCCCTCGAGATCAAGCAGATCGTCTCTTATCTGGAATGCCATTCCAAGCTTTTCCCCATAAATTGAGAAAATCTTTAACTGAGGCAAGTTTGCGCCGGCCAGTCTGGCGCCGCTTGTCAAAGAAGACCTGATCAATGCGCCGGTCTTGTTGAGGATAATCCTGTTAACAGCTTGCTCATCAGCGACCCGGCCTTCAAACCACATGTCCCAGACTTGACCTGCAATAAGTCCTGTTGAGCCCGAAGCCTGAGCAACGTCTCGAATGACCGCCAATACCCTGCCGTGTGGAAACATACGGGTAAATTCTGGGGAACTGAGTATTTCGAAGGCCAGCGTTATGAGGGCGTCACCTGCAAGTATAGCTACAGCTTCTCCGTATTTCTTGTGAGAAGTCGGCTTGCCCCTACGCAAATCATCATCGTCCATGGCCGGTAGATCGTCATGTATAAGGGAATAGGTATGCACGCACTCAAGGGCGGCGGCCAGGGGCATTACGCCATAATTTGAGTCACCCACTATTTCAAATGACGCTATAGCCAGAATTGGCCTGAGACGCTTCCCTCCTGCAAACAGGCTGTACCGCATTGCTTCATGGAGCAACCGAGGTTCATTGTGCGCCCCTGGAACATATCGGTCCAAAGCCTCATCCACAAACCCACGATTCTCCGCCATGTATTCCGCAAGACTTGGCGCCAAATTGTCAACCCTCGCCCCTGCTAAAAGGGACACGTTCGAGGTCCGCCAGTAGTTCTTCTACCTTGCCTTCCGACTGACTCAGTATTTCAAACAACCGCCTCGAAACGCCTACACCCTGTTCAAAGAGCTTGAGGCTATCCTGTAGACCTAGGCCCCCACTTTCCATTTTTTCAACTATTGATTTTAGTTCGTCCAACCCTGAATCAAAATTATATGATTCCGTTGATTCCATGTTTTCAGGTTGCATTTTATCCTCAATCAGCTTCCAACCGGTAATTTCTAATAAAAAACATCTTGTTATTTAGCTTCTTGATCCTGACCAGACACGAGCTCGCTTAATTCCCTTTTCGCCGCAACCGAGGCTGGATCTATTTTAAGGGCTTTCAAGAAATTGATCTCCGCTTGGTCTTTTCTCATGAAGAATTTTTTCTGAATAAAACCCTCGAGATAATACCCGTCAGCAAGTTTCTGAGGTATTGTCCTGTCTAATCGTTCTCTGATCCTATTAGATGCCTGGACATCTTCAAGAGCCGTCTTCACATAATATGCGGGAAAGTTTTGATACAGCCTGGCCTTAATTTTAGCCCTAGCCGATTCGTAAAGCGTGTCCGCATACAATTCCGGATAATCTGGACCGGATGCATCCAGCGTGTCTCGCGCCTCCTCCAGAAGATCAAGAGCCTCGAGGTAATAAGTACGCTCGACGAGTTCCCGGCCTGTATTCAACAATTTTGTGACCAGAGATTCCTGGGTCGAAGCGTTTTGTCCCAGGACATTACCCACGCACAAAAACATAATTATACTAACAAATAACACATGAGACGTAAAATTACATACACCGATTGAAATCTTTTTCATGCGGCCCCGTGCATTCTAAAGGTAACTTTAAAATTTTATAACACTTGTAAGGATCACGCAAGGACTACTCTTAGGTCAGAAAGACCTCAGATTTAGAATCGATCATTCTTGCGCCAAGCAACCAGAGGGCTATTTTGGGGAACAAAGCTGAACTCAACCGGACAGCGATGGGAGTGGAAACGTTGATGACGGTTCCGGACTTTTGCGGCGTGCGAATTATCCAAAGCTTAAATCAAAGTTTCCTTATCGAACAGCGTCGACTAACGGGTTAGTTCCATTTCCACCCGGCGACTCATCCGGTCATCCCGCGAATAAACCGGCGTAGGCCCGGAAGTGGTAGTCCCAGCCACCTGAATATTGATACTTGATCTCGGAATGCCATACATACTGGAGAGGAATTGGGCCACCGCCTCAGCGCGTTTGCGGGCCACCGCTAGATTCTGTTCGGGTTTGCCTCGGCCATCTGAAAAACCCTTCAAAGTGATTCTGGAAGCCGGATTCTGCTTTAAGGACATGGCTGCCGCCGCAATTGCCGAACGGTTGGAACTGTCGATAGTGGGGTCCTTTGAAATGACGGAAGAACTGTTGAAATCAAAGAGGACCGGCCCAAATCCGGCCGGCGCCCCTCCCGCTCCTGAGGCAGGCGCAGTATCTCTACAAGGCTTCACCCAATACTTTAGCATCCACTCGTGCCACCCAGCTGGTGAGTTGAATTCGGCAACATTGTGAAACGCGCCTTGCCCTTTTTGCGCTATTCCTTTTAAAAAATACGACCCGTCCTGGGCATTGCCAATCTGAAAAGTGTGGATTTCGACGTCGGGGTTGTTGCGGCGGATTTGTTCCGTGATCTTAATTGGGTCTGAATTGCATGAATCGAGCCCTCCCCCTATGACTGCTATAATGCTCTTTCCGTTCGCCGAGGCTACCTCATCCCCAGCCGCCCTTAGTCCCGCCGCCAGGGCGCTTGTTCCGTATGATACAGATTTTGGAAACGAATTTAAGAATCTTTCCGGGTCCCATGGCTGAATGGCGAGAATACTCTCTGTGCTGTCGCAACCCATCCCAACCTTAAGCCCATAATGCCTTAATCCAACATCAAAAAAACCGTCCGCTGTAAGGGGAATAGCTTTTTCAAAATATTGCATTTGTTTGAGGAGAACCTGATAATGATCCTTCTCCTTCATAAACCCAGAAGCGTCGAAAAGGATGAGTATATTGAGGACCCTTCGGCAATCGTCACCATACGCCCTTTTCAAGCAAAAACCAGAAAAGAGAGCCACGATCGAAAGGATTAGAACTAATCGAGATGAAAGCCGCCAAGCAGAACGCATTATTCCGCTCCTAACAGGGACAATGGCCGAGGTGAAGTAGCCATTTTCGATTTGCTTGCAATTAGCAGAGGATGTACACATTGTCAAGAATTATACTGAAATAGATGTCATCCGATGATTGAATATCCCCATAGCTGCAGATTCCGGAATCGATTGGTGGTTGATTATTTAGGAATATTGACACAAACTGTGAATTAATTTTGAGTTTAGTTTGCGCACATCGTCATCTTGTCGAATTATCGATTAATCAAAAATGACGAGACTTCATCATGAACGTGATTCTTAGTGTTTTTGTGGCCTGCCTGGTTGGATGCTCCGCAATCTTCGGTATTGCTCGGCTGTGGGCCTACCTGGAATTGGTCCCAACTGGGCAAGATAGAACAGACTTTTTTCTCACGCAAGATGGGTGGCGACTTGCCATCCACAGGTATGTTCCAGAGGAAGCGCCCAAGGGGAAGCCCGTTATTTTATGTCATGGGCTCGCCGGCAACCGTTACATCTTTGACATGAATCCCGCCCCATCTTTGGCCGAGTATCTCAGATCCAAGGGCCACGATGTATGGGTGGCGGAACTAAGGGGTTTCGGCCAAAGCGCCGGTCCACGTTTGCTTCTTTCAGACAGCGACTTAAGGTGGGGCTTTGACGATCATCTTGATTCTGATCTCGACGCTGTTTTAGATCATGTGACGGAACAAACCCGCAAGGATTCGGCGCATTGGGTGGGACACAGCATGGGAGGCATGCTGATAGAGGCCTATCTCGGCAGGAACCATTCTCGAAAAATAGCGTCTGCAGTAGCAATTGGTTCTCCCGTAGATTTTTCCAAAATGAACTCCCCTTCATTAAAACGTCTCCTCAGAATGCGATGGGTCCTAAGGCTTTTGCCTTTTAATCCGCTAATTCCGATGGCCAAATGTTTCATGCCCTTAGGCGGAATCGCCCCCAATATTCTATCCACATACTTTTGTCTCGAAAACATTGATTGGAACGTGGCCAGAAAAATTATGGCCTTAGGCGTTGAGTTTCTATCATCAAGCGTGTTATGGCTCGATATGGGGAGGTTTCTTCAGGAAGGGAAATTTGCGGACCGATCAGGAAAGATCTATTTACAGGGGGTTGAGCAATCGGACACACCTTTGCTTGCAATATGTGGAACGAAAGACAACATGGCCCCTAAATCCGCAGTATTGGGTGTGTTTGAAAGACTTAACGGCTCCTGCGTTACGGAATCTCTAATTTTAGGCAAGGACAGCGGCTGTCTCCAAGACTACGGACATCTCGATCTACTGATAGGGACGAGGGCCCAAAAGGAAGTGTTTCCCTCAATCCACAACTGGCTGACCAGATGGGATGAATCACTGGAACGTTAGAACAAGAAAAACGAAAAATATAAAAGCAAATAAAAAAAAGGTATAAAACAGCTTTACTAAAAAAATTAAAATGAAGAATTGTAAACATTGTTCTGAAGGATGTCAAAAAGCAAAGGATAATAACGAAACGATATGGAAATGTGAAAATACAGGTATATTTATTTATAAAATTCTCCCTGAAGGCTTACGTTTTGCTACTTTAGAGGATATTAAAAAAGATGAAAATAGAAATTTAGACCTTAATTATTTACTATATAGTACATATTCTGATAGATATGAAGCATATACGATAAGTGAGAATACTGATATGGTAACCTTAGAATTATTTATTGAAAAAGATAGATGCTGGGTGAAAAGTGCTCAATAAAACCGGACTTATTGTACTATTAAATAAACTGACTAATATATAATATTGTAAAAATAACAAATATGGAACATTTCAACACTTCTGACATATACGTAAAGAACTATGTAAAAACATACCTTGAGGCTAATCATGGTAAAGTGATAACATTGGATGAGAAAATAAAAGATATGTTTATTGATTGCCTCAAAGACAAGAATAATTGCAGGGATTCGATATATGGTGATAAATTTCCATTTGAAAGTAAGATATCAATTGCTCTCACCGAATATGAATTTTACCATTACGGATTCACTATGACAAAAACTAACATGGTGAAATTCTCAAGATTCGTTGAATACGAGATAAAACAACAGTCAAGAATATTCTGTGCATTGTATAAAAGCTTCGGAATGACCTATACCAAGGGTATTCAGTTATTCCAAAAAACCTACCATTTATC
>Ga0118677_10011754_pt1 | contig 13027 bp, 13 predicted proteins | sample AliMusrvi5mmetaG_FD_86154 | JGI IMG/M metagenome (GOLD analysis project Ga0118677, IMG submission 86154)
AATCTCTGATTTTTTTCACTTTCGGCGAACTCCTAAGCATGATACACTAATATAGAATTCGCCAAACAAGAACCAAATTCCTTAAAATCTATATGAATTAGAAGACTTCTGGGACAGCCTCTGGAAGTCCTCCCCTACGGAATCGTGCATGCTAAAAGTCTCGATTAAACCCGCACACCCAGCCACCGTCTACTATGATATTGTGGCCGTTGATATAGCTGGCTGAGTCTGAAGACAGGAACGCCACTGCGTCTGCAATCTCTTCGGCCTCACCCGGTCTGCCCTGCGGGATAAATGACACAACCCTGTCTGCAAACTCTCTGAATGAGCTGGTCTCTGAATAGAAGAGCTTGCGGGTGCCTTCAGTCAATGTTGACCCCGGCGAGACGCAATTTACTCGCAATCCCATAGGAGCCAGTTCACATGCCATAGCTTCGGTCATCTTGATAATAGCTGCCTTAGCTGCTACAAACCCGACCTGCAGCCGCAGAGCAACTACTCCGGCGACCGATGCGATGTTGACGATATTACCAAACCCCTGCTCCACCATAACCTGCGCAGCCTTTTGGCAGCAGTAGAAGGTGCCGTTCAGGTCGATACTGATGATCTTGTGCCAGGTCTCAACCGGGTATTTATCGGTCGTCACACGGTCTTCCTTGCGGCCGGAGTTGATACCGGCATTGTTGACCATAATATCCAGACGCCCATATTTCTTTACGGTCTCATCGATCAGAGAGTTCACCTGATCCATTTGACTGACATCACATGGGATGAATATGGCACCGAGTTCCTCAGCTGTCTGCTTGCCAAGCTCTTCCTGGACGTCGGAAACAACAACTGTTGCTCCGTTCGCAGCAAACAAGGTAGCAATGGCCTTTCCAATCCCGCCGGCAGAACCGGTAACGATGGCAACTTTATCCTGCAGGTTATATTTAGTGTTCTCAGACATCGTATTTATCCCTCAATAATTGTCGGTAACAGGTGCGCCTTCAAGGACTGCTTCGGTAGATCCTACACCCAGACGGTCAGCGCCCTGCTCAAGATATCCTACTGCTGTTGCATAGTCTCTGATCCCGCCGGATGGCTTCACTTTGATCCGTCCAGCAGCGGTCTTGATCATTACACCGACTACTTCAGTGGTAGCGGAACCTTCAGCAAAGCCGGTGGAAGTCTTCACAAAATTCGCTCCAGCTTCGATTGCAATCTCCGTAGCCATTGCAACCTGCTCAAGCGATAGATAACAGGTCTCAAATATCACCTTGACCAGCACATTGTGGTGATGGGCTTCAGCGACGACGGCTTTGATGTCATCACGGACATAGTCATACTGTCCGGAGAGGAACTTGCCGATGTTCATTACCATATCGAGTTCCTGAGCGCCATCTGCTATCGCCAGCTTTGCTTCCAGAGCTTTGACTTCGGTGCGGTTGGCCCCGTGCGGAAATCCTACAACCATGGAGACTTTAACCCCGGTGCCTTCAAGCTCTTTTGCAGCAGTAGGAACATCGCTCGGACGCACGCAGACACTGGCAACCTGGTATTTCTTGCCCAGCTGACAGCCTTTGATTATATCTTTATCAGTCATAGACGGCTTCAGAACCGCATGATCAATAGTAGAAGCAACTTTCTCTTTAGTCCACATAATAACTCCTCAATTGATAATTGATAATGGACAATTGACAATGAAAAGACCTGCAATCGGTAGGATTCATTGTCAATTATCAATTATCAATTGTCAATTTCGTCCGATAAAATCCAACACCTGTTCATTGGTTGGTATGGCTTCTGTGCTGCCCAGGGTCAGGACTGAGAGCGCGGAGGCATATACTGCAAATCTGGCGGATTCCAGCAGGTCCTGACCGCCTGCCAGGCCATGCATAAAGGCACCGCAGAAGATATCTCCGGCTGCTGTTGGATCTTTCGGGGTTACTGAGGGAGGCATCAGGTGCTCCTTAAGATCCTTGTTCATGATGACAACCCCCTGTTCCCCAAGGGTTACCATCGCGTTTTTCACACCCTTGTCCAGGAACCACTGAGCAGCATCAAATGCAGAGTTGCAGTCAGTGACTTCGATCCCGGTCAGCAGGGAAGCTTCTACTTCATTCGGCTTTATGAAATCCAGGCATGGATACAGTGACTCAGCCAAAGGTCTTGCTGGCGCCGGGTCCAGGACTGTGCGGATTCCCATCTCTGAAGCCTTGCGAACACCGTATTCAACGTATTCCATAGGGGTCTCAAGTTGAAAACCCACCAGGTCGGCATCTTTCAGGTGCTTCAGGTTGTTGTCGATATCATTGGATTTCAGTTCGCCATTTGCTCCAAGGGCTACTGATATCATATTGTTGCCATCGCTGTTTACCAATATGAATGCAGTTCCGGTTGGGACTGTCGGATGTATACGGACACCTGCAATGTTGACTCCAAAGTCCTTGTGTGTGCCCAGAATGCTCTGACCGAACGCATCATCTCCTACACAGGCGATAAGAATAACTTCGCTCCCCAGCCTTGAAGCAGTAAGCGCCTGATTGGTGCCCTTTCCACCTGTTTCAGTGTGGAAACCACCTGCAGTAATAGTCTCACCTATATTAGGAAAGCGCTGACAGGTCATAGTCATTGCTGTCACGCAGCTCCCCGCAAAAACAATTTTACCAGCCATCTATCACCATTCCTTGAAATGATCAGTTATTAAGGACTACTCTTCTATCTCCCGGTAAGTAGTGCCCCACTCTTCCAGGCGCATGTCGTATAGTTCGTTGGCACCTTTTGCAGGTTGTCCGGCCCAGACTGTTACCAGTTCAAGAGTATCAGGACTCTCTTCATTGTGTATCGCGTGGAAAGTGCCGGCGGGGATGAATACTACCGTTCCTGGTTTGAGTTCATAGTCCTCACCGCCCATATCGAGTCTGGCGTTGCCTTTGAGGATGACATAGACCTCATCGTGGCCTTCGTGTGCAGCACCGGGGAGTGCTTTACCGGGTTCTACAACACCATGGTTCACCTGGATCTTTTCACTTCCACAGTTGAACAGGTCTATCATCATACGTGAGCTATACAGGTTCTCGCAGCCTGGAGCGATGAACGGCATTACTTTTTCCGGATATACTACTTTTGCGTGTGCCATTAGAAATCCTTTCGAGCTTATGATTAAAATTGCATATCTTATGAGGATTAAAGTCACCTTCCGTCGAACTCTACATATTGGCTACTCAGCACAATTTTGAAGGCGCCTTTGGAGAGAATAACACATATGCTTTATAATGTCCAATAGGACTGTCGACAATCTACAGTTTTGGTTTTTATATCCATTTTCGGGGTTCACATCCCCCCTTCCCCCCTTCAAAGGGGGGAATTGGGCAAGTGCTTCCTGAATTGTCAATTATCCATTATCAATTATCAATTGACCGAGGTTTTTAATGATATATAGTTTTCCATATGATGATTTTGCTGATCTTAATATACCGGATTTCTGCAATGCGAAGGTTTATACAATGCCGGAGCAGAGTTGTGTTAGAAGCGATGAGGAGATGGTGCTGGATGCGCTTGCTTCTCCAATCGGGTGCGGGAAGCTGAGTGATGAAGTTAAGCCGGGGATGCGGGTTACTATTGCGGTTGATGACAGCAGCCGGTCTACCCGGACTGACCTGATGCTTCCGCTTGTGCTTGCCGAACTGCATAAAGCTGGAGTTTCTCGAGAGAGCATAACTATTTTAATTGCACTGGGTACACATCGACCTATGAGCAATGAGGAGATGGAGAGCAAATATACATCTGAAGTTGTTGCTAATTATCGGATGGTCAACCCGGTCTGGCAGGACAGGAGCAGTTATCGGGAGGTTGGAGTCTCATCCCAGGGCTGCCCAATCCGGGTCCACCATGAAATATCGGATGCTGACTATGTCATAGGCATCGGGCAGACTATTGCCCATATGATTGCAGGTTTTGGAGGAGGCGGGAAGATAGTTGTGCCTGGTTGCGCCGACTGCGAGACTGTTGGCGAAGTGCATTGGCTTTCAAATGAAGTGGCTGAAGGAATGTTGTATGCCCACAGGGAAAATGCAGTGCGTGGGGCCATTGATGAGTTCTCGCTAAAAGCCGGCCTCAAGTTCATTTTGAATGATGTACCGGGTGGAGACGGGCATCATCTTGCTGGAGCATTCGCCGGGCATCCAGTCCTTGCACATAAGGCTGCGTGCGAAGTCGCGTTGAGGATCTGTGAAGTGAAGATCGATAAGCTGGCAGACATTGTTATTGCAGATGCATACCCGGCAGATATCGACTTCTGGCAGGCATTGAAGGGAATGAACGTTGCTTACAGTGCGGCAAAACCAGGGGGAACAGTTATTCTTGTAACTCCCTGCCCTGAAGGCACCAGCTCACAACACCACGAGCTTACAACCGTAGGTTACATCAGAACAGAACAAATTCGCCGAATGGTTGAGCAGGACAAGATAGACAAATGCATCGCCGGTAACCTGTTTCTTGGAGCACAGCTCCTGGACAAGGGACCTGGAATCCTGGTCACCAAAGGCATTACTGAGGATGAAACCAGGGCAATGGGATTTGCCTGGGCGCCTGATCCTGCTGCTGCCCTGGAAATGGCACTGGAAAGACATGGCAAATCTGCAAGCATCAACGTATTATACAAAGCATCAAAAATGATATGCACTATTAAGTGAGGAGACACATAACATGGGTAATGAATTGAGATTAGAAGGTAAGAGAGCACTGGTAACCGGTTCCGGAACAGGGATCGGACACGAGATAGCATTGGAGTTTGCACGTCAAGGAGCCGATGTCATCTTACACTATTCCCACAGTGCTGCTGGAGCTGAAGAAGCAGTCGAACAAATCAAGGCAATGGGAAGGAAATCCGCTGCGTTCAAAGCAGACTTCTGCGATGTCGATCAGGTACAGGAATTGGGACATAAAGCTATTGAATTTCTCGGTGGTATAGACTGCCTCGTCAATAATGCTGGGATAACATTTAACAAACGTTTTCTAAAAATAACCCGAGAGCAGTTTGATACTACATATAATGTAAATATCCGCGCGCAATTCTTCCTGACACAGGTGATAGTGGAAGATATGCTCAAACATGGCGGTGGATCTGTTGTAAACCTGACTTCTGTGCACGGTGTTGCCGGAGCACCCGAGCATTCGGTATATGCCGGAACAAAAGGAGCAATTATAGCTTATACAAGAACACTGGCTGTGGAACTTGCACATATGGGTGTCAGAGTAAATGCTATCGCTCCGGGTATGGTAGTTGTTCCTAACTATTTCAAATCAAACATCTGCACTGAAGAAGAAGCCAAGCAGTCTGCATTCGACAAAATTCCTATAGGACGATACGGCGATCCTTTAGAGATAGGCAAGCTGGCTGCATTTTTATGCTCTGATGAGTGTGGATTTATTGTCGGACAGACAATAGTGGCTGATGGCGGCACGACATCATTGATGTCATTGATTTCAGATTTCAGAACTGAAGCCACATCAAGTTTGGGCGTAGGGTATGTGCCGGGGATTTAGGTTGAGGTTTATGCCAGCTTTGTAAATTCTCACGCAAAGCCGCAAAGACGCTAAGAAAGGATCGCTTTTTTGGATTCTATGTGCTTTGTGGATTAGTTCGGGAATAGGAAAATGAGAAAATTGTCATCTGAAGGGGAACATGCCTGTTCCCCTTCTTTGCGTCTTTGCGGCTTTGCGTGAGATTAAGTAACTATAAAATTTTGCACACATAAAGAAATCAAAGCACTAGCACTCTACCGCCAGTGCTCTTGATGGGGCACCGCTGCCGTTTTTTAGCAGGATTGGGAGAGCTATTACGTTAAGGTTACGGAAAGTTAATATTTCCTTTGGCAGATATAGTTCTTCGAGGATGTAGACACCGGCATCCAGGAGGATATCGTGTGGTGGGGCTACGTTGTTTGCGTTGGCTCCTCCTATGCTGAAGTGGTCTATACCTACTCCCCTGACTTTGTGATCAACCAGCCACTGGGCAGCTTCTACTGAGAGCCAGGGGGAGTGGAAGTTGTAATCGTCGGTCTTGGCTCTTTTAAGACCCCACCCTGTGCAGAGCAGGACTATTGGCCTTAAGTCAGCGGTGTAGGGCTGCAAATCCGAGATGAGGATGGGTTCATCGGGCTGTTTGTTGAACAGATCAATGGCAGTTGCCGGGCCGATGAAGGTGTCCGGCGGCATCTGGTCAATGGTCCGAGCATTGTTCTTCCGGTGTCCGGGTGAGTCCATGTGGGTACCTATGTGGGTATGAAAACTAAGCTTCTCAGCATTCCATCCGCACTCATCCGCCCACATCTCCTGCACAACCTCCATCGGAGAAAACCCCGGGTTACCAGGGCAATGGTGATATAAAGGTTGAGAAATATCGATTATCCGCGAGTATGTAATAGCCATCCAGTCCTCCAAATGAAAGATATATATTGCCTGCTCACTTCATGCTGGACTTGTTCAGCACCCATTCACATAGACCTTAATCAAGTTCAGGATGACGTTTACAGGGTATATCAATCCATCAACAATCCGCCGTTGATGTCCAGGGTTGCTCCTGTAATGTATGATGCTTCAGCGGATACCAGGAACATTATAGGCCTGACAACCTCATCTGCGTCGCCAATCCGCCCCATTGGTATGGTCGTCTTGAATGCTTCCCTCTGCTGAGGTGTGGCTGCGCTTGTGATGTCGGTATCAATAACACCAGGAGCAACAGCATTCACCCGGACACCATGTCCGGCACCGCTGCGTGCGAGTGTTTTTGTCAGACAGGCAATCGCAGCTTTGCTGGCGCTGTAGTGTGCCCCGACCGCGATCCCCCCAACTTTACCGGCAAGGGATGCAAGATTAATGATTACTCCGGATTTCTGACTGATCATCTGCTCTATGCATATCTGGCTGAGGAAGAAAGTAGCTGTCAGGTTGATATCGATAACCCTCCGCCATTCATCCTCGGTAATGTCGGACAGAGCCGTGCGCGGGCAGACTCCGGCATTGTTGATCAGCACATCCACCCTGCCCTCTTTTTCCAGAACGTCCTTAAGCCAGGATTTCTGGAATGCAGTATCGGATATGTCACCACGGATGAAATGCTGCTGCTTACTCTCAACGATATCGGTGCCATATACGACAGCCCCGCAGGCTTCAAACCGCTCAACCAGCTTACTACCGATGCCACCGGCTGCCCCGGTGACCATTATTACTTTGTCTTTGAACTCCGGATATATCATTTATACTGTCCTTTTTTATAATAACCACGGAATACACTGAAAGGGAAGGGAAATAATTATGGTGTAATCTATAGTGTGTTCGTTATCGCTATACTTTTAATTCACACGAACACGTGTAAGTTACATACCGATTTATTCCCTTTTCCGTGTATTCCGTGTATTCCGTGGTTGATAATTATTCTGCTGGTTAGTAACCCAGTGTAATTCCGCCGTCTATGTTCAGGGTTATTCCTGTTACGAAGGCTGAATCTTCGCTGCCCAGGTATACTGCGGCTTTTCCGCATTCTTCTATTGTCCCGATCCTGCCCAGTGGGTGCTGACCGTAAATGTACTTCCTGGCAGCGGCTTCGTCTTTCTGCTGGCCGAACCAGTCCTCTACCAGCGGAGTTTGAATCCAGCCGGGGCAGATTACGTTGACCCTGATGCCATCAGGTGCAAAGTCGATCGCCATGCCTTTGCTCATTGCAATCTGGCCACCTTTTGTGGCGGAATATGCTCCAGCGTTTGGCTGCCCAACCAGGCCTACCATACTGCTGATGTTAATGATGTTGCCTTTAGTCTTGCGAAGGTGCGGGATCGAGTATTTTGAACACAGAAAAGTACTGCGCAGGTTTGTGCTCTGGATAAACTCCCACTCTTCTTCACTGGTCTCTTCGATGTTTTTAGATATATGGTATCCAGCGTTATTTACCAGGATGTCCAGCTTACCGAACGATTCAATAGTTTTAGCTATCAGAGCCTGGATATCTTCGCTCCTGGTAACATCAGTCTTCACAAATATAGCACGACCCTCGGCACTGCCCAATTCCTCAGCCATTGCGAGTCCCTCTGCTTCATTCCTGCAGACAATCACAACGTTGGCACCTTCACGAGAAAACTCCCGTGCGATGCCTTCCCCAATACCTTTGCTTGAACCTGTAACTATGGCAACTTTGCCCTCAAGTTTCATTATGCCACTCCTCATTTGGAAGTTTAAAGTTGGACAGTTCTGTTTGTGCTTACAATTGTATATTGTTTACTGGATTTAGTCTACGAAACGTAATAGTTCCGGATTACTGCTAATCAAGTGTGCAACCAGCTAATTCCCCCTTTGAAGGGGGTAGGGGGATGTGACTGTTGGCCTATCCGCGTTTATTATGATTAGATTCACATCCCCCCTACCCCCTTTCAAAGGGGGAATTAGCTACTCGATACTCATAACACTAAACTGTGACACGGAAACCACATCACGTAATTAAGGCTGGTCGCCATAGTATGGACATTGAATGGGTATGACTAGCATAGAGCTTATATTAGTGGAGGCAACCAATTATGATTCTATTAACTGGAGCTACGGGAACTGTAGGCAGCCAGGTGGTAAAGCATCTCCAAAAGACTGGAGCCGAATTCAGAATCGTTGCTCGAGATCCGGACAAAGCTAGATCCCTGACAGGACCAGGGATTGAGATAGTTCAAGGAGATATTACAAATCCTGTTTCCATGCAAACTGCAATGCATGGGATGGACCATCTTTTCCTACTGACTCCCAGCGGACCTCAGCAGGTGGATGTGGAAAAGGAAATTGTGGACGAAGCTGCAAGAGCTGGAGTCAGCCATATCACCAAACTCTCCGTAATGGGAGCAAGCGCTCTTTCCCCTATCCTGATTAACCAGTGGCATTACTACTCTGAAAAGTACATAGAGCAGATCGGTATAGGCCTGACAGCAGTAAGGCCCACATTCTTTATGCAAAACACATTGATGTTCGCTACTACGATCTCTAATGAGGGTATGTTCTATGCACCACTTGGTGACGCAGCAGTGAATATTGTTGATGCAAGGGATATTGCATCAGTCGTTGTATCAACTCTCATTGAACCAGGTCATATGGGCCATGTATATGATGTTACAGGTCCACAAGCTGTAACGTTCAATGAGGTAGCTGCAGATATTTCATCTGCAATTGGCAAGTCAGTCGCCTATGTCAATGTCCCACCAGAAGGCATGCGAATATCTATGCAGAGAATAGGCATGCCGGAGTGGCTGATTGAAAGTATGCTGGGCTACTATGCATTCTTCCGTGAAGGCCACGGCTCTTTAGTAACTCCTGTGGTTGAACGGCTCAAGAAAAGCCCCGCTATCGCCTACAAACAATTTGCGCAGGATTACGCATCCTCATTTACAAGTTAATATTGGTAAGTATTGGGCCGGTTTCATTCCGGCCCTTGAAGGGGTATGCACCCCATTTGTGTATCCATTATTACTACCCGGATATTTCCAGTCTTCCATCTATCTCATTGACAGGAAATATCGCGTGGCGCTCGTTTGGGGTTTCATTTGGCTGGTGAAATGTTAACATAAGCTGGCCATCGAATGTCTTGAACAGCATGCCGTGTCCCCCATCTTCAGCAAACAGCGGAGTCTCATCCTGCTGCCATGGTCCTGAGATCTCTCCGGAAGCTGATCTGGCAATACCGACAGCATATCCCCGCTCCCCAAAACTCGACCAGATCATTAGTAACTCACCATTCGCTGCCCGGTAAATAAATGGACCATCTGTTACAAAATTCCCCTGCCCGGGATAATTGTTACCCCATGGAGCTTCCGAAGCATGAAACAATAAAGTCAAATCCCCTGCCGCGGTGCTCAAATCCTGATTTAATGGCAACGCACAGATAGTGCCATCCTGTATCTGCACCCACTCATGGCAGAATACCATCCATGGATTCCCCTGGTTATCGATATATAGTGTCCCATCCAGACACTCCCAGTCACGGGGAGTTACCGGGCCATCACTGTGAGGTTTAAATGGACCCATCGGACTATCGGAAACAAGAATCTGAGTTCCCCTGCAGACTCCCTCGGCTTTGAACGAAGCGAACATGAAGTATCGCCCTTTGTACCGATGCACTTCAGGCGCCCAATAGTCCTGTTCAGACCAGAACCCGGGTTCAGGTCGAAAAACCGGAAATGGCCCCTCCCAGTTAACCAGGTCTGAACTCCGGTAGGCGTTAAACCCCTGCGCTTTTCCACCCCAGGTATTGTCATCGGTAGAGCCATACATATAATAAACCCCCTCTTCCTGCACAGGAACCACAAAGGGATCACGGATTCTGAAATCTTTTGCCAGAAGCATAACATAGCACCTCAATTGATATGATTACGTTTGATATTATCCAACATCAGATTGAATACTGCAATACATTAACCAGACATCCACGAATGCGTCATTTATGCGCCACCAATTCCCCCTTGGAGAAGGGGGTCTGGGGGATTGATTCCCTTCTTGCCAGTTATCAACCGTCATCAATCCCCCTAACCCCCTTCTCCAAGGGGGAATTGCCTGTACTTTTGTAATACCTTTTCATCTGTAAGCGTACAACCACACACACCTATTCATTCTCAGGGAACCAGGTTATGATTGAGAGGTGTTGAGTTTGATGTTCAGCAGGGATTGAACTGTTAGGTTCCAGGGAAGTAAATCGTCTATTGCTGTTTTGGAGTTGTTTTTGGGGAGTTGTTCGAACACGTATTTTAGATAGCTGAAAGGATCGAGTCCGTTTTCTTTTGCAGTTTCTATTATGCTGTAGATGATTGCACTTGTCTTTGCCCCTCGCGGAGTGTTGGAAAAGAGCCAGTTTTTACGGCCTATTACGAACGGTTTTATCGATCTCTCCGCACGGTTGTTATCGATTTCAAGGCGGCCATCATTTAAGAACTCAATCAATTTCGGCCACTGGTTCTTACAGTATGTGAAAGCGGTGCCAAGTATGCTTTTTGGCGGAACTAACCCGGATTCCCTGTCCAACCACACTTTGAACTCATTGAGTATTGCAGTGCTTTGCTCGTTGCGGACAGCTTTTCGCTGTTCAGACGAAGCATCACAGAGCTCTTCCTCTATTTTGTAGAGACCAGAGATGTATTTTAGTGCGATATTTGCAAGATGTTTTGGATCGTCGCGCTGAGCCTGCGGGATGACATTGAGCGCATCGGCGAACTTGCGCCTGGCGTGTGCCCAGCAGCCGACTAATGTAACTTCTTTTATATCGTTATATCCGGAATAGCCGTCGGCATGCAGACGCCCTGCGAAGCCTTCAAGAAATCGCTTCGGATGGTTCCCATTTCGCGTAGGTTGGTATTCGAACAAAACTATCGGCGGACCGTCTCGACCGGATCTATACAGCCACATATAGGACTTGCTCTCAGCTTTTCGTCCAGTTTCGTGCAGAACCTGCAGAGTCGTTTCATCTGCGTGAGCGATATCAAGGTTTAGAAGCCTTTTGTGCATACAATTGAAGATCGGCTCAAGCATCTCTCCGCCTTTGAGCATCCAGTTTGACAGAGTTGCTCTGGGAAGTTCGATTCCCATCCTCTCGAAATGCTTTTCCTGCCGGTAAAGAGGCATCGCTTCGGTATACTTCTGGCTCATAATGTATGCAACAGCCGATGCAGAGGCCAGGCTCTTGGGAATTAGCGCTTTGGGAGCAGGCGCTGTAACTATCGGAGTGGTTATCTCGTTGCGTTCGCAGTTGCGGCAACTGTATTTGAAGCTGACATGCTTAGTAACCCTAACCTGAGCAGGGATTATTACTACTTCATCGCGAGTATCGGAGCTCATCTCGTGCATAGGTCCTCCGCAGCACGAACAAACCTGCTCCTCTTCCGGAAGATGATACTCAATGACCTCGGTCGGCAGATTTGCAAGGACTTCCTCGCGATGGCCGACCGATTTGGGTTTTCTTGTATAGGTGACAACCTCGGGTTCAACGACTTCAGGAACTGAATCGGCTACCGCTTCAGCCTCATTAAAACCAAGCTCTATCTGCAAAGCCGGTGTCTTTTCACTGGAAGAGCCAAACTTCTTTTTTTGAGCCAAGAGGACTTGTTCCTTGAGCCATTTCAACTCATTTTCAAGCTGAATATTCTTGGACTTCAGTTCAGCAATTTGTCTCTTCAGGGACGCCGTTTCCATATGTAATACTTAGACATCCAAGCATATAAATCCTGCTGTTTTTAGAACAAATATGCCCCATTTTTAGGCTATTTTCCTCGTGAGAACATCGGAATGTGCCTGACTCTGCTCAAGGGTCAAACCGTCGAGAAGCCACTGGAGTTGGCGGCGGCTAACAGTCAGTGTTTGGCTCTCTCCAGCACTAGGCCATTTAAATCTGCCTTTCTCCAGCCGTCGGTAGTAGAGCCAGAATCCGTTGCAGTCCCAGCGCAGAATTTTGAGTCTGTCACAATCTCGGTTACAGAACACAAACATGCAATCTGAGAAAGGATCAAGCTTAAACTGGCAACTGACAATAGCTGCAAGACCATCGATGGATTTACGCATATCGGTCGGTCCACAGGCAAGATACACACGATCAGGTATATGTGTATTCAGCATGACTGGGTCACAACCTGCAGCACGTCGCTCAACAAGGACTTATCAAAACCGGATGTAATCTCAATGCGTGCAGAGCCAATACAAATCGCGATTCCAGAGCTCTTATTGCTATCAACAATCTCAACGGCAGCCCAACCAAAACCGACATTCTGATCGCCTGTTTTTGCCAGATTGGATTCACCAGATTCTGAGACTTCATTAACCTTAGCAATCCAATACCTAAGCTTGTGTATACTCAAACCGTTTAGAGTGCACCATTCGACAGCTTTCAAACCACTCTGCCAATAATCCAAAACTCGTGGTTCCCATTCATAAAACAACCTTGATTGACGCATAACACCCTCCACAATACAATGTAAAGACATTATGCATAATATTCAACCGCATTAACAGGTGTATGTGGTTGTACGCTTAC
>Ga0118677_10011756_pt1 | contig 13027 bp, 16 predicted proteins | sample AliMusrvi5mmetaG_FD_86154 | JGI IMG/M metagenome (GOLD analysis project Ga0118677, IMG submission 86154)
TATTGAAACTGTAAAAAGATCAACTCCGATGGAACCAATCGGTGACATAATGAACCACTCTGGCTCTGGACTCGACCTTGTTTACATTGCAGCAGCGCTAAAAGCCTGTGGCGTCACTTTTAATATTCTAAATACAATCACTGGTCTGAGACTTGAATTAACTTTTACTGGTGTTAATTCCTAAATTCTACTTTATTTTTTAGGCAGTGTTGTAGGTTTTGGTAACCGTTCTTATAAATTTATCTCAGTATAAAGTATTTTACTATCGCTATGACGGTGATGGCAACAATGGACATAAACGTGCTTTTTTCTGCTTTTAATGCTTCCTTGACAAGAGGAGAATGGACGTTCTTGCCTTTGTAAGGTTTAAGCTTTGGCACCCAGCGATTAACTTTGTCTGTGTACTGGAGATATTCTTCACCAAAAGCTTTTATTAAAAGACTTTCTTCGTAAATTACTATGAACGTGTATTCAAACATAAAGTACACTATGGCAATGGGCACCAATTTAGGAACACCAAGCAAAAAGGCCGACGCTGAATATATGGTAATATTGAATATGTATATTGGGTTCCTTACTAACGAGAATGGCCCCGAGGTTATTAATTGCTTTAGGTCGCCAGTCCTAGTCCTTGTTATCCCACCGGCGTAGCTAACACACCATATACGGCCAAGTTCTCCTATTACTACAAATACTATTCCAAGTACTATATTGAGTTCACTGGGGCTGTAGGTTCTCCAAAAGATCCCTAAAAGTAGTATCGGTAGTGGAAGATAACTCCTATTCCTAAAAATGAATGCTCCTATTTTTTCCATAAAGTCATTATGCTCCTTTTTAATGTTGTAGCTTTTTTATTTAGATCATTAATGGTTCCATTATTGAAGATAGTAAAGTCCGATTTTATCATTTTTTCTACAAGGTCTAGCTGTGCGTCTAACATGTTTTGCGCTTCAGCGATGTTAATTTTGTATTTATTCTTTATGGAGCAAAGCGCTTCTTCTTTTTTTCTGAACACGGTAACTGTGTAAGAACATAAACTCTCAAGTTTTGCCTCAAACAATAATGGTATCTCTACAGCGACTAACTTGTCTTTTTTTTTGATCAAGAGCTTCTTTATTTCGCTAACTATGATGGGATGAACAATTGCTTCCACTTTTTTCCTGAACTTTGCATCAGAGAACATTAATGCCCTTAGTTTTGGTTTGTCTACGCTTCCGTCCTTTTTTACTATTCCCTTGACTTTAAGTTTGGATAGCGCTTTTGCCCCAGCAGAACCCTTGTTATAAAGGCCTGCTACAAGATCATCCGAGCTTATCGCTTCAAAGCCTATCTGGCTCAAAGCCTTGCAGAGGGTACTTTTCCCACTTGACATAATTCCTGTGACCCCAATAACCGGATTTTTCATGAATCTAGTATAAGCCTCAGGCTCTATTAAGGTCAAGGACAATTATTTTTACTTTTATGTAATTTCATGTTAGCATCTAAGGTCCAAGGCCTCCTTTTCGATTGTTGTGTCCCTTATTTGTTCGGAGGTGATATGAAGCAGGGCCAAATCCTCTTTCTTTCCGTTTTTTTCTCACTATTGTTTCTAGGCGCATGCTCAAACTCCAACTCAGCAAGGGCCGGACTGCTTTTAGATTTCAGACGTAGCGTTCAGGATGCAGAGGACTTCAAAAAATGGGTCTCTGTGCTAACAGAACGCGGAGGGCAGAGTGGAGAGGTCAATTTTGTGTTCGATAACGATGAGTTTCGGGCATACATTTTGGCAGATCAAAAGCTTTTGTCCTCGCTGAAAGGCGTTAAAGGTGGAAACAACTTTTCCTGTCCAGAAAGATCCAAGTACTGTTCCATTTGCATCAATTTGAGAGACATGAGCGTTGGCTGCAAAATTGGAAAAGATGACGACACAGGCTCAGAAAGAGCCTTACTGGCATCCAACCAAAAAGTGACATTGAGGGACATTATTATCGCTGGGGAAAAGAAAAAAGAAACAAGGATCGTTTTTACAGGTTACCCAGCAGAGTTAATGTTCAACAGATCACTGCAAAACAAACGCAGAGGCTTTGTCTCGCACCTCATGAAGTCTTTGTCTTTAGCACCTAAAAAGAACAAAGACGTATCGTGTGTAACGAACAGGAAAGAAGTTGTTTGTCAGGCTCTTATCAACGTGAGAAAGATCTAACGCCTAGTTTGATGGGTGAAGGCTCTTCATGATGGAGCTTTTACCCCACTGTATCTTGTCCCAAATCGTTTCTTCCTCCATACACATATACGTTCGTATGTTCCTATGTTCTTTTATCCTATTACCCAATTCATTATAAAACTTTATCCTTAGGTTTTTTGGGAACCTATATTTGCCATCGCTGCACCTGACGTATTCTTCTCCAAGGAACCATTTTGACCCATTATTTTTTTTGAGTATTGCTTGCTTAAGGTCTTCTGTGTATCTAAACCCACCTAGGCTGAACCACTTAACAACCTTTGGGTCTATGAGCTTGAAGATTTTATCAATAAGCTCCTTATAATCAGCAAGAGTTTCTTGTTTCATAAAGATGGGATCAAAGTGGAATGCCAATGAATAACCATTCTTGCTTGCCTCTCTGGCGGCGTTCAAACGTTGCTCCAGTGTTGCCGTGCCTTTTTCCTCTTTGTCTATTATCCATTGGGGGTTCAGCGACCATGACAGGATAACATTGGGTACACCTTTCTGCTTCAAGAAGGGCTCTACCCTAGACGATTTTGTTTTGAACTCTATGACGGCCTTAGGGTGTTTTTTGACAATATTTATTAGCTCTAGATTTACCTCATCAAGCTCTTTTAGAGCCATTGAATCCATGAATTCTCCTGTGCCTATCCTCGGAAGTTCATTGGTTTTGTCGTCTAAAAAGGTGCTAAACTCGGTTAACATCTTGTCCAGGTTGGAATGTATGATTATTTTTCTTTCGGGCATATAAAAATTCAAGAAACAATATGAACAATCGAACGGGCAGCCCATTGCAGGGCTTAGTACATGGTAGGAACAATCGAGTCTTCCTGGACTGCATGGACAGCGTCTTAAAAAGGCACCACTATTTGCTAGGTATTCAGTTCTCATATATGTCAAAAAGTTTTTTTATTTTGTTCTGTTCTTTTAACCTCATCAATTCTTTTATTATGATATCTACATCACTGTAGCTTTTAAGACTGGCTTTTATGGTCAGCTGGTCAGATTCAAAGGTCTCATCATGTTCTATTTTTAAATTTTTTATTCCACTGCTCATGGCCTCTTTTTTAAACAGGGCGTTCTTCTCGCTTAGGGCAGGGTTTCTGAGCTTGAAGAGTTTGTTGCAAGCTTCCTTGATCCCTGATCGTTCTATCAATAAAAAGAACTCAGGTCCTTCTGCTGCGTCAAGCTGTTCTCTTGAATTCAGGTCGAGTAACAGCTCTAATAATAACTTAAAAGTGGCGTTTCCCGGTGCAGATAGAGTTAGAACTTTTTCCAGTATTTTCAATATCTTTTGTGGAGCATAATCCAGCATTGATAGAGTTGTGTAAGAGGGTTCATTAACAGCTATGAATAGTTGAATATTCAGGGGCAATTGTAAAAGATTTTTATAAGAGCTTGCCATCAGGACTGACCGCTCCAACAAGTTTATTTCCCTGTGCGATCTGTTTATCTTTTGCCAGATTGTAAGCTGATCGTTGATGCTATCTAATTTTATGAACCTGTCTAAAAGCACAAGACCGGTGTTGTTGCCTGCTAATCTTTTTGCGCCATCAATTAGGTATAACTTTTCTTTGAACTCAGCCACTATTGGAGGGTAGGGCAAGGGGTTAGGGAACGCCCTGTATAGAGGCTGTAAAACCGCCAGGCAACCCCATTCTATTTGTGCCTTATCTACGAGTTCAATACTATTGGAACGCAAAGTTTATTGTTTCCTCTATAGGTGGACCATCAAAGTTTGGGAACTTTATTGCTTTCATCCAAAAAATAACGCAACGCTCTACTGTCGGGTCATCAAGATTAGAGCGCAGGACCGTTGCTGCAGAAACAGCACCCACGTTCCTTATAACCAACTTCACCGCGAGACTTTTGCCACCGCCACTTTTTCTGTTCCTTTCGTAGCAGGTATCTATTTTTTTCCTCTGACGGGCAACAGCTCTTATGACTTCATTCCTTGACAATCTTTTTTCTGGTTTTTTAGGCTTTACTTTTTTGGGTATTACTTTTGCAGGTTCTGGTGGAGGCGGAGGAGCAAGTACCTCTTCCTGCGGAGGAGGTGTTGGTTCAGGCTCTATGGCCTCTGTGGAAAGAACTTTTTTCTCGTTCTGCTTTATGATTACTTCAGTTCCCTTATTATCTCTAACTCTGGCTTCGCCTATTTTGATCCATATTTCTGCTTTTTTGCTTGCTTTGTCGACACTCATGGAAAGATCGGTGTTTCCCTTGACTTCCATTACTGTGTTGTTGGATTTAATTCTAAGGGTTGTTTGAGGAGTTTCTATTCCAACAGGTGTATTGATGTTTGCAGTAGCTGTAGTGGACACACTAGCTCCCATAGTCTTTGTTGCAGCCTGTATGCTTTTTGCTTCCAGCGTACCCTGATCAAAAGATACTTCAATAAGGTTGGCAGCCTCTTGTTTTGGGTCTTCTATAACCACAAGTGACCTTTCTCCTATGCTCATCAAGTACCCTAGATTGAACTTCACAGTTGCTGTGGAGTCAAATCCTGTTGAAACGGAATCCATTATAGCCAACTGTTCATTAGGTTCAGCAGTATTCCAAACGGTGTTTGCCGACCTTTTTACAGTGACGTTCTTGCTTACTTCACTAAGGGAAGCTATGCCTTTTATCACAGGTTTTTTTTCTTCTTCCATCCCAAAGATCTTAAGTACCGCCGTTGTTATTTGCTGCTGATACAGTACCACCATACCCAATGTTGCTAGAGCCAAAAAAATTATCAAGAATTTTTTCATTCTTTTCCCTCTTTGATAGGCTTGGTCTTTTCAAGGTCTATTACTAGCCTTGAAGGTTTTGCCAAGGCAAAAATATCATCGCTGACTTTATCGCCAATGCTCAAACTTATTATGGTCTCTTTTTCATCCGGCAGCACAATAAAGGACGCTTTCTTTATGAAATTAGTATTACCGAGTAGCTCTGCAAAAGTCTTTGCCTTATCCATGGAGATTGTTCTCTCTATTGTTATGTCGATAACGTTCCGTCCTTTTCTCACATAGTAAGCCGGTTCATTATCGCCATCTATGTCCATTACTATTCTTTGTTTCCCGTTGTTAAAAGAGGTTCTTACATTGGTAACACTGTCTGCAGAATAAAGCATGGAATAGGATCCCAAAAAGAACGAAAGTATAAATAAAATCCGCATTATTAGACCCCCAAGCGTATAGATTTTATACACCTGACTTGGTGTTGTAGCAATTTTTATTGAAAATAAGGGATGAAATAGTTGACAGTTTTCTAGGTCATATCAATAATTTCAAATAGTTAGCCCTTGTGGCATGGGTGTTGCAAAATAAAGTGTATGAGGAGCATAAAGTTAATGAAGAAAGTATCCGAAAAGAGAAATACAAGAAGCATGGGGGGACTTATGAAGATAAGATTTTTGGCAGTTGTTCTAGGAACAATCGCTATAATGACATCAGGAGTTGCTGTTGCACAAACTGCATCAGGAACTGCAGGTGGTGCTGCCGGTACAGGTGGTAATCTGTCTCTAAACATACCTATAAACGTAAAGGGATTTGAGATGGATTTTAGCAAATTCTTTAAACAGAACGACTCTTCTGATGATACTTCCAGTACCGGCGTAAGCGCATGGAAGTGTTTGGTAGAAGAAAGAGATAATTGGGATAAAGCTAATGATTCTTTGGATACAGTAGTAACTGGACTACTTAGCTGGAAAGCTCTAGCTAATTCTCACCAGAGAGACATACTTCAGTATAAATATATGGGAGATGTGGCTCAATATAACAATACATGGAGAATGATGGATTCAGCTCTATATTATTCAACACAACAGCAGTTGGCTTACTACCAGTACAGATATGGTTCAACTTACAGCAACTATGGTGGCTCAAATTATAACCAGGGTATAAAGAACGTTGCTAGCGATAAATACAATACATACTCTGATGACTGGTACAGTACTTGGGGTGGATAATAAATAATTTAAGATTAAAATAAAAAAAGGCTGGCTTTAAAAAGTCAGCCTTTTTTGTTGTCTATATTTTTTGTCTTTTCTTGCTAAAAAAACACTCCTAGTATAAACCTTTTGCGGAACTAAGGAGGAAAAGCATGAAAGAAACAAAACGCATAGGGATAATCGGTGGCAGTGGCCTGTATGAAATGGAAGGGTTGGAGAATATTCAAGAGCTGGAAGTGAGCACCCCGTATGGTGCGCCTTCTGATAAACTTATAAAAGGAACCATTAAAGTTAAGGAGGAGACCGTTGAATTATACTTTTTGCCAAGGCATGGAAGGGGACATAACATATTGCCTTCTGAAGTGAATTTTAGGGCGAACATATATGCATTAAAAAAGTTGGGTGTTAAGGCACTTATTACAGTTAGCGCCGTAGGAAGCATGAGACAAGAGATAGCACCAGGGGATATTGTCCTTGTAGACCAATATATAGACAGGACAAAGTCACTAAGAGGAAATTCTTTCTTTGGTGAAGGTGTTGTAGCACATGTTTCCCTTGCTGATCCTGTATGCCCAACACTAATGAAAATGCTTAAAAAAGCTTCTGATGGTAAGGGTAAGATCCACCACAAGGGAACTTACATAACAATAGAAGGGCCTCAATTCTCCACAAAAGCTGAATCCAATTTCTATAGACAGATGGGCGTAGATGTTATTGGTATGACCGCTTGTCCTGAATATAGGCTTGCAAGAGAAGCAGAAATACACTTTGCCGCCATAGCACTATCCACCGACTATGATTGCTGGAAAGTAGATGAAGCGCACGTAACAGCAGATGCTGTTGTGGCAATAATGAAGAACAATGTTAGCAAGGCTAAGGCGATACTAAAAGATCTTATACCTATACTTACAACAGAATGGTCTTTGTTAGCGGAGTGCCCATGTGAACATGCGTTGGATAAGTCTATCCAAACTGATCCAAAACATATATCAAAAGAAGCTTTTTCGAGGATGGAACTTTTTATAGGTAAATACATAAAGAGGGGGTAGTAAAAATGAAGAGGACTATACTCGCTGCTGGCACGATGTGTTTTGATACTCTGGAAACACCTAATGAGATAAGGGAAAGGATAATGGGTGGTTGTGTTAACTACTTTTCTTTAGGGGCTTCAATTTTTACTAATGTGGAGATCTCTTCCATCATAGGCGTAGATTTTCCAAAAGATTACCTGACATACCTTAACACAAGGGGCATAGGTACAAGCAATATAGAACATTCCAAAACAGGAAAAACTTATCACTGGCATGCTAAGTACAAGGGGACAATGAACGAGGCTGAAACCGTTGATACCCCTCTGAACATACTTGTTGATTATGAACCTACCATGAACGAGATAGCCAAAAAATGTGAAATATTATTTTTAGCGAATCTTATTCCTGCAAAACAGCTGAAAGCCCTTAGTGAGGCTAAGGATGCAAAATTAAAGATCTCGGACACTATGGCCTGCTGGATAAGTGATGAAATAACAGTAGCAGACCTTAAAAAAGTAATGGCTAAAGTAGATGTGTTCGTTATCAATGAACATGAGGCACGGGCACTTACCAAAGAAACGAACATCACAACAGCCTTGTACAAGTTGGCAGACATGGGCCCTAAGGCAGTCATAATAAAGAAAGGTGAATATGGTGCGGTGCTTTACAAGAAAGGAGAAAAAATATTTTCTGTTCCTGCCTTTCCAGTTGAAAAGGTAGTTGATACAACAGGAGCAGGTGATACTTTTGCGGGCGGGTTCGTTGGCTATTTGGCAACATGCCCTAATTACAATGACTATAAGGAAATGAAAAAAGCTATACTTTACGGTACTGTTACAGCATCGTTCGTTGTGCAGGGCTTTGGTACAGAGGCTCTTATTGAAGTATCTATGAATGATATTCAAAGACGGTACAATGAACTTTTAGAAATGATCAAAATAGACTAGGGGGTAATATTAATGGCTAAGATCAAAGAAATTTTTGCGAGAGAGATTTTGGATTCCCGTGGCAATCCTACTGTAGAGGCTGATGTATACTTGGAGAATGGTATATGGGCTAGGGCGGCAGTGCCAAGTGGTGCTTCCACAGGTACTCATGAAGCGCTTGAACTAAGAGATGGTGACAAGTCAAAGTACATGGGAAAAGGTGTACAAAAAGCAGTGGGCAACATCCGAACTATGATAGCTCCAAAACTTATTGGGCAAGAGGCTGATTACAAAAAATGTGATGCTATCATGCTTGAGCTTGATGGGACAAAGAATAAAAGCAAATTGGGAGCGAATGCAATACTTGCCATTTCGCTTGCAGTTGTAAAAGTACAAGCTTTAACAGAAAAATTATCGCTGTGGGAGTTCATAAATAAACATGAGTTTTCCAGCTTAACACCAAAAATACCTGTACCGATGATGAATATCTTGAACGGTGGTTCACACGCAGATACTAATGTTGATATACAGGAATTCATGATAATGCCAGTTGGTTTTGATAGCTTCAGCGAGGCTTTAAGAGCAGGATCCGAAATATTCCATGCCTTAAAGAAAGTCCTTTCAAAGCAGGGTCTTGTTACTTCTGTAGGCGACGAAGGTGGTTTTGCGCCAAGTCTGCCTAGTAACGAAACTGCATTAAAATGTATCGCACAAGCTGTTGCAGACGCTGGGTATAAACTAGGAAAGGACATCTACTTTGCACTGGACCCTGCCTCATCTGAGTTCTTTGAAGATGGTAAATATAGCATCGATGGCAAAAAACTCTCTTCAAAAGAGCTTGCAGAATACTATGCAGGTCTTTGCGAAAGATATCCTATAGTCTCTATAGAGGATGGTTTTGCAGAAGATGATTGGGAAGGATGGAAGTATTTCACTCAATTGATGGGTTCAAAATTACAAATAGTAGGGGACGATCTTTTTGTTACAAATCCAGAAAGGATACAAAGAGGCATAAACGAAAAGTCTGCTAATTCCGTGCTTATCAAGCTAAACCAGATAGGCTCATTTACAGAGACTGTTGCTGCCATGAAGCTTGCTTTTGCGAACAACTTTACAGCAGTTATCTCCCATCGTTCAGGTGAAACAGCAGATTCAACGATATCAGATATTGCTGTCGCTATAGGCAATGGGCAAATAAAGACCGGCTCCCTTTGCAGAGTTGACAGAGTGGAAAAATACAATCAGTTACTAAGAATAGAGGAAGAAATGACCCGTCGTGGCATGAAACCTGTCTACAGAGGCAAGGAACTTGTTGCACGCTTTGGTAAGTAAAAGATCATGGTCGTAGAAGCATATGTAGATGGCTCATATCGCGAGGGCAAGGTCGGCTGGGCTACCGTTATAGTTAAGAACGGTGTTCTGTACGGCGAGTTCTCTGGCGTTATGAGCGAAGAAGAAGTGCAGGGTACTCGTCAGGTCGCTGGTGAATTAAAAGCGGTAGAAGAGACCCTGTTCTGGTGCAAGGAACAAAAGGTCATGGAGATATCCATATACTACGACTACGCCGGTATAAAAGAATGGATCACTGGTGCCTGGAAAGCAAAAAAAGAGATAACTCAAAAATATAGAGATTATGTAAGGGCATGCGGGGTAAAGATAAACTGGGTCAAGGTCAAGAGCCACAGCGGAGATAAATTCAACGATAAGGCCGACCAACTTGCCCGAAGGATCATTGGCGGTTAAAGGATATTGCTCTTCTTCTGATGAACAAAAGTGCTAGCATAGGTAGCAACATTATTGCAGCGTTACCACTTATATTTCCACCATTAGAACCACCAGAACTATTTGTTATTGTTGCACAGCCACCTGACATAGACGATCTGTTCGTGCCACTGCTGCTGCCTTGTCCTGCTGCATCTGAAGAACTTGCGTCTATACCTGTCACATATTTTGCACCAGCGATATCATCATCAGTAAGGGTTTCTACTATTTTTGTTTGCCTTACAGCGGCCATTACTGCAGTTGCAATATCCGAGTGACCAAGACCCAATACATGTCCGAGTTCATGTAGTGCTATTGTTGGTAAATTATCCCTGTAAGATCTTTTTGATGTGCTTGTCGCACTGTCTGTATCCCAGGCTACATATTCAGAGTTGAACAGTAAAAAAGCATCCGACATAGTGTATCCATCACCATATTGTCCTGCTATTGCAACTGCACTCTCTGGATCGAACCCGCTGGAATCAGACTTGAAATTAAGACTGAACGCAATGTTATTTACTCCATCTACGGCCATTGTTTCTGAAGAAGGGGTAGTATCTGTACCAGATATTGCAAGGGCTTCAAATCCTACAGCGGTGTTCCACTTGGACATATCTTCCTGTATTGTTGCTATGACTTCTTTTTCTGCGAGACCTGAATTGGCCGTGTTAATGTTCAAACTTACAGGGTAACTTCTCCATCTGGCTCCATTTAGGGCGACGTTATTCACTTTGAAAGCGTATAGTGTTTGTGTAAGAGTAAGAGTGGCTAAAGCGAGCATTAGTATTTTTTTCATGTCTTATTCCTCCACCGTAGCCGCAACTTTCCTTATTTTTTCTTCCATTTTTTGAAGAGTAAGTTCCTTCACTTCGCCCGTGCTTACAGCCATCTGACCGTTGCTGCTGACTTTTGCGAACGATAGGCCATTGGCTCTTGTGTCATTTATTAGAGATCCGTCGACTAGGTAATATGCTCCCTGAACACTAGCCGTAACATAGAAATAACCAGTCTCTTCATCTTTTGTTACACTTAGGAACATCTGACTATCCTTAACGAACTTTGTAAGACCAGCGACATCAACGGTTATTCCGCCAGCCGTTCCGCCGATCTGTCTTATAATTATTTTTTCCCCTTGGAGAAGAGGGTTGGCTTCGCTGTTTTTGTATATTTTGGCTATCTTTATGGAAATGTATTCAAAAGGCATGCTGTTCTTTTCTAAAAGGTTGTCTATCCGTTCTACAGTACCTGTGACAACATATTGTGCCCTCTGGAGGATCGATTCATCATCTTCCTTTATTAGGGTGGTTGCACAAACCGTCCCTGTCACCATTAAACCCAAGAAAAGACAACATACGTACTGCTTCATCTCTTTTCTCCTTTTTTTTACTTCATACACTATTTAGACAGTCGGTAACCTCCATAAGGTTAATTATTTCTTATTTTTTAAATGCCCTCCAAAGAGAGAAAAAAACCAATGCCAATATATACATTATATTATATAAAAGCTAAAAAGTCAATAGAAAAAAGTAAAACTGTGGAGTGAGCTAAGCAGCTATCTCTAGGTCTTCTTTTGCAGTGTCCAAAAGAGTTCTAAGCTTTTGAACTGCTTTTGAGTGTAGCTGGCTGGCTCTGGATTCAGAGATATTTAGGGTATCACCTATTTCTTTCAAACTAAGCTCGTCATAATAATACAGGGCAACAACTAACCTTTCTTTTTCAGGCAAGGTTGCTACTGCGTTTGCAATTACCTTCTTGATAGATTCAAATTCAACTTTCTTACTTGGGTTAGAAAGTTCGTCTTTGTCGGCGAACTGAAGGGCTGTTGGTTCCCCTTCATTATTAATATTTCCTTCTATGCTAAGAAAACAATTGCTTCTTGCGCAGTTTGAAAGTTCAAAGTATTCTTCTTTAGAAAGTTTAAGTTCCTTGGATATTTCGTCGTTGTTTGGGTGTCTGCCAAGTTTTTCTTCCAGTTCTTTTGTTGTTTTTTCTACTAATTTTATTTTATCTCTAACTGATCTTGATACAGAATCCTGTCCTCTTAAATAATCCAACATTGCGCCACGGATCCTGAATTCTGCATAAGTTTTAAATTGATTATCTTTTGTTCTGTCGAACTTCTCTATAGCGTCTATAAGTCCAAGCACTCCGTAGCTTACCATTTCATCTAGTTCAAGCGCGTATCTGCTTTTAACTACCATTTTTTTTGCGATGTATCTTATAAGAGGAGTGTATTCTAAAATTATTGTGTTCTGATTTTTTTTGTTTATTGTGTTTTTTCTTCTTTCTTTGTTGAACTGAAGTACTGTTGCCATAACTCATCTCCTTTCGTATAATGTGTCGTTCGTAAGTATGACAAGTGGGGTGGTTAAAAAGGTTAATTATTTTTAGAAAAATTTGGCTTATACTACTTATCGGCAGGGTTTGAAAAAACTTTAGCAAAGCAGATTTTATTAAAAATTGGCATTAGTTTCAGCTAGATAGTCATTTTTTATGCGGGTTCGATAGTCCGTTTGCGGTGTTTTGTATCAGATTGAATTTATTGAACTAAAAAAACGTCCCGAAATAGAAACTTTTCGAACAGGTAAAGATTGAATGTCAAACAGGAAATATTGTGTACTGGGGGTGTATGGTATAATGAACTAATTTCGATAAAATCAAAATATATGGAGGAAGGCTATGAAGAGATTGATTGGATTTGTAGTTATAATTTTTATCGATATCTTAAAGAACAATGTGCTTTTAATTTCAGGCTACGGAGGATTGTTATGAACATAAAAAGAACTGCCTGCTTTCTTATCGTATCGGTGTTTAGTGCATTAGGATTATATGCTAAACCACACTCTAATGATGATGTTTGTAATGACACGAACCTTAAAAGTTACAGTAATATATTATATCAAGATGAGAGTGTAGTTATAGATCCTACAATAGATGAACATTTTGTTTTTAAGGCAAAACTTTGCGATCCAAAGATCTGCCCTTCAGGTTTTGCAAGATACAGCGTTGATGAAGCGACATTTTATGATTGTGAAACGACGGATGGGTTCTTAGCTAATTACAACAGCCTTAAGTATTCAAAATATAATTCGAAACATGATCCTCTAATTTCTTTTAAGGACTGTACTATTTATCCTTCTAAATTGTGTCTTTATAACCCATGGGAGAGATA
>Ga0118677_10011757_pt1 | contig 13027 bp, 10 predicted proteins | sample AliMusrvi5mmetaG_FD_86154 | JGI IMG/M metagenome (GOLD analysis project Ga0118677, IMG submission 86154)
GCCTGTGCTCGGGCAGCGGTCAGTGCGGCGGAAGCGGCGCCCGCATTTTGGAGATTGGCTGCAGCGCCTTTGCCACCTCCACCTCCACCTCCACCGAAGGCCTGATAAGCAGACATGGCAAATAGGGCCGGGCTTCCTGAGAAAAACAGCATAACTACAAGAAAGGACGAGAGCAGGCGTAACGTGAGTGGAGTTCTGGGATGAAATCCAACTCGCTCCGAGCGGCGAGGAGCGCGACCAAGCGAGGAAGCCCTGAGGGGCCGTTTGAAGATAACGGCGGCAGAATGCCAATACTCTGGCAGTGATCTATTCATCAGGACCACTTCCTTTCTTCTCTGCCATCGACGAATTCAAAAAAATCGATCATTTTGACGTCCCAGAAAAGAGTACCCGATATGTTTATGGATGAATGATCGGGGTTTAGAGGCATGAGAACTGAATAGTATATCACAAAATGTCATTTTGAGTGTTACGATTTTGTCACGATTGATACCCCATTTTGCTCTTCCTTGAGGGTTGAGGTGGTACTAATATTTTTCACTATCATATGAACATGATATCACGACTTAAAGTGTCGACATTATCCGGCTTAGTCATCCTTTTCTCCCACTCACTTCTTCATGCGACAGAACCGGAAAGCCGGTCATCCCCGAAACAGCTCTCGGTTGCCGATAATGCAGAGGATCAATTTCGCCTCGGAAGAGCCTACTCTCGAGGGGAAGGGGTATCTCTTGATTTTGAAACCGCTGGGTTCTGGTATTTGAAGGCTGCAGAAAAAGGGAATCTCAAGGCAATGCATAATCTCGGGATTCTTTATCTGGAGGGTCGGGGAACTGCGAAAAACGAATCCGAAGGCTTCCGCTGGATACACTTGGCCGCCGAAAAAGGCGATCCCGGATCAGCCTATCTTACCGGAATGCTTCTACTAAAAGGAACGGGGGTGAAGCAGAATACCAGTGAAGGAGTCTTTTGGTTGAAAAAAGCCGCCGACGCGGGAAACGCTGATGCGCTGGCCCGGTTGGGGCAGGATACCTACTTCGGCGATGACGGTATAAAAAAAGACCTCAAGGCCGCGATCCCACTCATTCGTTCGGCCGCCGAAAAGGGAAATCTCTGGGCATGCGATACCATGGGACTCCTATATATGAATGGAGAGGGAGTCCCCAAGGACGAGCACATGGCCGATGAATGGCTCAGTAAAGGAAGTCATGCAGGTCCAGTAATCCCATGAAAGGACTTCGAAGTTAAACATACTATCATAGTACTCACCTCTCTTACAGCTTCTTGAAGATTAAGTTACTTATCTGTAGGATCACATTAGTATTGTCTCTTCTCCGGAATGAAAACGACCAAGTTGTTACATCTAATTGCCTTAAAAAGCTGAATATTGGCTATAACCCACTATTCTATTCATTTGTGACGATATTGTAACAATCGACCGTTTGAAATTCCACAATTGTGGATTATAGTCCCTTTCTATTTTTGCCAATTACTTAGTTAGCTCTATTTTCAAACATGAAAAATGCCCATATTATCGCCCTGACGATCACTTCTGTTCTATTGCCTTCCCTCAAAGCACAGCAATTCACACAAACCAATGCATCCTATGGAGACCTGATGCTTGGTTTCGAATCCACAGGGGGTGGAGGAACCAAAAATCTCGTAATCGATCTTGGAAGTCTTACCAATACTGCCGCCCTAGCCTCGCTGAACGTCAACCTCAACAGCGATTTAACACAGGTCTTTGGAGCGAATTACGCAGGGGACGTAAGCTATGCTCTCTATTCGGTGACTTCAGGAAAGACGATCTACGCTTCTGCATCTCCGACTAACTCCGCCGGTTATCAGGTTTCTTCAGCCAGTTCTCAAGGCAGCGAGAAGATTGCCTTCGGCAACTTACTTTCATCTTTCAACAACGACGGGAATCCTCTGTCCCCAAATCAAACGACACCACATGGAGTCTATGAGGGCGTTTCAGAAACCTATTCTTGGGGATCTTTTTCTCCGGCAAACGGGGCTTTTGGTGATTCCGATTATGTGAATATAGACATCCCAATCGGTTCAGAAGCTGGTCTTTTTAAGATGACCCCAAGCACAGCAGGGGGCTATGGCACAAATACTGGCATTGACTTTACAGTTGGGACAAACGGTCTTTTGACTGCAACGCAGAGCTCGGGATCATTCATGCTACAACTGCCGCCTTTCCCACAGCAGTCGGGATCAGTCTTGGGTTGGGGATCTCAAAGTAATGTTCCTTCCAGCCTCACGAATGTTGTGGAAGTTGCTGCAGGTGGCGACTTTGGGCTTGCTCTTCTTAAAAACGGAACGGTGTTCGCCTGGGGTGATAACACTTATGGTGAAACCAACCTTCCCGCCAATCTTACCAATGTTCTTCAAGTCGCGGCTGGTGGTGCATTTGCTCTGGCTTTGCAGACCAATGCCTCAGGTACGACTATTGTAGCATGGGGGGACGACACCAAGAAACAAACAGAGGTTCCTACGGGACTTACAAATGTCGTTCAGATCGCTGCTGGTGAGGACTTTGCAGTTGCCCTCCTAAACGACGGAACCGTCACGGCTTGGGGTAATAACGACTCAAACCAGACAACGGTCCCGACTGGGTTGACGAATGTTGTCCAGGTCGCTGCCGGAGAAGATTTCGCAATCGCCCTCCAGAGCAACGGTTTGATTACAGCATGGGGGGACACCAACTTTGGACAGGCATCAGTGCCCTCCGGACTCTCAAATGTTATCCAAATCGCGGCTGGAGGTGACTATGCACTTGCACTGCAAAGCAACGGAATTGTTGTGCCATGGGGAAGCAATACGAACGTAACGACTATACCGGTTGGCCTCTCAAGTGTTAGCGAGATCTCAGCTGGTGCCGACTTTGCTCTGGCCCTACTAACCAACGGAAACGTAACTGCCTGGGGAGATAACACTTTTGGTCAGACTACAACTCCTACTGCACTCACCAATGTTATTGATCTCTCGGCAATGGAGGAAGGTGCATTGGCGATTGTACCCACTGCAGCTCCTACTCCCACACCAACCCCCACACCAACCCCCACACCAACTCCAACGCCGAACCCCACAAAAACCCAGACGATTTCTCCGTTTGCAACAATCCCAGCAAAAACCTATGGGACAGCCCCTTTCACCGTACCCTACCCAAAGGATTCAGCCTCCCTTCAAGTAAGTCTTGGAATATCTGGACCTGCAACGATTTTGGGCAACACTGTGACCATTACTGGTCATGGAACGGTGACGATCACCGCCAATCAGTCTGGGAATGGAACGTATAAACCTGCAAAGACTGTCACAACGTCATTCAAGGTAAATCCTGCCCCACAGAAGATTAGTGCGTTTGCACATATCGGATCACAGGTACATGGGACATCGATTACGGTTCCAACACCGATTTCTAGTTCCGCCTCCGGAATACCGGTCATTCTAAGCGTCAAATCCGGTCCCGCAAAACTTTCAGGTAACCTACTCTCTTTAAATTCCAAAGGGACCGTTGTTCTCCAAGCGACTCAAGCTGCAAGTGTTGATGGTAACTATTTGGCAGCTCCTCCTGTGACAACGACATTCTCAGTCAAATAAAAAGGGCACTTCTAGGAGAGCACCTTACTACTTGTTGGCAGTATGTGAAGCTGCCCAATGTAACACTCATGATAATGAAGAAGAGATGCTTTTCTAGACTTTGAAGATGGAGGATCTGTGAATACGCCCTCTTCCTTCAATTTTTTACCCTTCAATTATTGCAAAGCTTGCATCTTATTGAAGGCATCAATTCCGATCTGAGCCTCTATGGCTTCGTCAGCGTGGCGTAAAGCTGTATTCCAGACCTTAGAATATTCCGGACTTCCAGAAGATACTCCTGATGAGAGGATCTCGTCGTTAAACTGGTTGGCAATATCGACATTGATTTCCTGCTGTACCGGATCCAAGTTTTTAAAGATGTCCGGACTAGCAAAGGCAACTGGCAGTTGAGTTGGTTGTGTTACAGGTGTTATGTTTTGATACGAAGAATCAGCAAAGGGCACACTAGCGTTACCAGGTGAGCTATAATTGTGCGCGAAGGAACCTGTCGATACTTGAGAATCGCTGGGTCTACTTGAAGATGAATAGTCATCCGGACTCCCGGGACGCAGACCTAATTGGATAGTTGACGGTGTAACTTCAGTATGAACCATATTGTTCATCTGCCCGGACAGTTCTGGTCCGGCACCATGTGTGTCAGCTTTTGTGTCTCTGAACGATAGTTGGCTTACTGGAGTAGTGATTGACATCTCCCTTGAGCATTCGCTCCATGTCTTATAAAGGTTTATGGTAGCAATGGCTAATGCTAGTGCCGTAGCTAGAATTGTGTGCCTTACATATGGCTTAATTAAGACACGCATGAATCAATAAGGAAGTTTCTGCAAGATATCTACACTATTGCAGGTGGATGCTTACAGTATGATTTTACTATCTTTGATTCGATCAGATCAATTTTTAATTGATTGCGTGTGTATAAAAAAAGGTCGGTGGCATTTCTGCCACCGACCTCTGATATACTTAGCTTAATCTATTAGGCTATTAGTAATTCTGTGTGACCGTACCACCGTCGGAGCTGCGGGTCACGTTTGTCATGTCAGGGAGTGAGGCATTGCCTGTTCCGAGCGCTGTTGTCGTTAGTCCCTTGATGTTGCTGACAACGTTTGAGAACACGTTGCTTGCTCCTGCATCGGCATAGTTAGCACTCAGGAGAACCTGCTCATAGCCCCAGAATGTATACTTACCGCTCAGCATGTTGGCCAGAGTGTAAGGTACACCATTGTAGGAAAGAGCGACTACGCCTACATCACTTTGATGGGAAGCACCTGCATAACCGATGACGTAGTTTGTACCTGTTGCATTTCCGTTAGCGATAGAGGTGTAGTCGAAGCTAGATCCAAAAGCAGGGGTTGCATTGGTGAGTGCACCAATAACACCACCTGTGGATGGATAACCGTTGTTTCCGACTGCAAAGTTAATTCCATTGACTGTTCCTGCTGCGTAGAGTTCGCAGGTGTTGTTGGAATTAACCTGAACTTGCTGTACACCTGAAACTGCTCCAATGCCTGTTTCGGCCATTGCTGTGAGGCGAGTTCCGGAATCAGGGTTGCGTCCAACAAAGAACACGGAGTTCGTGTTGTCAGCGTTGGTTCCAGTGAAGAATGCCAGTGAGCAATATGCGTTAGCATAACCCTGACGAGCAATTTGGGCCGTAATGTTTGTCACACCTGCGACTGCCGGGAAGTTACCAGAGGCAAGCCAGACGAATGCCTGAGCTGCAACTTTAACGTTGGTAGCAGGATTGCCGTAAACCCTTCCGTCACCAGCATGAGCTCCTGGACGGAACAGTGATGCTGTGTAGTAAGTGTCACAGAACGCAATCTGTGCATTCGTAGTCACTGTGTTGCTTGAATTTGTTGCAACTAGACCGCTTGTGACATTTGTTGCATAGAATCCGAGTTTTACGGGGTTGTTGGTCGGTGAATCAACGGTCTGTACACCACCCTCGGATCCAGTCCAGTGAGCTACAATGTAGCTGGGTGTTGTGTTTGTGTTGTATACCCAGATGATGTTTGTCTCTTTACCTAGGGTGGCATTGTCATAGGCAACTACGGAACCGTTATTATTAGTCACGTAGACGCCGATCTGCTTGTCGGCAACGGTTTGAAATGCTGTTGATCCGTCGACGTACGTCACTGATGCCGTTGCTGATCCAAGCCCGAGAGCCGCGATCGCACCCAGCAGGATGTTTTTATTGAGGTTCATGTGTTTTGTTGGTTTTGTGTTGATGTTTTGCTGATGACTGATTGTTAATCTAAAAATATTACATGCCTATCGGGATGACACCCACAATGTCTGCATCTTGGGGTTCTGGCGGCAACGATTTCGTCGCTAACCCACTATCCATTGTGGCTGTGGGTATGAACCCGATAGGCATGAAATATTATTTTGATTAAGTGATAGTTAGTGATATTAGGACTGCAAGCGGCGGCGGTAACCGACTACCAAGAAGAGGGCGCCGAGGGCAATGAGAGCGTAGGTGCTAGGCTCAGGAACAACCTGTCCGGTTGCCGACACAGAGAAGTTCTGAACTGAAGTTGCTACGCCGTTTCCACCACCTGTCGAAGGAGCTTGTACGAAGAGCGTTGCACTCTGACCGATCGGAATGTCGATGCTTGGATAATCTGCGCTTCCGAATGCCTGATTTGCCGGAGTAAAGGATCCCCAGGAATATAGCTCTGATACACCCTCATAAACTCCGTATGTTGTTGTCTGGTTAGGTGCCGTTGGATTGCCGTCGTTGTTAAAGGTCGTGAGCAAGTTGCCGAAAGCAATCTTCTGGGACCCTTGTGAGCTGGCAGATTCTACGGGATATCCGCTTGTATTTGTCACTGGCGCAGACGCATAAATCGTCTTATTAGCCGTCACTGCGTAGAGTGCATAACTGACTGTTGACGAGTAGTTTGACCCAAAGACCGAAACCAAGTCACTGTTGAGATTGAAGTCAAAAGCATTGTGGGCGATAAAGTTAGTGACGCTTCCAAGGTCAACAACCAAGTTTGTGCTGCCTCCACCACCGGTGTTTTCAAATCCCAACATCAAATCGCCCAAAACGGCATTTGTCTGTGTGAATTGCTGAGCCTGTGTAGTGCTGAAAGCAGCTAGTCCGGTTAAGGCAATGGCCGCTGTAAGTATGGTTTTTTTCATGGTTTTTTTGTTTAGTTAGAGCTAATTCTTTTTATTTGGTTTTTTTTTGGGTTGTTTACTTGTCAGATGATTTTTTTACTCGTCAAGTTGTCTGATCAGTAATTCGTTAAATCCTTTATGCCTTCTGGTTTTTAAGACGGCGTTTGTACGTCATATATCCCAGTGCCATCATACCAATCACTAAGAAGGCATTTGTCCTTGGCTCTGGTACAGCAGCTGCTGTAAGCGCTCCGGCTGAGCTGACATTCAGAGAGACATTGTAATAAATTCCGTTTCCGCCGCCCGTGCTCGGTATCATTTCATAGAGGGCTGCAGTTGTTCCGATTGGTACATCTATGTTTGGATAATCGGCACTTCCAAACGCCTGACTCGACGGGGTGAATGACCCCCATGAATATGTCTCGGACACCAGTTCGTAAACCCCATTTGGAGTCGTCTGGTTCGGGGCTGTAGGGTTGCCATCATTGTTGTAAGTAGAGAGCAAGTTGCCGAAAGCAATCTTCTGGCTACCCTGCGAGCTGGCAGATGAGACGGGATACCCGCTAGTGTTGTTGGAGGTTGCAACTGCCGATGCCCAAATCGTCTTTGTTGAGCTTACTGAGTAGAGAGCGTAGCTGACAGTATTTGTGTAATTTACTCCAAAGACGTTCGTTAAATCGCTGTAGAGATTTACGTTGAGAGAGTTGAGCGCAGTCGTGTTTGTTACCGAACCAAGATCAATCACCAAGTTTTTACTACCTCCTCCGCCTGTGGTCTCAAATCCGAGCATGAGATCGCCCAAAGCAGCATTGGTCTGGTTTGGAACGAATGTGCCAGCCTGACTAGTGAAGACGGCCGTACTGCAGGCGATCGCGACTGCGATTGTGAGGATAGTTTTTTTCATCTCTGTTTCTGGTTTTATTGAGGTTTTCTAAATCTGCTCTCCGCTTGCTAAAGCCCATATAATGGGGCTTCGCTGGTTGCAGGTCTTTTTTTGAGTCGCTTTAGCTGGTCTTTGGTTTTTTTATTTTCTCGAATCCGAAATGGACTTTGATCGGAACTTCATTATCCGTCATGACCTTTATTGTAACAGTTCCGTAACATTGTTTTTTCTGTTTATTTACATCTGAAAACAATTTTTAGGACCCAATCACTTCGGTGACGCGACTGGTCATTTCTATTCGTGAGTTCTTTATTCCGATTCCTACTGAATATTCTCAGCTACTCCATTTATTGACTTCACGGATTTGCTTATTCCTTTGGATCCCAGTCTATTAACCGGGATGGTATCTCTACTTTTACTCCTTGAACCTCAATTAAACTCCTTTTTAGAACGACCTTAAGCCCTGCGTTTATGTCTCATATGCGCGACTTCACCTCTAAGAAGATATGATCTACCTATCGACAAGAAAGGATGGACGCCCTGGAAAAGGGACTCCGGAGGATCCTTTTGATGTCTCTTCTTCGGCAAAGTTTGATAACATCCTCCCTCGATGCAGGGCTGGGTCCGTCATCCGGCTTCTTCCGGGAACATACCTTACCAATGGTTGCTCGGGACAATTAAACCTTCCCTCCGGTTGCACCCTGCTCGGAAGCGGAGCCGAATCCACGACGATCAGGCTTAACTCCCTAAGGGCGTCCATCGGTGAAACGCAGATGGTAGTGGGGATGGGTGATGGCATGAGGATCGCCGGTATTACCTTTGATGGAAATTGGCCAATCCTTTGCAAGAGTAACTGCAAGGTGTCGCTGGCGTCACTTCGGGGCAATCGTAATACGATCGAGGATTGTAACTTCATCAACTTTGGTGGAGACAACGATACTGCAAACGAGTGCTTCGCCGTGCAGGCCAATGGTGGCGCACATTGTGCCGTTCGTCGGTGTATTCTTTCCAATCCATCACCTGGCAAATCAAAATTGATTTACGGTAGCTTTATCTGGGTCGATCATGGCGTCATCGAGGACAACCGTATTCAGGGAGTTCCGTCCCCTCTGGGATTAGCCACTCCAACCAAAGGGGGGTTCGGTATCTGCGGAGGAAGCGGTCAGATGGATAGCCTGATTATTAGAAATAATACATTTGAGGGTCTTGAGCAGGGAATTCATGGAGATACTTACAACCCGCGTAATCTTTTTATCCATGGCAATCGATTCATCAATGTCACTACTGGGATCGGGTTGCAGATGATGGTTTCTACCCCGACCAACCCCCATCCCTCCGCATCTTGTATCCTCATCTCGGACAACACGTTCCTTGTCGGCACCAACAAGACTTTGCAGGGCCCCACTTCCACCGGGAGTTGCGTCCATCTCATCAATGCGTTTTACGTCACCATTCGTAACAATACCGCTCGCTGCCTTATCAATGATACCATTCCCGTGACAAACGGCCTTTTTGGAATCGATGTCTCAGGTAATCCGGTAAACCTTTTAAATTTAAGGATCCTCAACAATCTGACCTATTCAAACATCTATGCAGGGGTTCAAAACAACCAATACTGCAACTGGCTTCCAGTGGGGTTGCAAATAGTCGATCAGGGAAACACTGATCAGAACGGCAACCAAAGACTTGATTACAGCGTGTATAACGATCAGGTCACCCCGGAGCAGGGATGTCTGCCCTATCTGTTCATCGGAAGATCACATCGGCCAACATCAGATAGCGAGAGAGGCAAAAAGAATTCCTGATCCATCATCACAATTGAGGCATCACCAAAAGGTGGAAAATCTTTTGTAGGTTCAAGCCCCAGATAACTCTTCGCATCTAATCCAGCAGCAAGGAGTTAACCTCGTAATGGGTCGCTGAATTCAGGTTTACTGATTGAAAGTATAATAGTGCTACATTGCAACAATCGACGGAAAATGAGTCTCCACGCCCCGAAGGTCGGGTGAGTTTCCTTGGGTCGAATTGGTACGTAAGGAATGGCTAGGGAGGGAATCGAACCCCCGACACGAGGATTTTCAGTCCTCTGCTCTACCGACTGAGCTACCTAGCCTTGTGCTCCCCTCTGCTAATGTGTGAGGGAATGTGAAACTCTCCGAATCCTTGCCTTTCCGCAAGTCTCTTTATCGTATTCCGATTCGGCAACTCCGGTCATGGAGCGCAACATCAACGAGAAATCAGAAGATAATTGAGATTATCTTATGCCCCCGAAATTTTATTCACTCCATTCCAGCTCCACTGAAATACAAAATCAATTTCCCGAATCACAACTTGATGAGGTCATCAATGCGCAATACCCACTCCAATCAAGGAGCATCGAATCTCGTAGATGTATTTGGTAAGAAAATATCCCTAAGCTTCTGAGGCATCCCCAAGAGATTTGTTTGGTCCGGAGGAGGGGTCTGGTTTTGAGGGGAAGTCGTTGAGGCTTGTTCCTGAGGGGTAGGGGCGGTGATCCGTCGTTGCGTTGCAATCGGCTTCACTTGAGAGGCGGCAAGAGCATTTGGTTCTTCCACCGCGTGCACGGGAGTTAACCCGGTCTTTGTGACCATTTTAGGATTGGCGGGTATCGGAGCCGCTACGGATTTTTGGTGGAGGGCCTTTTCCATTCGAGCCTGTTCCATCGTCTGATCCAAAGTGTCAACAACATAGGTGGATGCAATGCTGGGATCCACCAACCCACTATCTGCATTTTGATTGGCCTCGGGTTGATTAAAGGAGGATTTCAAACCCGAACCGCCTGCTGATGAAGTTGGGATACTGCCATGGCTCTGCGTAGAATCATCTGGCTGATATACCTCCAGACTCGATGAAGGCTTCACCTTCAGTTGACTGGCATCAAAGCGGATGTTCCTGTCGAGCTCATGTCTTTGACTCAGTACCAAAATCGAACCAAAAGCGACAAGGGTCAAGAGGACAAGGCCTCCGACAATCCAACTCACCGTGTCGGCCTTTACGGCATGAGTTTTGTGTTTTGCTATTGAGGTGGCGGCTGGAAGCTTTGGATATGGGGCAGGTTCCTGCAACTTGGGTTGGTCGACGCTCCAAAATTCAACCTTCATCCTTTCAACGGTATCCGCTGGCCGGTTGGTCAGAGAAGTCTTTCGGATCTGCGGAACAGGTTTCGAGGTTTCTCCCGATAGATGGGAGAGTGCTCTGATCTTTCGAACCCCTAGCTCGCATTGATAGATCATGGAATAGCTAGGCTTCTCACCGAAGCGGTTGCTAAAATCCTTTCTCCAATGTGCTACTAGCGCCTCGGCAATTTCACTCTCTTCCGTCATGACCTTGCTCTCAGGACTACGAAAAAAATCCTCAATGCTCTGCTTAAGAAGGTGCTCGAAGTAGGCTGCCTCTGCGTCATCTTTGGAGCTTTGATCCTTGTTCTTCCGATTCAAATCCATGTCGAAATCCCTTGGAGGCAGTTTCACGAGTTTTTGATTTTCCCTCTTGGATTATTCATTGTCACGATAGGAATGGCAGAGTGACGAAATCGTAACAAAGCAGTCGTAATATGGTCCGTTCACATCCTCCATCTTCCGACCGAGAGTGCGAACAGTGTGTTGCTTTATCACCTGGCAAGACTCGTTATCAAGCTCCGATTAGACGCGCCTTCAAAAGGAGCAAATCGCTACATGCTTCAAAAAATCCGTGACTTTAATACTTCCCAACAGTGACCGTTACCTTTTGACGACTGCATGAGGATCCACCTACCCACAATGAGACGGATTGCTATTTTCATCCTTTTGCTTTTAGAGGCCTTAACCGTTTCGGCTGAACCCGCCGAAACGGGAACTCTCCTTAGCAGTGCCAAAATGGATGTTGTAGTGGATGGCAAATCCGCGGGGTACGTGTTGATCCCTGCAAAGACGCACGTGACAGTGGTCTCCACTGCAAATGATGGCTACTTGGTTAAAAGAAACTCCTCCGAGAAACCCTTTTTCGTGCCCAAAGAATCTCTGTCTTTAGATCAGAATGATACACGTTCGCAAAAGTCCCAATCTGGACTTGAAGAAGGGCATTCCAACTTCCGCTCCCCTATTCCACTCGTCGTTGCAAGTGCCTCCCCACACTATTCCATACCAGACATTCCTTCTGGGACACAGTCAAACTCCGGCACGCTCTCAACCGGACCGACCTCCAATCAGGTAAATCAAGCGCTTGGTATTCCGCTCTTCGGTTACGGGAATTTATGGGATGAAAATGACTCCTTGGTGGCTGGAAGACTCCGTTGGCCTGCAGAATCAAAAACCTCTCGTGAAGCAGGTTACAGGCGGTATCCCTATACTTTTAACTCCGAAACCAGAGTGTTCGGTGTTCGCGCCCTCAGTCTCTTCCTTCAGGGAATCGATGACAAAGTCGTGCGCATTGCAATCCTCTTTGCCAACAAGGGGGATATCGCCTTTTACATGTCACCTGAGGAGGTAAGACAGCAGTCAGTTCACCCCGACCGCCCCTTCATTGTCACTGACAGCATGCTCAAACGTTGTCGGGATGCGATGATCCGAGACAAGTTCATCCTTGAGGAGAAACTCACTTCGCTTTTCGGCGATGGCAGGCCGGCGCGCGTCGGTCGTTTTGCGGCAACGACAGAGGCGGGGCAGCGATGGGATTGGAATGGCAACACCTTTCTGCTTATCGCCCCGCAAAACGAATACGTTACTCTGAAAATTATCCCTACAACCGCTTTTGAGGATGCGAACTCGGAGAAAAAATCATTTGCGTCGGCCAAGGTCGACCTTTGCCATCGCATCGGACACCGCGACAATGGAGACGTCATCCTTAATGACATCCCGATGGTAGATCAGGGGCGAAAGGGATACTGCGTCCCGGCGACCTTTGAGAGGATTCTACGCTACTACGGTCTTTCCGGGGACATGAACATCCTGGCAATGGCAGGGCAAACACAACCGGGTGGTGGAACCGACATTGCAAAAATTCAGGACGCCTCTTATGCGATGCTCTCCGATGCCGGAGCCCACATTACCCACGTGAACTTCAACGGCAGCTATCTTGAGATCAAACCCTATATCGACGCAGGGAAACCGGTAATTTTCCCCCTTTTCAGCACAATGGAATTTAATGACCGAGTTAACGAGCGCATGAGCCATCGCATTGCCGTTACGGACTGGAATGAGTGGAGGGAAGCATTTCTCCCATCTCTTAAAAAAACCGAACCACTCAAACCCGATCCTCGCTACGGCCATATCTGCCTAATCGTAGGCTACAACGCCTCCACCGGTGAAATTGCCATTTCAGACTCTTGGGGGCCGGGGAGCACTGAGCGCTGGATGACCGAGGAGGAAGCTCGCCAGATTCAGGCTGGGTCTCTCTCGGTGATTGAATAAACGGCAG
>Ga0118677_10011758_pt1 | contig 13026 bp, 10 predicted proteins | sample AliMusrvi5mmetaG_FD_86154 | JGI IMG/M metagenome (GOLD analysis project Ga0118677, IMG submission 86154)
CAAACACCACGCGAAGCATTTACAAAAGAGCTCCAAAAACCAAGAAAACCACTTGTCCGTGGTATGATTATGGAGAAATTATTAGTTAACTAAAGTGTTCGGATTCGGGGGTATGGGTAGGCAATCATGACCGTCACAACCATATCATTAAACATGTAAAATGTAAATAGCCCAATAGCCCCTATAATAAGTGATACCAGAAAGGCCTTTTTGAGGGGTACAGCGTTCTCCTTAAATGTATTTTTCAGCTTCACCGAGGAAAGCAGTACCGCGGCGCTCGGCCCAATAGCGAAGAACAGAATACCAGCAATAACCGATACACCACTATAGAGACCAGCATCAACCGGATTTAAACAATGCTTTATAATAAGAAGATCGGCTGTCGAAAACAGAGTGATAAGTCCAGAAGCGAAAAATACCAGGCCTCCATATTTCAACTCCTTGGTCACACTACCCTTTTCCAGGACGTGAACATTGGTTTTGGTGCTTAGATGAAGTGAATCCTTCGTCTGATAAAAAAGGTATATAAGCAATACTATATTTGCCAAAACTATACCAGCCGTCGCGCCGAAAACACCCAAACCCAGGAGAATGAGTGCGACTACGAACACTAGGCGACCACCAGATGATATTATTCCAGCTATAGAAAGATCCTTGAACCTGCCACTTCCTTGGAGAAAAGCATTCCTAAATGTCACCGTGGCAGTGATCGGCAATATTATAGCCAAGCCGATCAGTGGATATATAGTCGAGAAATGGAAAAATGCTCGGATCGAAGAAAGTGACAACAAAATCCCGACAAAAATTATTCCGATAACCCAAAAAGCTATTTTCTGTAATTCGGTGATAAGAGCGTCTCTCTCCTGCGGATTTTCCGTATTGATAGTCAGATTTATCACTACCATCGAAAATGCCGTAAGGATTATCGCCGACTGTGAGATAAGTGAGATAAGAGCCTCAACATCTCCGAAATTTGCCGGTGAAAGTAGTCGTCCGAGAATCGGATAGAATATGTAGTTCAGAAATGCCGCCACCATCGATCCAGAAAAAAATATGGCGTAACGCCTGAAGAAAACATCTGATTTTAGCTTATTTAACATAATTTCGCATGAGTACACACTTTGTCTATTCCACCTCCGCTGTTCCCTTGTCATATCTCTTAAGAGGCAACTTCTCCCAATTCTTCAAAATCGGAGTTACGAATTTCCATGAGGCCAAAATCTCATCGGTTGAAGCAAAGAGGGTTTGATCTCCGATAAAGACATCGTTTATAAGCCGCTCATAATCATCCGGTATCACTCCAAATGACGGCACATCTGAATATTTAAATTTCAATGTCTTCGGCTCGGTTAACAAACCATATCCAGGCGTCTTGACGAAGAATTTGATCTTGATACCTTCATCTGGCTGAATCCTAAAAGTCAGGATATTTTGCTTGATCGGATCATGCTCATGTTTCTTATCCTCAATATTTTTGAAATAAATATCGATCTCAGTTTTCGTCTCGGCCATAGCTTTTCCAGTTTCTATATAGAAAGGTACATTTTTCCACCTCGCTATGCCGATCTTCGCTTCCATGCGCATATAAGTCTCTGTCTTTGAATCAGGCGCCACTCCTTCTTCAGATATATAGCCGATATATTGACCTCTAGTCACCTTTTCAGACATGGTGCGTGGCGATATAGCTTCCAGCTTTTTCAATATATGCGCACGAGCTGCTCGGATGTCGTTTGCTGTTAGAGATTGCGGCTTCTCCATAGCCACCAGAGCCAACATCATCAGCATATGATTTTGACCGACATCGCGGATAGCGCCGAGAGAATCATAGAATTTGCCGCGACCATTCATACCTCCTGATTCAAATAACTTGATGTGAACACGATCAATATATTTGGCATTCCAAATCGGCTCGAACATGGCATTGGAAAATCTGAAAGCCAAGATATTCTGCAAGGATTCCTTGGCCAAATAATGATCGATACGGAATATCTGCTTTTCCTTGAATAGTTTTGCCAAAAGAGCGTCCAGCGATTGCGCGGTCTTGGTGTCATTACCAAAAGGCTTTTCTATAAGTATGCGCGACCAGCCGGTCTCATCCGAACAAGGTATAGCCAACTTGGAATCGTGAAGCTGATGCAATATGCCTTCATATAGATGTGGCGGAACCGAAAGATGGAAAAGTTTGTTCGAGCATTGACCCCAAGCCTTGTCTACTTCGGTTAACTTGGCCGCCAAGAGCTTAAAAGAATCAACTTGATCGAACAATCCTCTGACATAGGTTATATGATCTAGAAAATGCTTCACATCCTCCTCACGGAATTGACCAAAACGGATATTGAGTTTGGTACGGATGAAATCGCGAAATTCTTCTCGCGAAAATGGCCGGCGTGAAAATCCGATGATCGAAAATCTCTTCGGCAACATCCCCTTCGAATAAAGAGAAAGTAATGCCGGTAAAAGCTTCCTAGCTGCTAAGTCGCCGGTTATACCGAAAATGACGAAAATCGTCGGATGCAGAGCTGTCTCTTCTATATTATCCATAACTATAGTTTAGCACACTAGAAATCCTCGCCCCATTCTTCCCATAGAGGATAAAGATTGCCAGCGATAAATACAGCTGGAAGAATAATGAGCGCCGATAGAGCCCAGAGTGAAAAAGAAAACACCTTCGGAGCAATGTCGACAAGGTGGCCGACCATTGCGCCCCAGATCTTGAATAGTTCCGAAAATATTTCGCCGATAACCGACGGGCTTGATTCCATAGAAAACTATGCTAACGCAAAGAATTATTGAAAGCAAGGAGTATAATCCCACTATAATACTCACTCCGTTCGTGTGCATCCTGCAGGGCTCGGTCCCTACGGGACCAGTACAGTCTTCGCACCGTACTCGGCTCACACCTCGTGCGGTATGCTCAGACTTTTCTCACCCTGCACGGATGTGCTCAAGCACATCCTAGGGTCACAAAATTCACTTCGTTCATTTTGTGCACCCTGCAGGGCTCGAACCTGCGGCCTCACCCGTGTGAAGGGTGCGCTCTAGCCAACTGAGCTAAGGATGCAAATCTCGGTGCTTAACTAACCAAAACAGCTAAGGATGCAAATCTCGGTGCTTAACTAACCAAAACAGCTAAGGATGCAAATCTCGGTGCTTAACTAACCAAAACAGCTAAGAATGCAATCTATTACACTGTCGGGGTGCCGGGAATCGAACCCGAGCCTCACGCACCCGAAGCGTGTATACAACCACTATACTACACCCCGATGTGGACCTGAGCGGACTCGAACCGCTTGCCTCCTCATTGCAAATGAGGCGCTCTACCAGGTGAGCTACAGGCCCAATTTACGCACTGGTCGCATTATCTTACTTTATTTTTGAAAATTACTCAATATGTGATAGATTATTACACAAGGGCCTATAGTCTAGCGGTACGACGGATCCATGGCATGGATCAAGCCGGGGTTCGACTCCCCGTAGGTCCACAAATAAAAAATCATTTGATACAATAGCATATAGGTGCTATCTTACTTGGAGATTTCGAAACCCTGAGACTAAACTGTCCACAAAAGCCAGAAAGGAGGAAAAATGGATAGAATAATTGGCCGAGGAGAATATCGGGTTTTCAGTGGTCGACAACAAACAGAGTTAGGAAGAGCAAACGAAGCACGAGCTTGGGTCGTATTTCAACGCTTGATGGGAAGCATGGAAAAGCCAGAGTGGCTAAAATCCATCCGGAAAGCCACTTGGAAAGAAGATCACGAACAAGAGACAGATTTTGTTGTTGAAACGACCGATATCGGACCGATCTTTCTCAACATCAAAAGCTCGATGTATCATGTTGATCTATTCAACAGTGAAAGGCGATCTCGTCGCGTCATAGCGATATTGATGAATGCCGAACTCGCAGCCGAGGAATATCTGATAGAGGACATCATCCTCGACATCCTCTGGAAAGAGTATGAATACATCAGATTATTGCGAAGAGATCCGATCTGAAAGGGCGCTGCCAACACGGAGCGCTCTTTTTAATAGTCGCTACGCTCCTTGTTTTCTGTGGCGTCGCCAACCGTAAACGGTTGCGACATCCTACAGAAATATAGTCACTTCGTTCCTTATTTCTGTGGACCTAGGGAGAATCGGACTCCCGCCTCGGCAATGCGAATGCCGCGTAATACCACTTTACTATAGGCCCGGATGACCACAACGGCGCACCACTGCGCTAGTGTGCCAACTGGATGAGGTGGTCGATAAGTTCATGCGTGTCGCTACCAACCGCACGCAAGGATTTTGGCATGAGCGATTCATTGGTAAGTCCTGGAAGCGTATTCACTTCGAGGACATATATACCACGCTTCGGATGGATGATAAAGTCTGATCTCGAGTAATGTCTCAAACCGACAGCTTTATGAACTTTTCGCGCCAGATCAGAGAGCTCATCTTTCACTTTATTCGAGAAACGAGCTGGAACTATTTCGTCGGACTTCCCTTCATATTTCGCGGCAAAGTCGAAAAATTCGGTTTTCGGCACAATTTCCACCGCCGGCAAGACATAGATTTTCTCTCCTCGGAATCCATCGATAACACCGACAGTTGCTTCAACGCCTTTTATGTATTCTTCTATAAGGACTTCCTCATCATGCTTGGCGGCTTCTTTCAAGCCTTTTGCCAGCTCTTTCATATCGCGAGCTATCGAAACTCCAACCGATGAGCCAGCAGAGACTGGTTTTACTACCACTGGCATCGAAAATGTTTTGAAAATGTCTTGCGCCACTTTTTCCGCCCCGTCGCCAATTTCAACGCCGACTGCAGAATTTTTCTTTATGAGTGCAGACTTCACGACGAGATTCGCTGGAGTTTTTATGCCATGATCCTTGAAAACTTTTTTGGTCAGAACTTTATTCATCCCAACAGCCGAAGCTATAGATCCTGAACCAGTAAATGGCACACCAAGCATCTCGAAAAATTGTTGGATCTTGCCATCTTCACCATAGGCGCCATGCAATGCGAGAAATGCCACATCGAATCGCTTCACCGCATCCTTCGGTTCAACAGTCATGCCGTCTATGTGCCATTGACCTTTTTTATCTATAAGAACATCGTAAGCGATATATTTATCTGCCAATTTTCCGCGAATGGCATTTAGAACATTCGCACCAGTCGCCAATGAGACTTCGTATTCACTGCTCGGACCTCCGCGCAAGACGCCTACTTTTTTCTTTTTCATGAGAAAATTATAGCATCCTAATCTTTCTGCGTCGACGATGATAAGCAAGGACAAATCTGTGAGATTCCGCATTCAAGGCGAGAATGTCACGCAAATGATTGGTATTTTTATCTTCAGCGCCTAAACCTAAAACAGCTCTAGCTTTATGTTTATCATCTTTAACCACGGCGACTACAGGGATATTTATACGCCTAGCCGATAGAACAGCTTCGACGACACGCTTCTGATTCTCATTTCCATCAACCACTATTAGGTCTGGAAAAGACCATTCCGGATGATTCAGGCGACGCGAGATGAGCTCAACCAAGTTGGCAATATCGTTATTTGAGTCGTGCGCGATTTTGAAAGTACGGTACTCCTTCGGTTGACGCTCTCCATTTACAGAAACTACCATAGCACCAACAGTATTCGTGCCGGATAAGTGCGCGATGTCATAGGCCTCCATACGGAAATCGCGTGCCTTGCCAGAACCTCCAAGACCGGCGGATTTCTCCGCGTCGTTATTTTTGATAAGCGCCATGTCATTTATATGTTTCAATGCATACAAAGTCCTTTTGATCCTACCCGCTTCTTCGAATTCCATATTTTTGGCGTGAGTTTTCATATCACGCTCCAGATGGCGAACAAGAATGGTCTTTTTGCCTTCCAAGAAATACCGCAGATTTTTTATCGTGGACAAATATCGGCGTCGCGCTGGTGAATCCGTGTCGGTATCAGCCAAATCACCGGCCGGCGATCTCCCTATAGCTTTGTAAAATGCTTCATGTCGAGGATCGTGCGATTTCTTATCTTTGAATGGAAATATTTTGCGAAGGATTTTGAGCGACTCGTTAACCAAACCAGCATGCGGATAAGGACCGAAGAGTTTTGCACCTTGCGCCTTGCACTCTTCACTTTCATTCTTCCAATCCCTGACACGCACAGTAAATACGCGTGGCCAATCTTCTTTTGTTATGACGATATACAGATCGCTTTTATCGTCGCGCTCGTCGACATTGTATTTCGGTTGATATCTCTTTATCAGGTTGCTCTCGAGAATTATCGCTTCGAGCACAGAATCAGTCACTTCGAAAGTCAGTTTGGCGGCACGAGTCACCATATCTACGATACGCGGTCCACGGGTTTCTATCAGGTCATTTTTGAAATAACTCTTCACGCGATCGCGCAATGAAGTCGCTCGGCCAATATAAAGAGGCCTTCCGCGCTGGTCACGGAATATGTATATTCCCGGCTTATCTGGTAGGTTCAGGCCCTTGGGCCTAGCCGGCGTGAGGTGTTGACTTTGCATACAAAACAGTGTAATGTTTTGCACGGAGTAAAGCAAGGAACAAAAATTCAACCGATAGGGGAAATCGTGAACTTAAATCCAGTAAGAGTAAGAGGATGGGCGCCATTGGCTAACCATCCGATGCTTGAGAAAACCGACAAACCGCCGCAGAAATACCCGTTCTGGTATAAGCTGCAGAAAATTATCGGAGTAGGCCTGTTGTGTCTGGCTGGAGCGATAATTTTGTTCAGGCTGGCACAAGCGGGGTGGAACTATTTGCACTGATTGCTGATTACGGGGCATTACGGGGCACCAACCTAAAACTTAGAAAAGGGTTGAGTGCCCTTTTCAATTTGTATGATTTTATAGATCGGTGGCACATTTGGTGGTAGGGGGGAACATGTTTTTTCACTGTTTTTAAAAGTGACAACTTTTCTGTCACTTTAAAAAAGTGCCTTAGAGGGATGTGTCCCCCCCTCCCGGTATCGGCCCTGCCACAAAAACACGGCTTAAAATCGTGACTAAAAACCATCACAACAAAACTACCCCCTCTTCAAAACCTTCTTGAGATACTTACCTGTGTACGACTTTTCGCTCGCCGCGACTTCTTCGGGAGTACCTTTCGCCACAATATGACCACCATGTTCGCCACCTTCAGGACCGATATCGATGACATGGTCGGCATTTTTGATCAGATCGAGATTGTGCTCGATAACAACAACCGTATTCCCTTTTTGCACCAATCTCTGCAAGATCTCGATCAACTTCTTCACATCTTCATAATGCAATCCAACCGTCGGCTCATCCAGCAAGTAAATCGTCTTCTGCATATGCGCGCGATAGAGTTCCGAAGAGATCTTCACACGTTGCGCTTCACCGCCAGAAAGCGTCGTAGCGCTCTGACCAAGCTTCACATAACCAAGCCCGACCTCACTCAAAGAAGCCAAACGATCTTCTATAGCCGGAATATCCTCGAAAAACTTAAGCGCTTCCTCTATCGTCATTTCCAAAATCTCATGGATATTTTTCTTCTTGAATCTGATATCGAGAGTCTCTTTCATGAAGCGCGTGCCATTGCAGACATCGCAAGTCACATAAACAGTTGGCAAGAAATGCATCTCCACAGCGATCTCACCATTTCCCTCGCAAGCTTCACAACGACCACCTGGACGGTTGAACGAGAAGCGACCAGGACCCCAACCACGTGCGCGTGCCTCTGGTTCAGACGCGAACATATCGCGGATATGTGTCCAAGCACCAGTATAAGTAGCGGGATTCGAGCGCGGTGTACGACCAATCGGGCTTTGGTCAATGAGAATCACGCGACCGACATATTCAGAGCCGGTGAATTCTTTACAATTTATGACATCATTTGTGCGATGACGCATCTCCAATCGTGCTGACAAGTTGCGATGCAAAATCTCATACATGAGCGAGGATTTTCCGGAACCAGAGACGCCAGTGATGACATTCATAACGCCGAGTGGTATGCCCACATTCATATCTTTTATATTGAAAACATTTCCACCACGGATCGCAATCTTGCCTTTTGGTGCGCGTCTCTGTTCTGGAATGGCGATCTTTTCTTCGCCACGCAGATAAGCGAGTGTGAGCGACCCTGAAGGATTTTTCTTGGCAGTGAGCAAATCTTCTACATATCCGGAAACCACAACTTTGCCGCCATGTACGCCCGCGCCAGGTCCGATATCAACCAAGAAATCAGAAGCGAACATAGTGTCTTCATCGTGCTCAACCACGATAATGGTATTGCCGATATCGCGCAGATGCATGAGAGTTTTTATGAGCTTGTCGTTATCGCGCTGATGCAGACCTATAGTCGGCTCATCTAGAACATACAAAGCGCCCACTAAGCCTGAACCAAGCTGCGACGCCAGACGAATACGCTGGGCTTCGCCGCCAGAAAGAGTGTGCGCGCGACGATTCAAAGTCAGATATTCGATGCCTACATTTACCATAAACTTGAGACGAGCCTCGATCTCCTTCAAAACGACCCTCGCGATCTCGCGCTCAACTTCAGTCAGTTTAATGTCGGCGAAATGCTTCACCGCTTGCTCAATAGACATGTTCGTTATGTCGACGATGTTCTGTGCACCGATCTTCACATGCAAAGCTTCGTCGCGCAGACGATTACCATGACAAGTCTTGCACGGCTCATCGGAAAATATACTCTCGGTGCCAAGACCGTTACAGGCCTGACACGCACCGTAAGGAGAGTTAAACGAGAACAATCGTGGCTCAACCTCCGGATATGAGAAACCGTCATATGGACACATGAATTTTACGGACATGAGGGATTCGGTTTCGCCGGTGACGCCGGATCTTTCTGCGCCGGGATAGGCGATTTTTATGAGGCCGTCAGCCTCGCGGATTGCGAGCTCAAGTGCTTCAGAGAGTCGTTCGCGAGCGCCGTCGGCTTTCTTCACTTCGCGGAATTCGCTCAAGAATATCTCGTCGACTAAAACATCTATGTCGTGCTTTTTATTTTTATCGATGATAATCTGGTCGCGCAGACGATGTGTCTTACCGTCGATACGCACCCGATCAAATCCTTTGCCGAGCATATCGTAAAGGAGTTGATAATATTCACCTTTTCTACCAACCACGACCGGCGCCCAAACTGTTATCTTCGCTTCGCTGATATCCACGCCGAAAACTTTCTTGGCTTGGATCGATTTCGCTTTCACGGTTTTTAGAACAGTTTCGAGTATTTCTTCTTTCGAGATCCTGTGAATGAGGCGCCCACAAGTCAGACAATGAGGCTTTCCCACGCGCGCGAAAAGAACACGCAGGTAGTCGTAAATCTCCGTGATAGTCGCTATGGTCGAACGCGGATTGTTCGAACGGGATTTTTGGTCAATGGAAATCGCCGGCGAAAGTCCAATAATCTCATCCACATCCGGCTTCTGCATCTTGTGGAGGAATTGGCGAGCGTAAGCAGAGAGTGACTCCACGTATCTGCGCTGACCCTCGGCGAATATCGTATCGAATGCTAAAGAAGATTTTCCCGAACCAGAAAGACCGGTGATGGCGATCATCTTGTTGCGCGGCATCTCTACAGTAATGTTCTTCAGGTTATGCGTTCGCGCGCCACGGACAATGATCTTGTCTTCTGGGTGCGCGGCTGATTTTTGTGAGTGTGAATGTTGGTTCGCTGGCGTCATAGTTCGCGGAATATATCACAATTTTGGTGCGAAATCAATGGTGGACATGGTGTATGTGCGTATTTTCGGCTAGTCGAAGATTATTAGCCACCTTTTGGCGGTAGGTGGGACACATCCCTCCGAAGCACTTTTGAAAAGTGACAACTTTTCTGTCACTTTTAAAAACCCTCGAAAAGCATGTGTCCCCCACTCCTTGTATTTAAAATAAAGAAATGCCATATTTACAGAGGACAACACTACTGAGAGGAGTGCTATATGCCCAAAAAGCGACGAAATCTAAAGCTGCTATACTCATCGCCGATTTACTAACACAACCCCTTTATCTCCTTCACAATCTGCTCTAGAGAAGTAGCTGCTTTGATTAAAAACTTTTTTGCACCGAGAGTCTTGGCGCGCTCGATATCTGTAGGCTTGCTTAGATTCGACAAAATCATTACTGGAACTTTGCGCAAGCCTGGATCATTATTTATTTCCTGCAAAACATCGAAGCCGCCGATTCCTGGCAAAAGCAAATCCAAGACAATCACATCCGGTATCGCTTGCTTCAATGCTTCAAGCGCTTCTTCACCACTCTTGGCATGGAAAAGATCGAAACCTGAAGAGATCAATTTCTTCGCCAAAATAGTTCCGATCAACTTATCATCTTCAACCCAGAGAATCTTCGGCTTTTTTCCATTGACATAACCCGTTCCACTGTTTACAGCTTCATGACCGAAAAGACGATTCGCCTTCTCGACGATGTCTTCGCCATTTGAATGAAGCGCCATCATGAACTCTTGAACGCTTCCAGCTGGAACACGGCGCATATTTATAGGAACACCTTGAGCAGATACCAAGAAGACTGGAATCTTCGATATCACTGCGGCAGATGACTTCTGCGCCAAAAACTCGTAGCTATCCATATCGGTCAATGTCACATCCAAAATCACCAGTGCCGGCGCGATATCAAAAAGAGCCTTCATTCCTTCAACACCGCCACTGACGACAATTGTCGAATATCCATTTTTCCTTAGAGCCGAATTGACCTGATCTCCGAAATTCGCGTCACTTTCTATTATGAGGATTTTTTCCATGTGGTCTAATTGTATCAAACCTCTTGTGCAATGCAAACAGCTCATCTCGAACAAGTGCGGCCGTCTCAAAATCGAGCTCTTTCACCGCTTCATTCATAGCTTCTTCTTTTTGACGTATAAGTTCCTTCGGATCGCTCTGCGCCAGACTCTCATCTATCTTCAGAAGCTCATGCACGGCTTTGTCATGCTCACTGCGAAGTTGATCAGTTATATCGTGAATCGCCTTATGAATAGTCTGCGGCGTTATGCCATGTTTCTTGTTATAAGCAATCTGTATGGTACGGCGTCGTTCAGTCTCTTTTATGGCACGATCAAGCGAACCAGTCATATTGTCAGCATAGAGGATGACGCGACCAGCGGCATTACGCGCGGCTCGGCCGATAGTCTGTATGAGTGCGGTGTCAGAACGCAAGAATCCTTCTTTGTCAGCATCGAGGATTCCGATGAGCGAAACTTCCGGCAAGTCGAGTCCTTCGCGAAGCAAGTTCACACCGACCAAACAGTCGAAGCCTTCAGTCTTGCTCGCAACGGCTCCTCTGCGAAACTCCGTCAATATCTGAATGCGCTCCATCGTCTTTATATCACTATGCAAATATCGCGCCTTGATTCCCTTTTCTTTCAAAAATTCTGCCAAATCTTCCGCCATCTTTTTGGTCAATGTAGTAGCCATCACACGATCGCCTTTCTTGATCGTGACAATAGCTTCTTCTATGAAGTCGTGGATTTGGCCTTTGTAAGATTTCGAACCGGTCACTGGCTTTATAATAATCTCCGGATCAACTAACCCCGTTGGCCTAATCACTTGCTCAACAATCTGCTGACTTCCTTTTCTCTCATAATCACTTGGCGTGGCTGAGGTATATATCATAGGACCGATACGCTCCAAAAACTCAGCAAACTTGAGCGGCCTATTATCTTTCGCTGAAGGTAGACGGAATCCGTGCTCGACGAGAGTTTCTTTGCGTGAAGAGTCGCCAGCGAACATTCCGTTCAGTTGAGGTATCGTGACGTGTGATTCATCAACAATAGTCAGAAAATCCTTTGGAAAATATGCGAGCAAAGTATCTGGCGCCTCACCTGGAATCTTGCCAGAAAAATGTCGCGAATAGTTTTCGATGCCATTTGTATAGCCAATCTCGCGGATCATGGAAATGTCGTACTTCACGCGACGTTTCAATCGTTCTGCTTCCAACATCTTGCCGTTTTTCTCTAAGACTTTTATGCGGTCCGCGAGTTCGGCTTGAATAGTCTTCAAAGCCATCTCATTCTGCTCTTTATTGCTTATGAAATGTTTCGCCGGAAATATGAAGATTGCCTTATCCTGTTTTTCGGTCAAAGCTCTCGTGATCGGGTCGAGTCTTATGATTCTCGCGATCATACCACCCTCGAACTCGAGTCTGAAAATAATCTTCTCATTGAGCGGCATGACCTCGAGCATATTTCCGACCGCGCGGAAGTGACCAGGTTTCAAGTCGGCATTTGTGCGAACGAAATGCACATCGATAAGCTTACGCACAAGTTCGCCGCGTGAGATTTCCATTCCTTCGGAGAGTTTGATGTTCACTTTTTCATATTCTTCAGGCGAACCCAAACCGTAAATACACGACACCGACGCCACGATTATCACATCTTTGCGTGTCAGAAGCGCCTGCGTCGAAGCGTGACGGAGACGATCGATCTCTTCATTGATCATGGCTTCTTTTTCGATATAAGTATCCGTCACCGGCATATAAGCTTCCGGCTGATAGTAGTCGTAATACGAAACGAAATAATGCACCGCATTGTTCGGGAAAAATTCGCGATATTCCTGCGCCAGTTGTGCCGCCAAAGTTTTGTTATGCGCGAGCACGAGAGTCGGTTTGTTGTACTGCGCGATGACATTTGCCATGGTAAATGTCTTGCCAGAACCAGTCACGCCGAGCAAAGTCTGTCTGTCCATGCCTTTCTCAAGGCCATTCACAAGCGCCTCAATAGCCTTCGGCTGATCTCCAGCCGGCTTAAATGGTGTCGCAAGTTGAAAAAGCTTATTTTGAGCCATATTTTTGATGGTTTTGACCGATTCAATATAGCATGTTTGAGCGTGCTTGACAAAGAGGCATTTGATGTGCTATACTTATAGCAGCTAAAGAAGCTCTTTAAAAAGGTTTGAGATGTTGAGTATAGAAACCCACGCCCTTCCAGGCGTGGTACTTTAAAATACAAGCTTCGCTTGCCCAGCATCCTCTTTACCCTGATTGGCTACATACCTTCGAATAGCATCTTCATTTGCTCCGGCAGTAC
>Ga0118677_10011760_pt1 | contig 13024 bp, 6 predicted proteins | sample AliMusrvi5mmetaG_FD_86154 | JGI IMG/M metagenome (GOLD analysis project Ga0118677, IMG submission 86154)
CGTCCAACTCGTCCCGTCCGGCGATACCTCCACGTACCCCCAGTCCCCGGCCCCCATCCGATACCGGTCCCAGAACTTCAGCACCGGCCATACGCTCCCGTTCAGGTTCACCGCCGTCTGTGCCGACCCGTCCATCCCGTTCGCATAGTTCCCGCCCGGCGAATCGTTCAGACAGGCCGACCCGCTATGGGCCACCAGAGTTTCCCGTCCCCAGCCCCCGGAAAAAGTCCATTGCTCCATGCTCCCTTCCATCGTATCGGAGAACGGGATAGGGTGGATAAGCGTCCGGGCGGATACGGGCACCGGGGCATCGAAGGAATAGGCGCCGTAGGTGTTCACGGCGTAAACCCGGTAGTAATAGACGGTGTCCATCTGGAGCCCCGTGTCCACCAGGACCGTGGACGCGCGATCGGCTATCTGGGTGACCAGGGTCGAATGGATGCCCACATCGGCATTCGTCGAACGATGGATGGCATAGTGATCAAAAGCCGAATCGGGTGAGGCCGTCCACGCCAGCGTGATGGAATGCGGCCCTGCATTGGAAATGATTGCTGACGAGACCATGGACGGCGCTTCAGATACGGCGATATTGTCAACATACCAGCCATTGGTGACGTCCATGGAATCGGTGGTAATCCGGAAGCGAACAAGAACCTGCGCGGAGTCGGTGCAGGGCGCCAGACTCAACCGTTCTCGCAGCCAGTTTGTCACCGTTCCTGCCGTATAGTTAGTCAGCGGAACCCAGGAGACGCCGTTATTGGTTGAAGACTCGGGCAGGCCGTAGTCATTGGCGAGGAAGGCATACTGGTGATCAAACGACAACACCGGGGCATGGGCATTCTTTAGGTTGAGCGGCGAGGCCAAGGTAATCGAGCGGTTGGCGATGCCGTTGGCATAACTCGTTCCGGGCGAATCGGTCCAGGCATGAAGCGGAGAGGCCGCCGCCTCGTCACTGATCGCCCAAGGGGCGTCAGCCACCCAGTTTGCCGAGCCCGCCTCAGCATTATCCAGAAACGGGAAGTCCATACCGGCCGCGGTCCTCACTCCAGCGATATTGCTCATCCGGTGCAGATCGTTGGTCGTGATCACCATCACCTGATAGAAGTAGTGCGTCTTGGGACACACCGTGATGTCCGTGTAATTCGTGGCAGTCTTCGAACTAATGTCGGCGACTTGCCACCCCGTGCGCCAATCGTCGTTCGAGTTGGAAGATCGGTAAATCCGGTAGGCTGCAAAATCGTCGGCAGTTGAGGCGGTCCATCCCAATGTCGCGGTATTCGCCGTATTGGTCAGGACGCCGAGCGTCACGGGAAGAGGCGCATTACCCAACCGGACATTGTCCACATACCACCCGTCGAAGGTTACGGAACTGTCGGTGAGCACCCAAAACCGGATCCATACATTGGTCAGTCCGGCATAGGCATCCAATTCCAACTGCTCGCGTACCCATCCCGGGTGGCTGCCCGTATAAGAGGCCGAGGGCAAGGCAACCCAACTCATCTTGCCGTTGGTCGAAATCTCGACCGAGCCAAAGTCCCATCCTTCCTCAAACTCATAACGGTGCCTGAAACTCAGGGCTGGCCGCAGCGCAGCGGAAAGATTCACGGCACTCGCCAACTCCAACGAGGCATCCGTGTTATCGGCATAGTAGCCCCCCGGACTGTCTGCCATCGAATTGGACGGGGAGAAGGAGGTAAACGAGGTTAATCCCCAAGGCGGGCTGGCGTTCCAGGACGACAATCCATTCTCAAAATCATCGGAGAAGGGATAGGGTAAGGCGCAACTCACGGAGGCTAAAGACAAGCACAGTCCCGCTAGCAGGCTATACCAGAATCGACTCAGCATCGGTTTCATGGGTTGGTCTCCTGAAATGCCCGCTTACCATCTCGGCTGCGCTGCGACACGGAACATCAGTACGACTCTCACCCATGGGCACACGCCCATCGAGGCCCCCTAACAATAGCGTTCCAACGGTGAACAAATTGCCAGAACAGAGGCGTGAAGCCAAGCATCATGTTGAAGCATTATATTGAAGCCAGTTGGCATCGACCTTGATCCCGGCCGCGTCGGTCAACCTTGCGCTTGCCTTGTCCGCACGTGCGGGCTTAGTGTGTGAGATTGTGAGGATGCGGATAGGCCGCGAGCTACCACTTTTCGCAACGACGGAGGTCCTATGCAACGAATACGGTTGGCGGCGGGACTGATACTGGTCGGTCTCCTCGTTCTTACGGGCTGTGTGAAATCCAAGATCCTGGTCGCGGTCAAGCCCGACGGCAGCGGTTACCTCGTCCTCACCCAACTGACGCCCGGCCCGGAGGGCATGGCCTTCTCCCGGGGCGAGGCCGAAGGGTTGGCGGATAAACTGCAGAAGACCGCCGAGCGCTTCGGCGAGGGCGTCACGCTCGCGAAGAGCGAGAGTGTGAAGGGCAAGGGCTTTGCCGCCGTATTCGCCTTCACCAATGTCGCCACCCTGACGGTGCCCATCGTCGCGCTCGGCCCCCTGGCCGAGATGGGTGACGGCGATATGGACCATGCGCCGGCCTTCGTGCGGCAGAGCATCCAGTTCGAGTTTTCGCGGACCAACGCCAGTTGCCTCAGCGTCCTCATGCCGGCCGCGTTGACCGCCGTCCTGGCGCAACCCGCCGAAACCAACGCCCCTACCTCCCGCTCGCGGCGATCGGGGGCGGGCGAAGGAATGCTGGAGTCCGTAGCCGGCCTTGAAATTGAAGTCGCCCTTGAGGTCAAGGGACGGCTTCTCGCCCAGAACGCCACGCACGCCGAGACAAACCGACCGAATCGCTTTCTCCTGTTCCGGCTGCGCGGCGACCGCCTGGCCGAGAACCCGGCGGCGCTCGAAGCGATGTCCGATGGCCCCTCGGAGTCGGGCGATATGGATGCCGTCATGGGGCGCTTCCTGCAGTGCAGCGGGGCCACGATCGAAACCAACCGTCCGATGACTCTGCGTTTCCAGTGAGGCATTCCGATGAGCACATCTACGACCTGTCTTGGCCTGGGCTTGGGGGTGGCGATCGTCGCGTCCGGTTGGTTCGCGCTGGCCGAACCCGCGCGGTCGGTGTCCGCCACGCCGGCGGATTACGGCAAAGGCTTCAGGCAACTCGCAGCCTTGGGGCTGCCGGACACAAGCACCGGGACGTACGCCCGACTGCAACTGAACGGGGAGCGTGGTAGTTCCTCCTCTTATGCCTTGGAAGGCGAGGTTCGATTGCAGGGCAACGGCTGGGTGTTGCAGGCCCCCAGCAATAGTCCCGGCACAATCGTCGCCGGCCAGGCCCGGGTCCTGACGCTGTGGGATCCCAAGGTGCTGGCCCGCCTGCAGAGCGCCGAGGCGCGCACGAATGCGGCGAAGTCAGCCTCGCGTTCGGCCACCCGGGCCATGGGCTACCGCTTCGGCGGACGGCAACCGACCGATGGCCGTGTCTCGGGCACGTGGAAGCCGGCCGATTTTACGAACGATCTGGCCCGGGCGCTCGCGTTCATCGAGGCCACCAACGCCGTTTCCAGGAGCGGTCGCGGCGATGTGTTCGGGTCCGATGGTGAGGAATCCTCCTCCGGTCAACACCGCTTGGACGAACACCTCCAGGGGCCGCTTTTCCTGCTGGCCGCGCATGCCTGGCGGCACGGCCGGACCAATGAGGCCAACCGTATGGCGGCCGGTCTGTTCGCCGCCGCCGGCGACCCGCGCAAGGTGATCCTGGCTGCCCTCAACCACCTGGCCGACGAGCAATACGAGCAAGCGTTCGAACGGTTCAACGCCACGCACGACTGGACCGCGTTCCAGTCGGATCTGGCCGGCCTGCTCCAGCGATTTCCCCAAGGGTGGAAGCCGCGGGCGGGTGTCGCGATGCTCGCCAGCAATGTCGCCGCCCGCGCGACTGGTTCGGCGCCCGATGTGACCGGTGAGGGACTGACCGACATCGACAAGACCTTGGCGCGTGATATGGCGGCCGTGAAGGCCGCGCCCGAGTGGGACGTTTTCGGAGCGCTCTGGCTGCTTGAGCCGCCCTCGACCAACGCCTCGGACGACGTGTTGGAGCGGCTGGCGTCCCGCAAGGCCGATGCCATTCCGTTGCTGGCGGCCCTGGCCGACGATGGGTGGCTGTTGCCGTTCGGGCGGGATTTTCTGCAACGTTGGGGTGGCTACTCGGAATCGTGGGGCAGCGACGAGGACGCCGACCAGAAGGCGCGCCAGACTTACGACCGCTTGGACCGGCCCGTGTCGCGCGGCGACATCGCCCTCAAACTGCTCCGGCAGATCGTTCTCGCCGGCGACAACTCCTATGAGATCGCGCGCAAGTCGCCGGACGAGATCCGCGCACTGGCCCTGGACTTCCACAAGGCGCACGGGACTGAATCGCGGATTGGGCTGGCACGCCTGTATTTTGCCGAAGGCTCAAGCGAGCAACGCCAGTCCGCTGCCGAAGTGTTGCTGCAATCGACCGACACGAATGACCTGGCCTTGGTCGAGACGCAGTTGGCGGATGCCGCCAAGGTGGGCGAGCATGCCGCGCTGTTGCGTCAATACGTCAACGTGCGGGGTGCGGCGGCCCGTCCCCTCATCCAGGCCCTGGCCGTTGACCTGGGCGTGGAGACCAACGCCCCGGCCGCGAAGCCCGCGGTCAAACCTGCCGCCAACGCGGAGGAGACGGCGGGCGAAGATCACGGCCGCGGCCAGTACGAACGCAGAGAGATCAAAGGCCTCCTGGCGCTCGTGTCGGACCAGTCGCTGGAATCGCTCTTGGCCGACGTGGCGGCCGGCAAAGCCCAGTCCACGGCGACCCGCGGCCTGATCGCGCAGCGGCTCGGGCAGGGCGACCGCGAGGCGGCGCTCACCACCGTGCTGGAAGCGGCGACCAAGGCCACCAACGCTGCATCCCGGGCCATGCTGATCGGCTACACGCGTGCCGTGCGGTCTTCCGGCGGCAACGTTTATTTTCATTCCATGCAGATGGCGCGGGCGGCCGCCTCCGCCAAGCCCTGGCAACCCGCGCTGGCGCGGCATCAGGCCCGGTGGGCAGGGTTGCTGGCCGACGATCGTCACGTGGAAGTGGGAACATCGTCGGCCACCGTGGCCGACACGGCAGCCAAGGCGATCGAAGAACTCTACGCGGCGCCGTCCGCTCGTGCCGAGCCTGAGGTCGTCGAACCGCCTGTCGAGGAAACGGCGGAACCGGCCGAGGTCGACGCCGCGAACGACGAGGAGGATGAGGCCCAAGTCGCGTTTCATTCCGGTGGTTCCGATTACATGATGGCGTATTACCAGCGCGAGCAATCGCCGGCGATGCTGGCGGGCATGCTCGGTGCGCGCGGTCGGGCATTTGTGCTGGCCCGGGCCAAGGCCCGCGTAGGCGGCGCTGCGGAGACGGCGCTGCCCGCCTATCCCAAGGCCGACACAGTCAAGCCGCCGCGCCGCAAGGAACTCACCGCCCAGTTGACGGCGGCGACCAAGATGGAGGCCGCAGGTGCGGTCGACAAGGTTCTGAACGCACTGTCGCTGGACGAACGGCTTTGGCTGGCTCAATCGCTCGATCACAATACCAATCTCAATGCGCGGCTTGTGCCTCTGTCGCTTCGGATCGTTGACGTCACCGGGCCCGAAGGCGATGCCGCGGCGACCGCGCTCACAATCGCCTGGAAGGGCAAGACGCTGGAACGGAAGACGGCTCAGGCGTTGGTCGACTACGTGCAGACCCGCCTCAAGGCCGGCGAGTCCCGTTTCGTTTCCGTGGAACGGCAGCCGAGTTTCGACGGGGTGAGCATCCGGATCCAGTCAGCGGCCGACGCGGGCAAGGGCGGTTCAGCGGATATGCTCCGATACTTTGCCCGCTCAGCCAAGGGATTGACCCCGGCTGTGGTCGGCGCCATCGAGGGCTCTTCCGCCGTGTGGCCGTTGACCGCCGAGTCGGCCCCGGATGCGACACCCGTGGCCGCCACGGGCGCCTCCGAGGTCGATACCCTGCTGGCTGAGGCGCTCGCCGATGTCAAGGCTGATGCGGCGCGATCGGCGGTTCACCAGCAGGAACGCTTCTGGAAGACCATCGATACGTTCGGCGTGAACAACGCCACCGTCGACCGGACCGTGCAACTTATGGGAGTCGCCTCGGAGCGGGAGGCTTCGTCAGAGGGTGATGATGAGGCGGAGTTATGAGGCAGGCGTCGTAATCATAATCCTAATCGTACTCGTAATCTTACTCTTGATCGACCGCCCCGCAGATTAAGATTACGAGCACGATCAAGATTACGACGGTTGATGAAACCTGAACACCGAACACTGGACACTGTATTTCGAACCTGTCGGGCGGCGTGACGCCCGGGAAAGCGAGAACGGCAATGACGACGGATGCGGCGAGTTGGGAAAAAGCCCAGGAACGCGTGGCGGCTTTCAAGCGCGAGGTGGCCCGAATCATCGTGGGCCAGGATACGATCGTCGAGCACATGCTGGCGTCATTGCTGTGCCGGGGCCACGTGCTGATTGTCGGCGTGCCGGGCCTTGCCAAGACCCTGCTGGTCAGCACGCTCGGGCAAGTGCTGGGCCTGAGCTTCCGGCGGATCCAGTTTACGCCCGACCTGATGCCCACGGATATCCTCGGCAGCGAGATCCTGCAGGACGGCGGCGGCGGACGGCGTCAATTCGAATTCGTGCCCGGCCCTGTGTTTGCCAATTTGATCCTGGCCGACGAGATCAACCGCACGCCGCCCAAGACGCAAGCCGCCTTGCTGGAGGCCATGCAGGAGAAACAGGTGACCGTCGCGGGCCGCACCATGCCCCTGCGGGAACCGTTCATTGTCTTCGCCACGCAGAACCCCATCGAGCACGAGGGCACGTATCCGTTGCCCGAAGCCCAGCTCGACCGGTTCCTGTTCAACCTCATCATCGACTACCCGTCGCCCGACGAGGAGCGGCAAGTCGTGCTCCGGACCATCGGCTTCGACGACCCGCGCGCCGGCCGCGTGCTGGAGGAGAAAGACCTGGTGGAGTTGCAGCATCTGGCGGTGCAGGTGCCCGTGCCTGACCACGTGCTCGAGTACGCGTTGCGCCTCGTGCAGGCCTCGCGTCCGGCCGCGGGTGGCGCCGACGAGTACGTGCGCAAGTACGTGGCCTGGGGCGCCGGGCCGCGCGCGTCGCAAAACTTCGTCCGGGCCGCCCGCGCCCTGGCCCTGCTGCGCGGTCAGCCCGCCGCCTCCGCACAGGAGATCCGTGATCTTGCGTTGCCGATCCTGCGCCACCGCATCATTCCCAACTACAACGCCACGGGCGAGGGGATCGTCGCGGACGCCATCGTGACGCATTTGCTCGATACGGTGAAGACCGCCTGAGAGGCGTCCACTCGGCATGAACTTCCGGTATCTGCAGCCTGAGGACATCAGCAAGCTCGACACGTTCGAGTTTGCGCCGCGTTGTGTCGTCGAGGGCTGGCTGGCTGGGCGGCACCGTTCGTTCACGGTCGGGTCATCCACCGAATTTCGCGACTACCGGCCCTACGCGCCCGGCGACGATCCACGCCTGGTGGATTGGCGCGTGTTCGCCCGCACGGACCGCTACTACCTGCGCACGCATAACCAGGAGACCAACACCGCCTGCCACATCCTGCTCGACAGCAGCGCCTCCATGGGCTTCGGCAATCCCGCCAAGATTGCCTACGCCTCCTTCTTCGCGGCGGCCGTCGCTTACCTGGTCACGCGCGGCGGCGACACGGTCTCGCTGCTCACGTTCGATGACACGCTGCGCCGCTGGTTCGCCCCGGGCAGCACCACGGCGCATTTGCACAACCTCCTGCACGCGCTGGAGGAGAACCGCGCCGGCCGGCCCACCTCGATCGCCGCCGCCCTGCAGAAGGCCGTGCCGCTCGTGCGCGGGCGCGGCACGATTCTCGTGCTGTCCGACTTTCTCGACGACCCCGGCGCCGTGTTCGCCGCGCTGAACCCCTTTCTGCACCGCGGATTCGACATCCACCTGTTCCATATCCTGGCGCCGGAGGAATTGGAATTGCCTGACCGCGGGCTGCTGTCGTTTCACGATATGGAGACCAACGCCCGGCTCACGGCCCATACCCATGTGATCCGGGCCGGCTACGCCGAGGCCGTGCGACGCCACGTCGATGCCCTGCGCGATCTCGCCCGGCGGCGCAAGGTGGAGTACACCCTGGCCCGCACCGACACCTCGTGGTTCACCCTATTCGACGCGTTCGTCGCATGAATGTGTTGTTCGCCAATGCCTGGTTGTGGCCGTTTGCGGCGGCGATTGCCGTGCCGATTCTGCTGCACCTGTTCGCCCGGGCGCGGCCGCCGGTGTTCCCGTTCAGTTCGCTCCTCTTCCTGCGTCGCGTCATTCGGGAACAGCATCGGGTCCGCAAGCCGCGCGACTGGTTGCTGCTCGCGCTGCGTACTTTGCTGGTCGCCGGCCTGGTGGGGGCATTCCTGCAGCCACTCTGGTTCGGCGGTCACCCCGCGCGGGCCGGGGCCGGTCGCAACGTGGTCGTCATCGTCGATGCCACGGCTTCCATGGCCTGTCGCGACGGCGCGCAGTCGCGTTTCGCCGCCGCGTGCGGCGAGGCGGCGGATGTGCTTTCGGGTCTGAGCGCCCGCGACCGTGCCAACCTGATCTGGCTGCGTACGCCGCCGCAAGTCGTGTTTCCGGGCCTGGGCGTGAACATCGGTTATCTGCGCAACTGCCTGCGGCAGGGCCGTGTCAGCAGCGAGGCGGGCGATCCGGCGGCGGCGCTGCGGCTGGCGTCGGACCTGCTGCGCGGTGTTGAGGGCCGGCGCGAAATCTGCATCGTGTCCGACTTCCAACAGACCACGTGGCGTGAACTCGGGGCCGGGGTGGCGCCCGGCATCGACGTCGTCACCGTCCCCATCGCGCGCGGACCGGCTGCCAACCTGGCCATCACCCGGCTTTTCGCGCAACCTGTCGCGCCGCTAGCCGGCGAAGACGCGCAGATCTTCGTCGAAGTGCGCAACTTCAGCGATACGCCTCGGCAGACCGGTGTACAGGCGGAGATCGGCGAACTGCGCGCGAGCCGGAACGTGCTGGTTCCCGCCTGGGGGCGTGCGACGGCTGTGTTCCGGGTTCCGTGCCGTCAGGCGGGTGAACTCACGGCCGGCGCGACCATCGGCGAGGATGATTTCTCGGGCGACAACGCCGCGTGGCTTGTCGTGTCCGTCAAACCAGGCCTGCGCGTGGGGCTGCTTGCGACCGATCCCGGCACCGCGCCGTACTGGCGGCAGGCCCTGCGCGCGCTGCCGTGGGCTCAGACCGTGGACCTCGCGGCCGGCGGCTGGGAGACCGATGCCGCGCGCTGCGATGCGCTGTTGCTGTGCGGTTGGGATGGAGCCCAACCTGCCCCCGTGCGCGCAGCGCTCGCCGCCGGCAAGCCCGTGATCTGGTATCCGGCCCATGGCGCCAGCGCGGCCGGTCTGGCGGCGCTGACCGGGCAGCCCGCCGCCGGCACCGCCGGCTTCGACTGGCTCCAGCCGCGCGAGCCGCTCGGGTTGCGACTGGGCGATGCGGACGATCCGGCCCTGGAAATATTCGCCGGAGGCGATCGCGGCAACCCGGCAGCCGGGTCCTTCCGCGGCCGGTTGTCGGTACCCACCCTGCCGGCCGACACCCGCGTGCTGTTGAGTTATAGCGACGGCACGCCGGCGCTGGCCCGGCTCAAGGCAGCGGGCGGGACCCTGGTGCTGTGGAATTTGGCCTTGGCACCCGACCTGAGCGGTTGGGCGGCTCGCACGGAATTCCTGCCGCTTTTTGCCGAGTTGCTGCTCACGAGTCGCGGCACGGATGCAGGCGCTGACGGCGGCGCCGTGCTCGCCGGGCAGGAACTCGTGCTGCATCCCGAACGCGACTTGCTGCCGCAAGCCATGCGCGTGGACGACCCCGACGGACAGGCGCGGCTCGTCACGCGGCGCGAGACGGCCGGCGGTCCGGTCTACACGGCGGGTCGCGCCGAACGGCCCGGACTGTATACGTGGCGGATTGATCACGACCTCATAGCCCAGACCGCCGTGAATTTCCCGCCCGAGGAATCCGACCTGCGCACCATTCCGCCACCCGCCATTGCCCGCTCCGGTTGGGCCGCGGTGTCGGGCGGCCGCGCCGCCCGCGAACGGCGCGACGGCGTCCCGCTCTGGCCGTGGTGCCTGGGCCTGGCGCTGGTGTGCGGCCTGGCCGAGGCAGGCGCGGCGCTGTGGGCAGCGCAACCATGAATCCCATCCTCTCCATGGATCTGCTGACGCCACTCCTGATAATCGGGGTGGTGGCGGCGCTATTCCTGGGCTGGCGGTCGTCCGCATCCGTGGGCGGGGCGTTGCGTGTTCAACTTCTGGCGCTGCGCGTCCTGGGCTTGGCCGGTCTCGTCGTGCTGGCGCTCAACCCCGGGCGCTGGACCGCCCCCGTCGAACGCACGGATAGCGACTGGGCCGTGCTTGTGGACCGCAGCGCCAGCATGGCGACCACGGATGTCGCCGGCGGCGCTCGCTGGAATGAAGCCCTGCGCCTGGCAGGCAAAGCCGCCGGACTGGCCGATGATGCGAAACGCGTGCGCCCGTTCACCTTTGCCGAACGCCTCGATGAGGAGGCCGCCTCGCTCGACGCCGTGCGCCAGCGTGTCCAGCCGGCCGGACTGGGCACGGATATCCCGGGCGCCCTGAACGAACTGTTCGCGCGCTATCAGGCCCGTCAGCGCCGCCTGGCCGGCGTGCTCGTGTTCTCCGACGGCCGGCAGCGCGCGGCCCACGCCACCGATGAGGCGATCCGGCAGTCCCGCGCCCTCGGCGCCCCCGTGTATGCCGTGGCGCTCGGCGGTCCCGTGGCGACGCCCGATGCCTCCATCGAGCCGGTCCATCCGTTCGCGGTCGGTTTCGCCGGCTCGCCTCTGCGCCTTACCGCCCGGGTTCGCAACGCCAACCTCGGCCCGATCCGGCCGCGCGTGAAGTTGCTCACCGCCGAAGGAAAGGACGCGGCACCCGCGGCCGTCGTGTCGGTCGATTCCGGAGCGAGCGCCGACGTCACGCTGTCGGTCACGCCCGCGGCCGGGTACGCCGAATATGTCTGGGCACTCGACGAGGTGTCCGGCGATGCGATCCCCGACAACAATCGTGCCGGCGTCGGTGTGCTCGGGCTGCGCGAGCCGCTCCGTGTGCTCGTGGCCGAGGGCGTGCCGCATTGGGACAGCAAGTTTCTCGTGCAGTGGATGCGCAAGCAGCCTCAGTTTGCGCTCACCACCGTGCACCGGCTCGCCAGCGAGCGGTTCTTCCGCATCGGCGGGGAGAGCGGCAGCGAGGATGCGCTGACCCGCGAGGTCTTCCCGGACACGCTCGAGGCGCTGGACGCGTACGATCTGGTCGTGCTTGGCAAGGGCGCCGAGTACTTTCTCACCGGCGACCGGCCCGCGCTGCTGCGGCGCTATGTGCGCGAGCAGGGCGGGGGCGTGCTGTTCGCCCGATCCAAGGCCTATCACGGCGAGTTCCCCGCATTGGCCGACCTGGAGCCACTGACGTGGGCGGCGGCCCTGCCTGCCGATGCGGCGGCGACCGTATGGCGGCCAACGGCCGAAGGCGAATTGGCGGGCCTGTTCGGTGGGGCTCTGCCCGGCGCTGACGCCGCGGTCTGGGGTCGGCTGCCGAAAGTCACGCCACAGTATCTGACCGGTCCGCTGCCGCCGTTCGCCACCGTGCTAGTGGCGGGCGAGGGACGCGGCAACGATTCCACGGCACTGGTTGCGGCCCGGCGCTGCGGGAAGGGACGGACGGCTACGGTGAACGTCGAGGGCCTGTGGCGCTGGGATTTCTTCCCGGCGAACGACGAGTCGGGTCCGCTTTACAAGGCGTTCTGGCCTGAACTTGTGCAGTGGCTGGCGACGCACGGCGATTTCCTGCCCGGTCGGTCGGTCTCGCTACGTCTCAGTGTCGGGCGTTGCCAAACCGATGAGCCGGTGCAGGCGGTCCTGCAGCGGCGCGGCGCGGCGGCCGCGGGTCAGGCGGCGCCCGTACTGCGCGTCACGGCGGCCGGCCTGCCGGCCCAGGAAATCCGTCCCCAGCGTCTGCCGGGCGACGACGGCTGGGCCACGGTCTTCGCGCCGTCCGTGCCGGGCCTGTACCGATTTGAAGCGAAGCTGGACGGGGCAGCGTCGGCCGAAGAACCCGCCATTGCCCTGCTGCGCGTGCTGCGGCCGTCGGCCGAAGCGGACGACGTGGGCGCCGATCCTGCCTATCTGGCGAAGCTGGCTGAGGCCACGGGCGGGGCGCTGGTTCCGGCCGGCGGGCTCGCACGGGCCGTACGCGCCTTTGATGCCAAGGCACCCGAGGCGATTGACGCGCCGCCCGTGTGGAAACCCTTGTGGGATCGCGCCTGGGTGTTGACGGTGATGCTGGGTGTTTTCGGGGTCGAGTGGTTCATGCGCCGGAGGAATGGATTGCTGTGACACCGCTGCGGAAACTCTTCAGTAGCGGTCGCGGTGGAACGCGACCCTCCAAAGACCGTGCAGCCCACGTTGACTGCACGGATGGAGGGCCCCGTTCCACCGGGGCCGACGAGTCGGTGTCGAACCTGGCCACCGCTGCCTCGACCTACCGCGCACTGCTGGCGCGACGGCGGGCGGCGCATCGCCTGGCGCGCGCGGCGGCGGCCGTTCTGCTGTGGCTCACGTGGGCGGCGATCCTGCTGGTCGGGCTGCTGGCGGCGGACTACGCGTTCGCGTTCGAGCCGTCCCGGCTGGCTGGACTGGGGCGGAGTGCTCTGATCTGGTTGGCGATCACGCTCGCCTGGCTGCTGGTTCGCGCCGGTGGGATCACGTCCCGGCGGCTGGCGGCCCAGATCGACGCCCATCTCGGCGATCGGCGTCAGCCGTGCCTGTCGGCCCTGGATCTTGCCGCCACCGTCCCGAACGGCGACGTGGCGGCCTTCCTCACGACCCGTGCGGTCGAGGCGGCGTCGGATCGGCTGCGGGCCCTGCCGACCACGGCCACGTTGCCGCTCGCGCTGCTGCGACGCCGGGCCCTGTTG
>Ga0118677_10011761_pt1 | contig 13024 bp, 7 predicted proteins | sample AliMusrvi5mmetaG_FD_86154 | JGI IMG/M metagenome (GOLD analysis project Ga0118677, IMG submission 86154)
AAATATAGGGGGTGATGTTGTTATTTATATATTTGCTTCAAAAAAAAGATATTTTAATTTTCAGGGATTAACCATTCCAATTTTATATTAATACAAAAATTACAATTATGAAGAAAATTGAAGCTATCGTACGAAAATCCAGGTTTGAGGATGTACGCGCAGCATTGCATGAAGCCGATATTGACTTTCTCTCCTGGTGGGAAGTCAAGGGTCAGGGAACGGCCAGACAAGGTCTTATTTTCAGGGGTATTGCGTACGACGTAAATTCTGTTGCCCGAATGTTTATCTCTTTTGTTGTACGGGACATCAACTTTGAAAAGTCAATCAATGCCATTCTTAAATCTGCCTATACCGGAGAGAGTGGCGACGGACGGATTTTTGTTACTCAGATTGAGCAGTCTATCAGAATCAGGACTGGCGATAGAGGAGACGAATCTCTTTATGACCTGAATGAGAAATAAATTAATATAAACAAGAAATATTATGACTCTAAAAAGATACCTTAAATTTATTGGTTCCATCATTGGATTATCAATATTGATTCCAGTTTCCTCATCTGCTCAGGCAGTTGTAGCGGCTGTAGCTCCTGCCGCGGCAGCAATTCCTGTGCCATTTATCAGTGCCGGTAATACCGCATGGATGATCGTCGCAACTGCACTTGTTTTATTGATGACTATTCCTGGTCTGGCCCTTTTCTATGGAGGATTAGTTCGCAGTAAAAATATCCTCAATGTTTTGATGCAGTGTTTTATCATTATGGCTGTAATAAGTCTTGAGTGGGTTTCATTTGGATACAGCAATGCTTTCGGCTCATCAACCGGATTTTTGGCTCCATATATTGGAGGTTTTGACTGGGCTTTTCTCAAAGGAATCGGAGTGAATGATGTGAGTCCCTATTATATTTCGCAAGCCACTGAACGGATACCGCATATTGTTTTCGTCTTGTTTCAGTGTATGTTTGCTGTTATTACACCCGCCCTGATTATTGGTGCTTTTGCTGAACGCATTAAATTTCGTGGTTTCCTGATCTTTACAATACTATGGTCGATAATTGTTTACAATCCCGTGGCACACTGGGTATGGTCCTCCGATGGATGGTTGTTTAAACTTGGCGCTCTCGATTTTGCCGGTGGTACTGTTGTTCATATCAATGCTGGTATAGCTGCCTTAGTAACAGCAATCATGCTTGGAAAAAGAAGATTGCCTAAGGGTCAGCATATTACGCCTCCTCATAATATTCCTCTCGTAGTGATGGGAGCAGCCTTACTTTGGTTCGGTTGGTTTGGTTTCAATGCAGGAAGTGGCTTAGCTGCCGACGGTCTTGCCGCAAATGCATTTCTTGTAACACATATTGCTGCCGCAGCTGCTGCACTCTCATGGGCGCTTCTCGACTGGTTTATTAACAAAAAACCTACGGTGGTCGGTATTGCTACCGGCGCAGTAGCTGGTCTTGTTGCTATTACTCCGGCTGCCGGATTTGTCGATGTGAGAGGTGCAATGATCATCGGATTGCTGGTTTCGGTTTTCTGTTTCTTTATGGTTAGTAAGGTAAAGGCAAAATTGGGCTACGATGACTCTTTGGATGCTTTTGGTGTTCATGGTATCGGAGGAATCTGGGGTGCCATTGCAACGGGATTGTTTGCAACACCTGTAATTCAGTCGGCCTATAGCGGTGCTTTTTTTGGAAACCCAAAACAGTTGGGAATTCAGTTGATCGCTATTGGTGTAACATTAGTCTATTCAGGTGTACTTACTGCAGTAATTTTCAAAATAGTTGAAAAGACATTAGGCATCCGTGTAACAGCAGAAGAGGAGGACGCCGGACTTGATATTACCCAACACGACGAAATTGCCTACAACGAAACTGATTAATAAAATTCAAAATATACTTTAAAATTAAAGCCGGATAGCCTCCGGCTTTTTTTATATCCGCTAATTTCCAGAGAAATTAGCGGGTATAAAAAAAATTAATATTTTTACAAAGACAAAAAGAGCAATTATGAAAAAAATTGAAGCTATTATTCGAAAATCAAAATTCGAAACAGTTAAAGAAGCCTTGCATGAGGTTGATATTGATTTCCTCTCATGGTGGGACGTCAAAGGCCAGGGGACAGCAAAACAGGGATTAATTTACAGAGGAGTTGCATATGATGTCCATACCATCGACCGTATATATATATCTTTTGTTGTTAGAGATTTAAATACGGAAAAATCCATAAATGCGATACTGCAATCTGGTTTCACAGGTGAGAGCGGTGACGGGCGAATATTTGTTACTCCGGTTGAACAATCAATCCGTATCAGAACCGGTGACCGGGGTGATGAATCGCTTTACGACAAAGGAAAGGAATGATAGTTTTTTGACCATTTCAGATTGAATTTTTGCATTCGGATACAAGCGATCTTTTAATTTTATTAATTTGTTGATCAGTTCTCTATAGAACTTTTTACCAGACTAAAATTAAAGATGATGCAAATAACTAAATTCAATCCGGGCTGGCGCTCCGGAACACTGTTTTTAATCGGGATTTCGCTTTCGATAGGGTGGGGGATTCGCGGTAATTTTGGTCATGAATATGGAGCTGAGTTTGCCGGTTGTCTCGCTGCAGTTGCTGTTGCACTCTTATCGGGTCGGGAGGACTGGCGCGAAAGAGTTCCTTATTTTGCTTTTTTTGGTGCGCTTGGATGGGGCTTTGGCGCTTCCCAGTCTTATATGCAGGTTCTTTCCTATACTGAAAGTGGACATGCTGTTTCACAATGGTATGGTTACCTGGCAACCTTCTTTATCGGATTTATGTGGGCAGCATTGGGTGCTGCCGGGACATCTTTTCCCGCTGTTGCTTCCAGGGAACGGCTGCTAAATATTTTTAAACCCTTTCTTTTTATCATTGGCGCTTCGGTTTTGTTAAACCTCATTGAAGAACCTGTTGCCAGAATGTTGCAAAATGGTCTTCAGTTTGATGATACCTGGTCACGCCATAAAAATCCGCTTTATTGGTTCGACGCCTACTATCTGCCTGCCTTCTTTGCATTATTAGGATCAGGTGTTTACGATTTGTATGAAAGGAAAGGTTTTCGCGACCGTTTTTACCTACCTCTCTTTGCCGTCGGAGGGGCCCTTTCGGGATGGATTATTCAGCTTTTACTTGGAGCAGCCGGACTTGAAAATAAACTGGCTTCAGCCTTAACTTATCCACAGGGTGATCCGACGATGATCAATCCGGCAACGGGACAACCTGCCTTCAATCCATCGAATTTTCTGAATAACTGGCCGCAGTGGTTTGGCGATTATCCCCAACATATCGGTTGGGTGATCGGATTAGTCCTGGGGATTACAACCTATTTTCTATTGTTTGGTAAATTCAGAAACGGCTCCTCCCTTTTTGTATATATGGGTGGAGGTTGGCTGATCTCATTTTTGGCGCTACCCGTTCTTGGAGGAATACTGTTTGCGCAATATGGCGGAATCAGGATGACACCCCCGCGTTCTGATGACTGGGCTGGTGTTCTTGGCGTTTTTGTTGGGACCAGTATCTGGATGTGGCGGAACAAACTTCAGGCTGTAGCTGTGGCCTCGCTGATCAGCGGAATAATTGGCGGACTTGGATTTGCAGGGATTCAGTGGCTGAAACAACTAATGATGTCGTTTGGAAGCCCACGAATTTTGGCATATAAAGGTCTCGTTCCGGGAAGTGAAGAATTCAATTCCATTACCTCCGCCTGGGCAAGGTGGCAGGGACAGAACTGGCACAGTTTTCTGGAGCAGAGTTATGGATTTGTCAATGGGATTGCTATCGCGGTAGCATTGGCATTTATCGCTTCGCGGGTTAAGCTGCATACCGATCATGAACCACTTTCCGGACAGGTAAAGGGGAGATGGACCAGGGCTTTCTCTGTCCTGATGATTCTGATGGGATTAACCTATTTTAATGTGGTTAAAAATGTAGATGTCTGGAGCAGCCAGTTGAATCAGGGTGTCTGGACCCGCACAATTACCCAGGCCAACGGAACAACCGCCGCTGAACCTGCATTATGGGATCTCCCATACATTGGAAGAATTCCCGGAATCGATTTCCTGAATATGACACCGGAACAATGGTTCACCCTGACATGGGGATTGCTTGCAGCAGCTTGTATCATCATCGTTGTGCGTCATTATAGGTCACCACTCTCTGTCATCCCTAAAAGTTCTCTTGCCAAAGGTCAGCTCATTTTTCTGATTCTCCTTTGGATAATGGTAGTAGCCAACTTCGAACGTGCCCTGACAGGTTGGCATCCCAGCCGGTTATTAACAGAATGGGTGATCTTTGTAAATGCAATAATTGCAACAGTGCTTGTCCTTTTGTTGCCGCATGAGCATGAGACAGTTGTAATATTAGAAGAGGAGAATTACAAGCCGATTTATAAACGGCTTTGGATGAAAGCAATAGCCGCTTTTGTGCTCTCAAGCCTGCTGTTTTTGGTGACCAACCGGATGATTTACCACTATCCTGAGCCTGGCAAACTGAATAATGGTCCCCAATCACATACCCGGTTCGGGCCCGACGCAAGCTGGAGAACAAAACCCAATCTTAAAAATGCCGAGGAACACAGGTAAAAATATAAAATCAGTATGTTACCTATATTCAATTTAACGTAAAATAAAACTGGTCATAATCTTCCGTCCTGAAAGCTTTATCAACGGTTGAAGGAGAAATTGCAAAAAAGGGAGAAAATGTCTTTACAAAGACTGTTTTTTTATCAGGTGAGAATTCAAAAATACGGATCCAGCCATCGCCACCATTACCATTAGGTCCGCCACCTTCCCATTGTGCATTGAATAGAATCTGATGAACATCTTTATTTGCTGCATTTTTTTCGACCCGATAGCCAACATTTTCTCTGTGTGAATTACCTGCGATATGACCACAAAACACCATTTCAATATTTTTGGAAGGGGCAATAAGCTCCTGCCAAAGTTTTTCACCACAGGTAACATCCTTCAGGAGATAGTCTTCTTTTTTTATACGGGTATTGTCAGCCTTCAAGTAACTATGCGTTAATATTATACCTTTATAATTTTCATATTTCTTCTGGTGAACTATTTTAATTGCTTGTTTAACTATTGTATCCCTGGGATTAAATTCCAGGGAGAAAATAAGAAAAGGAACTCCTTGCGGGGAAATAAACTTATAATAAGCATTCTCCATTGTCTTAATTCCTGAAGCATTTGGGAGCATGTCAACCAATAAATTCTCGGTGAGTTTATTTCCATTCGGAGGGAACCATGAATTAAACTGACTATACCTTCCCTCGCCGTTTGACGTCTCAATATCATGATTTCCAACGCAAAGTATATAAGGGACTTTATTGTCCAGTTTCTTAAATGACCGGGAAATGGCATTCCATTGTTGCCAGCCATTCTGATTGCCCCCATATTTCGGATCCGGGATGGTATCTTTATTGTTATCCACAAGATCTCCTGTGCACATCACCAGTTTAATATTCATTTCATCAATATTTGCTTTGATCCAGTTCGTTATGATATCCATAATAGGTTGGTTCTGCTCAGATTTCACATACGACTGAGGATCAGGTATCAACACCATGGTCCATGAATTGGGATTTTTTAATTTCAGAATCTTTTCCTGCTGTGCCTGTAACTGGGTTGAAATGATCAACTGAATGATCAACTGAATGATTAACAGAATAAATAGTTTTTGTAATATATGCTTCATATGATTATATGATTTAATTATTCTTAGTTAGAATTTATTACCAAATTTGATAAATAAATCCTGAAATTTAAACTTTTAAAATCATTATTTTTGTAACAACTTCAGGGATATTGACTTATTTGTATGTTTTTTACTCAGGCTACTCAAGTTAGTGTATTGAAATGAATTATTTTCAACTTATACTTCACAACATGAAACTGTTTTATGAATTTTGCCTCTCTTCTATAAAAGTCAAGGCATTCTGTATAATAAAACCAATTCATTTAAAATTAATACCCCTCTTCTTACTTTTTTCAGCATTCTGTAGTGCTGCACAGTCGTGGACTGGTTCTGGATTCTTTAAGCAAAATATTGATAATAAAATAGAAAAGAGTTTTCATAATCCACCAGATCAGGCCAAACCTCTTGTCTGGTGGCACTGGATGAACGGTAACATCACAAGGGCCGGCATAACTTCAGATTTGGAGGCGATGAAAAGGATCGGGATCGGCGGTGTACAGGTGTTCCAGGTGACCAACTCGATCCCGAAAGGAGCTGTGAACTTCATGAGCCCAGCCTGGCTCGAGCTGATGAATTTCGCTATCCATGAAGCTGCACGTCTTAATCTCTCGTTTACAATCCTCAACTGTGCCGGTTGGTCGAACAGCGGTGGTCCATGGGTGAAACCGGAACAGGGTATGCAGATGCTGGCATGGACGGATCAACGGATCAGCGGACCGCAACATTATTCCGGTTTACTTCCGCAAGCTCAGTTTGAAGAACGTCTCTACGGTACAGGTCCGGCAACGGGTTATAGACGGGGTACTGCGCCTCTTAAACCGGTAGGTTCACGTTTTTACCGTGACATCGCAGTTCTTGCTTTCCCTACCTCCGCAAAGGAGCCTGAATTACGTGAACAGCGTAATACGCTCTTGCATGAAAATCTCTATCTGGAAGAAAAGAGTCAGAGTAATCCAACCGAAGTGACAAAACGATCCCAGGTGATCAATCTTACCAGTTTTGTTCTCCCTGGCGGACGTCTTAAATGGGATGTACCATCGGGCAATTGGACTATACTGCGTATCGGTTATACACCTACCGACCAGATCAATCATCCGGCACCTGATGGCGGTGAAGGATTGGAATGCGACAAGTTCAGCCGTGCGGCCTTGCAAACCGTATGGAATGGCTTATCTCAGGTTGTAATCGACAAAGCTGGTCCGCTGGCTGGTTCGACATTGAACAGCATTCTGATCGACAGCTGGGAAGTGGGAGAGCAACAATGGTCCCCACAGTATATGAAAGAGTTTTCTTCGCGGCGAGGTTACGATCCTATTCCGTGGTTACCCGTTTTAAGCGGCCGGATTGTGGAGTCCCGCGAACTTTCAGATCGTTTTCTGTGGGATATGCGTCGTACCAATGCGGATCTGATTGCCGATAATTATTTTGGTGAATTTACCCGTCTTTGTAATCGCAATGGACTCCAATCGACTGCCGAAGCTTACGGTGGTCCATTCGACGAAGTGCAGGCAAGTGGTAAACTGGACATACCCATGGGCGAATTCTGGGTTGGTAAACCCGACCAGCCGGTTTCAAGTGAAATGCCCTGGTCGAGCCGTCTCAGTGCCTCGGCTGCTCATGGATACGGTAAACCTATCGTAGCGGCGGAAGCCTTCACAGCGCGACCGGCTGACGGCAAGTGGAGCAATGATCCCTATAGCCTGAAGATACGAGGTGACTGGGCTTTCTGTCAAGGTATTAACCGTTTTGTCTTTCATCGTTATGCACATCAACCGTGGCTTAATGAAAGACCCGGTATGACCATGGGCCCTTATGGAATCAATTTCGAACGCACGAACACATGGTGGGAACAGAGCCGGGCGTGGATATCTTATATATCCCGTTGCCAGTTCCTGCTTCAGCAAGGTCGCTTCTTCGCTGATGTAGCCTATTTCCCCGGTGATCAGGCGCCAACCAAAACCCTGCGTGACCCTGGGCTATCTCTAAAGGGCTATGATTTTGACGTCCTAAGTGCAGATCTTTTACTTCAACTCCATATGGTAAACGGACGACTGACGCTGCCCTCAGGTATGCATTATGCGGTCCTGGTGATTGGAGGCGACGGAAGGCTCCGTTCGGAATTGATCGCGAAAATACGCGAATTATCACTTGAAGGAGCATCCATTTCATGTCCCAGACCATTGGGTTCACCAACTCTTCGCGATTATCCGAAGGGTGATGCGCTTATCAGTTCCATTGTTAGTGAAATGTGGGACAGCAAGCGGGTTGAGACCTGTGATGCCACAACCTTACTGAACAAAACCAAAGTGCCAATGGATGTGGATTCACCACTGGAGTTTATTCACCGTCAGGCAGCTAATTGTGATATCTATTATCTGGCCAATCCACGTCGCAAGGCCATTGACTGCAGCGTTGTATTCAATGTTACGGGTCGCCGGGCAGAATTCTGGCATCCCGATACCGGTGATATTGAACCAGTCAACTTACTGCAGGTTCGGAATGATGGTCGTACTTCCATTCCATTGCATCTCGATCCGGCCGGTTCCCTGTTTGTTGTATTCCGCGAAAAAAGCAAATCCAATCCAATTGCCGATATTACTCAAAATGGTCAGTCCATCCTTGCATTCGACACCCTGACAAACACCCAATCCCCTCTGACCCTGGCTGACGGCGGTAAGGGACATGCTGAAGCCAGAGTTTGGATTGCCAATGATTACATTGTTCATCTTGCAGATGGACGTCAGCAGTCGGTGAATGTAGGTAAAATTCCTCCACCTGTCGAAATCACAGGTCCCTGGCGTGTACAATTTCCGCCAAAGCTTGGCGCTCCTTCCGAAGTTACATTCGACAGCCTGTTTTCATGGACAAATCATTCCGATGCAGGTGTACGGTATTTTTCGGGTACGGCATGTTACAGCAAGACGTTTCAATTGCCGGCAAGCTGCACAAAAAAAGAGAACAGACTGGTATTGAACCTGGGGAATGTTAAAAATATTGCCGAAGTAACCCTCAATGGTGTCAAATTAGGTATTTTATGGAAGCCACCATTCTCAGTAGATATTACAAAAGTCGCTAAAACAGGAGATAACAATTTGGAGATTTTTGTTACCAACCAATGGATTAACCGGCTGATTGGTGACGAGCAGGAGCCACCGGATTGTACCTGGGGTCCGGGAGAACACGGGATCGTAATCAGTGAATGGCCGGCCTGGTTTCTTCAAAATAAGCCGCGACCTTCACCTGGACGCATTACATTTACTACTTTCAAATTCTATGAAAAGGATTCACCGCTTGTGATATCCGGTCTGCTTGGCCCTGTGACCATTCAGGTAGCAGTGGCTAAAGCATTAAATTGAATTGATTCCGACTGGATTTCGTAGATTTTCTGGATGAGAAGATGAATTACATTTATAACGATTCGGTAAGAGTTGAGCTGGTTACAAATCAGCACAAACACATTAAATTGTATTGTAATTCGAGGAATTAAAGGCTTAGCTCAATGTTTTTCACAGGACAAGATTAAGTATTTGTTTGCGCGTAATCAATTTTTGTTGTAACATTTCATATAGAATATCCTGTACGCTTTGCTTTTTATCGATAGCTATACAGGCTGCAGCAGCAGCCGATTGCCCCAGAATCATAAAGACAGGTTCCATGCGGATGGAGCCATACGCAATATGGCTCGACGAAACACAAACCGGAACCAGCAGATTAGTGCATTCTTCCTTTTTGGGAATAATGGATCCGTACGAAATGGAATACGGCGCCTGTGGCGAAACACCAATATCGCCTTCGTTCTGCACAAATCCTTCGGAAGTGACGTAACGCTGAACATTGTGGGAATCCATTGCATACGAGCCCATGCCAACTGGTTGCGGAACCTCGCGTTTGGCCAGCACGTCGTTTTCGCTGGTTACATAGACTCCGACCATGCGCCTCGCCTCACGAATATATAACTGTCTTGACCAGTTTCCATTGTCGGTAAATTCGTCTTTGGCTAATCCCCAGTCCTGCATTTTATCATGAATTTCCTTAGGCACCCTCGAGTCGTTGGATACAAAATAGAGCAAACCTTTCTGATAATCTTCGTGTTCCCTGATGATTTCCTTGCGACGTTCGTAAGATGCCTCAGGATAATCGTAGTTCACGCCTATGAAGTCACTACTGAATGGTCCATGGTTATTGGTGTCGGTTTTCCGGTTGGGGATCATATCAAATTTCCCAAACCACTCCCTCCAACCAGCATCAAAAATCCGGGCCAGTAACTCATATTTTGCAGGATCATAATTCCCGGGTTTTGGAAAAGGTATCCGGTTGTCGGGGTTGTTGCTCATGCACAAACGAAAGCAGTAAGCCTGAATTTTATTGTCGCCAGAACAGTTTTCGGCAATCTTTTCAGAAGAGATGCCTTGCAACAGTCCACTTTGAGGTTTGCCCTGAGCGTTATACGGATCAATTTTATCCTTAAAGTAATGTCCGTGCTGAAAAACTCCTGCCTGAACACCGTTCAATGTTTCATTATATTCCGAACAGGCTTCACGGCCAACCTTGTACGATATTCCGGCAGCGGCCATCAGGTCACCTTCGTAAGTGGCATCAATGAACATTTTTCCTGAAAAGGTTTTTCCTGAAAGGGTTTTGAATGAAATAATCCTGCCATTTTCTTTTACCAGTCCTTTGGTGCGATCGAGCCATTCGTCACGTAAAACAGTGATTTTATTTTCGGTAATGAAATCCTCAAAAACCTTCTCAGCCACATGTGGTTCAAAGATCCACATCGTACGGTTTTCACCATCCATTGCCACGGTTCCCTGACCTTTGTTGCCGAATTCACCATGTTTTTGCCATTTCCAGGCAGAAGAGTCGTTGTAATGGAGCCAGACACGATGGTAAAATTCGCGGGATAAACCACCAATTGTCGACTTGTTCCCGGTATCGGTAAATCCCAGTCCTCCCGATGAGAGGCCACCGAGGTGAGTATCTGGTGAAACCACCAGAACAGTTTTCCCCGATTGTACGGCCTCAATTGCAGCTGTTACCGCCGCAGAGGTGCCGCCATAGATGATCAGATCGGCTGAATATTTATCAGGATTGATTTTGGCAACGGCCGATCCGGCGTAAAAAAGGATGGTTACCGTAAAAATTCTCAGTAATTTTGATCTGATAAAGGATAGAGATTTATTCATATCACTTTGGATGAATTTATATTGTCAAATTTAGCTGGAATTTTTATTTCGGGGATTAGATCCTGAAATGATTTTTGGAATTTCTTGTTTTAAGTATTTAATACTATTACAATTTATCCTTTACTTTTGTCCCTTTAACCGTAGTTTCAACCGGACCAGCAGACAGACGATACTTATTTTTTTATGGAAATCTGAAATGGATATTTACCATTTGTTTTTTCTTTAACTGTTTTAAGGTTTAGTCGGTAAATGCTGTTTTCCCAGACTTTCAACAGGCTTTTGTCCTCAACACAGCGTGATTCTATTTTTTCAATATCTGCCTTAAATTGTGCAGCATTATATATAATCATAAAATCAATAGCTTTCTCACCAGAGGGAGCGTAGTGTATTACAAGTTTTCCCGGCGAAACAACTTCTGCCGGATAGCAGGTCATCAAGGTTTCAGAAAATCTGCCCGGATTATGTAGCTTTACCTCTTCTGTAATTTCAACATTATTGCCCCTGTTGAGCTTTATCGAGCGCAGCCAGCTGTCAATACCGGCATCTGCAGGATAGCAGTGTGTAATATTCAACGAAAGCTGAGCAAAGTTTTGATCACCTTTGTACGATACATCAGTTGCTTTGAATTCCGGACCAGGCAGCTGCGTTTTACCGTTGATTATGGGTAAATTATGGTAATCAGAGCAGTTAAACCATATGTCGTATCGCTGCGGGCTGAAAGTGCGGGCAGTATAGGTTCCGCTACCGACATCAATCAGTAAAGGCAAACCATTGTAATAAACAACAAAGCTGCCCACATCGTTGTGATTGTGGCTTTCATCATTATTTCCACCTTTAGCACCAACAAAAAAACCATCAGTTGAGCCATCTTTATCACGTGCAATCATTACCTGTATGTTGGGGAACCAAACCTCCTTTGGCAAAGGCATAGCTGTTGGTGCTGAGTTAAACTCATCATGTACAAATAATTCAAATAATAGCCTGAAAAACATTCCATAGCTAAGTTTTCCATCCGGTGCGCTCCTGAAAAATGCTCCAAACTTTTGCATCTCTTTGTCGTTTATCGCTTTGCCAAATCTCCAGATTAAGCAGCCATTCATGCCTGGTTTGGGGCTTGCATCGGCAAAGTTCAGAAAATATTTCCCGCTTATCTGGGCACGATAAACAAACTTCCCAATGTTCTTAACCTTTTCGTCAGCAAGCACATACTTAAAAGCATTGTCCGATGCCATATTCAGCATTGCTATGTTATCGAACAGGGATGCTCCGGCAGCATTCCAGTAACCGGGTCCTTCGTCACAACCGCCATCAGCCGGATAGGGATTTAAGAACTGGTCAAGTACGGTGAGTATTTTTTCAACCATAGCATTGCGACGTACACTGTCTTTTTCAAGCAGCAACGCAGCGCATAACCAGTTGGAACAAATCCATGGATTCCAGTTGTTTGGTCGCCGGCCGATATGGTTTAACCCCATCCAGGGATGTTCCTGGGTCATTACCGGTGTAAAAATTCGTTTGTTGCTTTCGAAATAAATTCGTTTGCGAATTTGTGGTGAAATAGAATTGAGTTTTTCACCAACAAGGAAATCGACCCACGACAGTAATGAGACGGTTTCGGCTGCAAAAAGATCGACATATGGATCGGAAACATCTGGCAAACCGGCACCAGCGTGCCACTGGTTTAAATGGGCTGGCACACCCCAGTAAGATTCTTCGCAAATGGACCATATACCATTAACAATCTGGTCTAAAAATCTGCCTTTGTTTTCGTAAACTTCGGCTAAAACCAGCGTCGCCAGTACACTACGCTTTTTAAATAGAATATTTTGGTATTCGTTGCGGTCGCCAGTCCTGACAAAGAGCAAGGTGGTTGTGGCTGAAAGGGATGGCCATTCATAACTCAGCATTTTTTCGGCTTCACCAAAAATAGATTTCATCGTTTGCTGATCGGCTTTTGCCCAACCTTCACGGTCTGTGATTATTGGAAATGGTTTCCAGTTTTGTATAGGAATTAGTTTTTTGCCCAGCTCATCAACCGAATATTTACTACTAAAGAGATTTTGTGCGTTAACTCCAAAGCTTAACAGATAAAAGCAACTTACGCAGATAAGCTTACAAATA
>Ga0118677_10011763_pt1 | contig 13022 bp, 12 predicted proteins | sample AliMusrvi5mmetaG_FD_86154 | JGI IMG/M metagenome (GOLD analysis project Ga0118677, IMG submission 86154)
ATAGGCAGTAAAGCGGCCAGCAATTCGACTGTCGGGCAGTACAGCGTTGACATGGTGCAGGCGACTGTTCCCGAACCATCGAGTCCTATGCTTATTTTGATCGCTGCAGCCTCACTGATCGCGGTTCTGAAGATCAGAAAATTTGTGTAGCGGCCAAAAAGTTCGAGATTGTTTTTTCGGTGCCAAGAAAGGGAAAGTTCCAATCCCTTCAGATAAAAAACCTGACGTTGCAAGTCTAGGTTTTGAGTTTATAGCAGATTTAATCTAAGATGATTTTCAAAAATCATTAGGGCTATTACGACAGATATAAGGCTGACAATTAAGACGCCCCCAGCGGCGATGTCCTTAGCCTTTCCTATACGTTCTCGAAGTTCGAGAGATATTTCGTCACCAAGGAATTCTAAGGATGTATTGAAGGCCTCAGCCATCCAGACCATGCCGATGCAAATGAGAATTGCCACCCACTCCCAACGACGCAAATGAAGTACATATCCTGCTAGAATAACCGCCAGGGTAGCCAATAGATGAATGCGCGCATGAGGTTGGGTTCTTAATAGCGCGATAATTCCGCCTATCGCATGACGAAAACTTCGTATTCTGGCTCTAAGGTAGCAGGAAATCATCAATGAAGGGATAGCGAATGAACTTGTATTAGATAGCCCCTTCGAGCTCAACCTCGGATTCGGATGCAGCGGCAGTCAGTTTTTCCCAATCCTCGAAAGCCAAGGAGAGAGATTCCTGGAGCTCCACAAGCTCCCTGTTGAGTTCGAATGCACGTGTGTTTTTAAGATTTTCTGGATCCTCAAGCTCCGAGACGATATCGCTCTGGCGCTTTTCAAGCGTGGCGATCATTTCCTCGACCTTCTTGAGTTTCAGGGAGGCTTCACGGCGTACCTTATTTGCCGCCTTTCGAGCCTCGGCTTCCGACCTGCGCTGCTCCTTTATCTCTTTGAGACCCATCTTTATACGAGTGACTGATTGTATTGGTTCGGATGATTCTGGACGGTGATTTCCTGGAGCTATCAGAGCAGCACGCTCCGAAATTGAAGATAGGGATCCGGATTTTTCCAGATAGTATTGGTAATCGCCCGCATAGGGGGTCAATTTTCCTGCACTGATGTGAAGGACGCTTGAAGCTAGAGCCCTGATGAAGTGCACATCGTGGCTAACGAATAGGAGGGTTCCTTCGTACTGACGGAGTGCCCCGATTAGTGCGTCGATGCTTGGCATATCGAGATGGGTGGTCGGTTCGTCGAGAAGGAGTAGATTCGGTGGGTTGAGAAGGATTTTAACGAGAGCAAGTCGGCTCTTTTCTCCACCACTCAAGACACTTACCGATTTAAAGACGTCATCCCCACGGAAAAGAAATGAACCTAGAATGGTACGAACCGTCTGTTCTGGAACAGGGGTGTGGGTTTCCATCGCTTCTGATAATACCGTCCGTTTCAAATCCAACATATCGCTCCGATGCTGTGCAAAGTAGCCCGTTGAAAGATTATGACCTGATGTCACAATTCCGGCTTCCAGGGGGAGCATGCCTGCAAGAATCTTAAGTAGCGTTGATTTTCCTGAGCCGTTGGGACCCACTAAGACAGTTCGCTGGCCGCGTTCCACCACAAGATCAAGTCGCTCGTAAACGACGTGAGAACCATAAGCTTGCTTCACACCCGAGGCAGTAATGACTCTTTGTCCGCTACGTTTAGGCTGAGGAAATGAAAACGAAACTGTTGACTCGGAACGTTCCGGAGCTTCGATCCTCTGCATGCGCGCCAGTTGTTTGATTCGGTCCTGGGCTTGGGAAGCTTTGCTGGCCTTCGCCCTGAATCGATCAATAAAACGCTGAAGTTCGGCAATCTCGCGTTGCTGGTTTTTGTATGCGGCGAGTTGTTGCTCTTCTCTTGCGGCCTTCTGGGACAGATACTCGTCATAGTTGCCCCGGTATCGGTTGAGTTTTTTATTGCTGATCTCTAGGATGCCGTCGCAAATGGCATTCAGAAACTCGCGATCGTGCGAGATTGCAAGGATCGCTCCCGAATATTTGGAAAGATAGTTTTGGAACCATCCCAGCGACTCAAGGTCGAGATGGTTGGTCGGTTCATCAAGCATAAGGATGTCAGGATTCATGACCAGCAGGCGCGCCAAATGGGCCCGCATAATCCAACCGCCACTCAATGAACGGGCTGGTTTTTCTATATCACCCTCTCGGAAAGCAAGTCCATTGAGGATCCGCTTTGCTTTGACCTCCAGAGAATACCCGTCAAGTTCCGCAAATCGAGCTGTTGCTTCGTGATGGAGGGGATCCTCCTCGGGATGATTACGGATCAGCCTCCTAACTGCCTAAATTTCTGGAGATATATTGGTTGCTAGCTCGAGAACGCTTTCATCCCCGGAAGGAGCGCTCTCTTGAGGCAAGAAGCCGATTGAAATATTTCGCTCCATGGAAACTGTGCCGGAATCTGGAGAAGCCTCCCTGAGTATTAGGGAAAAGAGAGTGGACTTGCCCGTACCGTTTGCGCCGATTAATCCCAAACGATCCCCTCGATTAACCTGAAGGGACGCCTCTTCGAAGAGGGGGCGTCCGCCATAAGATTTAGAAAGGCCTGAAGCGGTTAGCATGGTAAATGGATCGAAGTGGGCGCAAAAGATGCTCTTTCATTGTACACATCAAAGGAAGAATAACTCGTGTGATCTTACCTAATCGCCATTTAATAATTTTGCTCCTATCTTGAAAAGTATGGTTCCTGCCGAAGTCATCACCCTTCTTCTAAGCGGTTGCGGGGCAGGCATGATAAATGCGGTGGCGGGAGGAGGAACTCTGATAACCTTTCCAGCCCTTATCCTTTTCGGAATGAATCCCGTCACAGCGAATGCAACGAGCACTCTGGCGCTTGTTGTGGGAACATCTGGAAGCCTATACGGTTTCAGATCAAGACTCATTCAAGTAAGATACTGGTTCATGACATTTGCTCCTGTCAGTGTTGCAGGTGGATGGCTCGGGGGATTTTTTCTGACACATGGAAGGGAGAGTACATTTTCACGCTTGGTTCCCTACCTGGTTCTCTTTGCAACCCTGCTTTTCATGCTCCAAGGTTTTATGAGCAAACATGTTGCACGACAGGTGGCGTTAGCCAAAGCCGCATCACCCGTTCGCCGACACATTGTAATTGCCATGATTTTCCAGTTTGTTGTCGCCATCTATGGAGGATATTTCGGTGCTGGAATCGGAATACTGATGCTTGCATCACTTGGATTTCTTGGTTTTTGCGACATCCATGAAATGAACACGTTGAAAAACGTCCTTGGATCGCTGATTAATCTGGTCGCCGCACTCTGGTTCACTGTAAATGGCCTTATCAACTGGCCACATATGGCGGTCATGACCGTGGGTGCCGTAGCCGGATACTATCTCGGTTCTACTTATTCGCAACGGCTAGGCCAGTCGCACGTCCGTTATCTGATAACAGCTATTGGTATCATTATCACAGCGGTCATGTTCTGGAAACTCCACTAAATCTCAAAAGTTGAGAAAATTATCCGCTTTCATCAACTGTTCCTTGGAAAGTTCGAAATACCTTCCTCCAGTTTAGAACAGAATGGGGATCCTGATGATTATCTGGGAGGGGTTGAAGCAATGCTATCACAACCATGTTTACGGTCTTGGTGAGATAGTAGATTATGGCAACAATGGAAATGAACATCAGGGTCGTCATTTGTGGTTGATGCCTGATCGCTTCACGCAGGCTATGATCGACCAGTCTTTCCGGATCTGTAACGATATCCCAGCTGTTAAAACGATCAAATCGCCCGAGATACATTCCGACCGCACTTAGCACGATCATCAGGCATTCCACTGGAAGAATAAGCCACCGCAGTCCTTGCTCTCTGAGGTTTCTTTCCCAAAGCATCATTGAGATGGTGAAGCTTTGCATTCCAATAAAAAAATAGAGAAAAAACTCAACCATCATCAGGCATGCGGCCCAAAATGGTAGTGCGGGCATGCTTCTGATCTTGTCTACCAAATGCGTTACATCAGTAAGCACATAGGGTGCATTGGGCAAAAAAATAATAAAAAGCATCATCAGAGGAAGATCTCCCATTTTGGGAGAAGCACTCGATGGTCGAAAAATGATCAAGGCCAAGACAAGAGGTATAATGGCTAGTAATAGATTCCATCCCAAATGAAAGTTTGGCCGTATGATTTCCAGCGCTTCGGAAGTAGGTCTTTCAAGACGGGGCTGGATTTCGATTATTGTGTTCAGGGTCTCAGCAAAAAACATCGATCAGGATATAATTGTGTCAGATCTCCATAGCCGAAATGAAGGTTTTCGGCTTAGCCTCGTAAAAGCGTACTCCTAGGGCTAGTGATTCAGCTCGAAGGGTGGGAAGATGGGAGTCAATGATGGTAATCAGACGTATTGAATCCTTTGTTCTGGGGCCGTTTCTGAGTGAGTCGACAAGGAGCGAAAAATCACGTTCTTTTCCTACAAATTCACTAATAGCATTGAGTTCAGTGATCAAAAAAGCCGCTTCGTGAGGCCAAAACCTTGCGCTGATCCTGAGGCTATACCATAGATGTTTCACGAGCTTCCTCCAGGAGTGAAAAACTTCTTGAGTGTCGTTTACCATGCAAAGATCCAATGTGGTGCGACCTCTGCGGTAAATTCTAAGGATCCTTCGTCTCAGATCTTTTTCTCCCAGTTGATCCAAGGGCCAGTCGGGAACCGTCTTGAGCATTTTTTTTATCAACTCAAGTATCTTGGGGATTTTTCGGATGCCGTTGAAACGCTGTTGCTTGGCTATGTCGGCAATTCCGTTGCGTAGAGCGCCATTATCCGAAAATGCGAATTCGCTCGAACCAAGGATCATGTCAAGACATTGAAGCCGAGCATCAGCATCCCTGATGGGGGCCAGTCGGGCAGAGACCTCGCTGAGGATCTCTATCAAGTGGTCACGTCGATTCCGCCCAAGCGCGGGAGCCGCGAGTTGGATGATGGAGCGAACTTTTTTAATATAGGTTCGCACATCATGAACTGCCTCAGCTGATATATTTTTGGCTTGAAGCTCTGTGCGGGCGGCCTGAAGTTGTAGCAAGGCGAGGGTTTTTAAACCCTGTCCCACGGTTTCTTCTCTAAGAAGATGGAGACGTGTTTTTTTTAAGGAAGGGGGAGGAAAAGATCGAATCGCTTTGCCTTTTCTCCCCATATTCTTTGGCTTCATCCTAATGCTAGATATTGAAACCATGGAGAACACGCCGTTTGCCTAGCGGGTTTTATCATTCCATCGGCTATAGGGGTGTACTGAAAGGTTGGAATTGTAGAAACGAGGGTCGCCAGTGACTTCCTTCCCAACCCAGATAGGCAGAGAAACGGGTTCGTCCGCATGCTCCATCTCAACCTCTGCAATTACGAGTCCTGTATTTTCAGCGTGAAACTCGTCAACTTCCCAGATATGACCTTCAAATGGGATCCTGTGACGAGTTTTTTTGATGACTGTATCTTCGCAGAGTTTAAGCAGTTCCCTAGCGTCTTCCAAAGGTATGGAATATTCGAATTCAGAGCGAGAAATACCGGTAACTGGCCCTTTGATTGTTAAATAAGCGGAATCGCCTGCGATGCGAACACGTACTGTCCGCCCCGATCCGCGTGCAAGATAGCCTTGGGCAAAGGGGATGCCTTTTACGCAATTCCTCCATTGATCGTTTGCGATCAGAAATTTTCTTTCAATTTCTATTCCACTGGCATGTAGCCATGCCTTAGCGGCATTACTTTCGCAAGTTTAACACGAAAGCAAATGCATTGCATCAATGGAATAAACTGAACCCGTATCACAGCTGTTCGTATTGGATTCAGTCATACTTCAGGATAATGTTCAACTTATGTGGATTATCTACGCACTTGCTGCCTCCTTGTGTTGGGGAATGAGCTACGCCGCCAGTGGACTGCTTCTTAAGAAAGGAATCAGTCCGCTGGTTTTCTTTTTCGGCTACTCCCTTTTCGGCCTCTTTGGAGCAACTATATGCTTAATTTCGACCGGTAGATTTCAAACCCTGTTCAAGCTTGGAACTGTTTTAAATGCAAATGCAGGATGGTATTGGTTCTCAATTGGGATCGGCGCCCTAGGAGCCTACCTTACATACGTCGCAATGGGGGCAAAAAACCCAACCCTTGCAGCTCTAGTGGAGATTTCCTATCCGTTGTTTGTGGTTCTTTTCACTTGGATTTTTTTTCGGGAAATGCAGTTGAATATGCTCACGCTATGCGGAGGGCTTTTAGTTCTGCTCGGAGTCGCTGTAATCATTATGGGAGAACATTAGAGATATGACGAACTCACGCCCTAGGATGGCATGCCTTCCTGAAATATTTGTTCAACTCAGCATCTGATTGCTTGGCAATTTCCTCAACTTTGATCGATTGTTTTTCTTCGTAAGAGTTTTTTGAGATTTTTTAGGATTCTTAATAGTCCGATTAATAGGGGAAAGGTGATCTTGTAGTCATGATCAAACCAAGAGGTTGGTAAATCGACTCCAACTCGATACCACGTCAGGCTTAATATGTTTGAATCGGGCATCACCTTGAAGGCTCGGGAGTCATTTCAAACTTTCTTCCTAGGTAATCAGCTCAAGGCGACGTTGGTCTATGAGACATGTCGGACTAAGGCGATTACGATCTCGATTACGATAAGGAGGACGATTGCGACTTCGAGTAATTCGCCGCGAGAATCAGAAGCCTCCGCATAGAGTGCAGCGTATGTATCCCTGACAATGGAAAGCTTGCGATCCACGGCTGCGCTGACAGTCGGAACTCTGAAGATTTCCAATGCCGCGAGATATATTCGTGCCAGATAAACGTCTTCAGTCACCTGAAGAACATTATCGGCCTTTTCTGTCAGTTCTGTGACTTCAGCGACCAATGTATAGAGCTTTCGTGCCAATTCCGCAAATCTGCGAGGGGCTAAAAGATTGGTGGCGCCACGGGCCTGCTTCACCAACTCGTACATTCTAGGTAGTTCCTCATCAAGTAGTTCGTCATAATAACAGAACTCCAAGAGTTGTGCATTTGCCGCTTCGATGATGTCTGTTACGTCAGAGTCGTTTCGAGGTTCGTAGACGAACGCTCTATCCCAAGTTACAACGACGAGATCATCCTCATAATAGGAAAATCGCTGTTTAAGCAAATCCCTACCGGTTTTTTCGGAGAGTGGTCGGTGTTCACCGGAGAGTATTGGAATTAGGTTCAGCCGTTCAGGAAGATCAGCACCGTGAACAGGTTCATTCCATTGCTGGACTACAGCGATCAGGTGATCCTCCTGAAGGGCAGACGCAACAGGGCGTGTCATTGCAGATGTAATGTTAAATCGTATCTTTTCCACCAATCCATCCCACACCAGTGTCTCTGCATTTGGACCCACGGAACGGTCAACTTCGTTGCAAAATGAAGTGTAATCAGCCCAACTCAGGGGGTTCGTTGCAACTCGCAGGGCGATTGCAACTACACCGAAATCATAGAGACGGGCTGTGACGCCTGCTTTCAATACGGAACCTCCTAGAGCGAGTTCAATGGGATCCAGGGATACAAGGAGGGGAGGAACATCGAAGGCAAGGGCCTTAGGATGGGCGGAATTAAGACGACTTCTACTGGTGGCTCCGCCGATCCTCTGCCCCCACAGAAGCTCGGCTTTTTTAAGATCGATTGAGTAGGCTATGTCGAAAAGCCTTAGTGCTATGATGGCTCCTGATTGAACATGAAGCTCAGTCATTGAATAGTGTGAGTTGTTCGTATTTAGAGAAAAAGCCAACTGTTGCCATTGTAATCACAGGCGGTTTTCTCGGCAACTAACTCCGCTCCCACAGGGGCTGATGCAGTCCAATTTTCTCTGTCAAGCGTGTTAGTTAAAACCCAGGCGCGCTACCAGATTTAGCCCAAAAGCGAAAAGTCCAGCACCTAGGAAAATGCAAACTGGAAGTGTCAGCACCCAGGCTAGAAGGATGTTTCGTACTGTCCCCATTTGTAACCCCGACCCATTAGCGGCCATTGTGCCAGCTACACCTGAGGAAAGAACATGAGTTGTACTCACCGGAAGACCATAGCGGTCCGCCAGTCCGATAGTAATCATTGCCACGAGTTCAGCGGCGGCTCCCTGTCCATAAGTCATGTGGCTTTTTCCAATTTTCTCCCCGACAGTAACCACAATGCGCTTCCATCCGACCATTGTGCCACAACCAAGGGCTAGAGCGACTGCTACTTTAACCCATAAGGGTATGAAATTCGTAATGCCATTAATGGATCCCGCGAGTTTTTTGGCTTCTGACTCCTGAATTGGGGAATCGAGCTGATGGCTCTTTGCAAGCTTTGCTTCGACTGTTGAGAGCATGAAAAGATCGGTGCGCAAAGTGCCTCTTTGCTCCTTGGGTATTTCAGAAGGAGAATTCACGGAGCCAAGAATTTTCTCTGATTGCTGGGCTATCATCCCGATTGCCTGAAATAGCCTTGGGGAGGTTGCGTTGTCGCCGGTCATGAAATCTGACACAATTTTGCTGGGGTCGTTGATTGTCTGCTCAGGATCAATCCCGTTGGCGTGAGCGCTACAGTAAACGATGGTAGACTGAAGTTGCTTCCGTAGTGTCAGGAGCTCGCCCTCTGTGGTTTCACTTTTCAGGGCATATGTTGCCGGAAGGATTCCAACAAGAATGAGCATGATCAAACCCATGCCCTTTTGTCCGTCGTTAGATCCATGGGCAAAGCTCACTCCAGTGCAGGTGAACATAAGAAGAGCACGAATCCAACCTGGAGGGGGGTGATGGGCATCTGGTGTTGAATAAAGTTTTGGGTTTTTCACCAAAATTTTCATGAGAATGAGCAAAAGGGCTGCCATGCAGAACCCCACCACGGGTGAAATGAGTAGTGCCAAGCCCACATCCTTAGCTTTTGCCCAGTTGACACCGTTACCCCAGTAATGTGGCGCGCTTATCAGTGCATTTGCGATCCCTACCCCTAGGATTGATCCGATTAAAGTATGAGAACTTGAAGCTGGAAGACCGAAATACCATGTTCCTACATTCCAAAGGATTGCGGATGCAAGAAGAGAGAATACCATCGCAAAACCTGCCGCTGAACCGACATGAATCACCAGTTCGACTGGCAGAAGGTTAACGATGCTGAAAGCTACTGCACCTGTTGAGGTAAGAACTCCAAGGAAGTTAAAAAAGCCTGACCATATCACTGCCGGGACAGCTGGAAGTGTGTGTGTATAAATGACGGTTGCTACCGCATTAGCTGTGTCATGAAAGCCGTTCGCAAACTCAAAACTTAGCGCCAGCAGCAGGGCAAATCCCAGAAGAATCCAAGTCCCTGTGGTTACATCGGAAGGAAAGGGTATCTCAGCAAAAACATGCATTGCATAAAATTAGCATCAACTCTGTGCCGAGGTAGAGAACTCTCTGCGGTAGGCATGTTACAATATTGTCACGGAAGCATAGGTGAAGCTAGTTGTCCTATCGTTAGATGTTGACGTATATCTCTTTCAGAGAAACCGATTTCGATCTTTACACTCCCTTCGGGTTGAACCCAGCAGTCGCGTTCAGGATGCCAATAGAGTAAGGATGATCGGGGGAGGGACATTTTTATCATCCTAGTTTCACCTGGCTTTAGTTCTACTCGCTCAAAACCTTTCAGCTCTCGAAGGGGGCGAGGGGTTGTTTCACCCTGCAGAGAAAGGTAAAGCTGAGCCACTGTGGCTCCTGATCGATTTCCAATATTGGTCACTTCTACACTAACTTCATAACCATCCCCGCAAGGGGTAGCTTCCAATCCAGCCATGGCAAAGCTTGTGTAACTGAGTCCGTGACCAAATGGGAAGAGGGGATCGAGTCCCGACTTGTCGTACCCCCTATAGCCATAGAAAATACCCTCGTGATAATTGACAACGGGTGAGTCATTGCCTTCTGGAAATATCCCGGGATAATCATGATATGATGGGTTCTCCGTGATGTCCCGGTCAAAAGTACAGGGCAGGTGACCCGAAGGGTTTGCATCGCCGAAAAGGATTGCAGCCAAGGCTGTTCCGGCACTCTGACCAAGATACCAGGTCTGAAGAATTGAGGGGACATTTTCGATCCAGTTGCGCATATCTACTGCGGCTCCGCCACTCAAGACGACAATAGTTCGTGGATTTGCACGAGAAACCTCCTGTATCAACTTCTGTTGATATACCGGAAGAGCAAATCCACGGTCATATCCTTCCCCCTCAATATCAGGATTTAGTCCCACGCAGACGATTGCCACATCGGCCTGCTTCGCGGGGTTTAGTCCAGTTGATTCCATTGGAACGGGAATGATCTGAATGGAAACCCTGCCATGCCCTCGTCCGACTTCATTGGCTGTGACCCTAAGCGGAACGGGAGTTCCTTTTTCAAGCTTGGTAACATAGCTTTCTGGATTGCCCAACTCTTTGTTGCCAAGACGGATTTCAGGATGTCCCTCCGCCAAAATCTCATAGTTTCCGGTGACCGGGGCAACAATGTCAGCGTCCCAGATAACCCTGGCTTCTCGTCCTTTAGGCACTCCGTCAGGAGGAATAAGTTTATTCCAGAAAAGATTGATCTCATGTTTTCTGGACGAATTAATCCTCGTCATGTTTTTTTCCGTCAGGCAGACCAATCGGCGTATATTAATAATGCCTGCAGGTAAGGTTTCGTATTGTTGAGGAAAATCAAAGAAACCGAATGGTGAAAAAAATGGAGAATCCTGCAACGGAACATAAAAAACCTCTGTTTGCCGGGGAAGTGCATCTCGGATTCCCTGAAAAAAACTCACTTTCCGAAAAGGGGTTACTCCGCCACTGCCTCCTCCTACCCCAGGGGTGTCCTGAGCATTAGGTCCGTAGATGACAACTCTTTTGAGGTTGTTTTTATCCAATGGTAGGAGTGTGGGGGAATTTTTGAGGAGGACGATGGATTTCGTGGCTACATCAAGTGCAAGAGCGGAGTTTTCTGATGAGTCGAGTGGCAGGTTTTCTTTCAACTGGTTTCTATCCAAAAATCCCATGGAGATTGCCATTGTTAAGAAATGACCAACCGCTTTATTTATATCATCTAAAGACAAAACATTATTATCTAATGCATTATGAATGCTTTCTACGGTAATTTGGTAATTCATTGGCATTTCCAGATCGAGACCGTTTTTTAAAGCACTCACGGACTGCGTGGCCCACCAATCAGACATGACCAAGCCTGGGAAGTTCCATTCATTTCTAAGAACGGCCTTTTGCATTCTGCCGTTGGACGTGCTCTGAATGCCGTTAAGCTTATTGTATGCAGACATAACGGCCCATGCCCCTCCCTCGTTAAGTGCTTTTTGGAAGGGTTGAAGGTAAACTTCCCGGAGAGTCTGCTCGTTCATCGTCGCATTAATTTCCATGCGCCTCCACTCCTCGTCGTTTCCAACGAAGTGCTTTACTGTTGAGACAACTCCTTGAGACTGTAAACCCTTGATCCAAGAGGCTGCCATCTCTCCTGTCAGGTAGGGATCTTCGCCGAAGTATTCAAAATTTCGACCGTTTAGTGGGGTCCTCGCAATATTTACGCCCGGAGCCAGCTGGATATGAATCCCTCGTGCCCGAGCTTCCCGTCCTACGGCTGCGCCATAGAGGCGGGAAAGACTTTTATCCCAAGTTGCGGCAAGTGCTATGACACTTGGAAATGAACAGGCAGGTCCATGAGCGCGAATTCCTTGGGGCCCATCGGCCATCATCAATTTTGGAATTCCAAGGCGTGGAATTCCAACCGTTGACATCCCATCAAACCCGTCTCCGGCCAGCAGGCTTATTTTCTCGTCAAGAGTCAACTCAGAGAGAAGTTTTTCCACACGTGCAGCAACTCGCGGAGCGGATTCTTGGGATGGATAAGGTGATGAATAGATCACCCCAATGTTAGCAACATAGCAAGATAACCATCCTACTAGAGGAATCAGCGTGTGAAGGATGCGACTAGCCCCTTTCATGCTGGAGCATGACGAAGGTGTTTCGCTTGGAAATCAAAGAATACTACCTGATCCATGGCCACCTGACTCATCATCGGATCGGTTCCAATAGCACTACCATAAAAGAGATTCTTACCGTGGAGATGGTGAGGATTGGACTTGAATACCTCTGATTGACTGGCAGAGGGGCCGATCTCCTTTCTAATGCCAAGCAGAACAGGAATATCCTGATAACTGTGAAGACCGTCACTGATAAAATAGGGAACTACAACAACATTAGTTTGTTGTGTCATCTCAGCCCATTCACTAATCAAAGGGGGCTCCTCCATGTAGGATGGAAGCACCTCTGCATAGACATTCATGGATGAAATCAAGGAGACTTGAGTTTTTGCAGCCTTAGCGGAGTTGTCATTGAGACTAGTGCCGTGGCCCACAATCAGCAGACTTATTTCTTCAGTGGGAATGCCGGGAGCCGTTTCAAGGGCTCTTTTTAAAATGACTTGTGTCATCGAGGGATGGTTGCCAACTGGTTCGCAGTAGAAAATCGTCTTTCCGTTGCGATGGGTTAGGGGGCCATCGAGTTCCAACTCCCTCGGAATCACTGTCTGGGTAAAATAGCCTTCGCTGATAAAGTTTGGCACGATGTAAACATTCGGTGATGAAACGGAATGGAGAATCTCCCTCATTGAAGGTTCCTCTTTCCAGAAACAGCAGGTTACCTCATCGAAAACAGCCTGTGATCTGATTGAATCGGCCATACGTTGAGTTGGCTCGCTTGAGTCCGGATTGGTTGTCGAGCCGTGTCCAACGATGACGAGAGCTGTGTCATGGCGTTTATCCATAGTAATCAGTTTAATAAGGATGCAACAAATTCAAGGTTTCCTCCAAGCAATCAAATTAGGAATTCAGTAATAAGACATGACTGCAAAGCTGTAACTGTGCTGAGCCGTAGAATATCTTACTCGCAGTACTTGCTCATTCGGATCCTAATGCAGTTTTTCTAATGCCTCGGCTACAGCCACCGTAATTTCTCTGGCGCCTTCACCC